>PVBE011285451.1_pt1 | contig 10988 bp, 1 predicted proteins | sample 1631181 | NCBI WGS metagenome assembly PVBE01 (sample SAMN08397723, study PRJNA350692) | Marine metagenome, whole genome shotgun sequencing project. | isolation source: water | place: Pacific Ocean | collected 2012-04 | reverse complement strand
CTGGCGCTGAGCCCGCCGCCCCCCGTCTCCGACCCGACCCCGCGAGCCGACCGGCCGGCCCCCGCGCCGCGGCCCGCGGTCGCCGCCCACCGCGCCACCGAGCCCGAGGCCCCCGACCCGACGGCGGATCCCGCGCCCCCGTCAGCGCCCGCCCCCGAGGCGACCCCCGAGGCCGAGCCCGAGGCCGACCGATCCGTCGCGCCGACCACCGCGAGCGCCCCGCCGCCGCCCCCGGCTCCCCCGGCCCTCGAGCGCGAGCCCGCGGCCGACTACACGCCCACCCCGCTCCCCGGCGAGCGCCCGCCCCCGAAGCCGCACCGCTGGAGCCGCGCCGAGCGCCAGGAGGCGCTGCACGGGCTGCTGGCCGAGAAGCTCCCCGGGCTGCACCCCGACATGCGCCCGGTGGACGCCCTCGCCGCCCTCGCGGTCCCCGAGACCCGCATGCGCCAGGCCCCGACCTACGCGGCGACGGCGCAGCACAACGCCCTGCGCGTCGCCCACTACCAGGCCCACCGGAAGCTGGCCGAGGTCGCCGAGCGCCTCCCGCCCACGGGCCGGCGCCGCGTCACCCGCTTCCGGGCCCGGCTGCGCCGCCACCTCGCCGGCCTCCTCGCCGGCCGCGTGGATCCCGACGCCGCCCGCCACGTCCCGCGCCTCGAGCGCACCCGACCGTCCCCGGCGGCGCCCCCCGGGCTGGCGCGCCGGGTCGCGGCCGGCCACCATGCCGTCGAGATCGAGGCCCCGCTGGATCCCCAGGCGCCCCCCGAGGACGCCGACCTCGCCCCCACCTTCGAGGCCCCGGATCTCGACCAGCTCGCCGCGGATCTGGGCACCCCCGAGGCGGTCTTCCGCTGGGTCCACGACCGGGTCCGGCCCGAGATCTACCGGGGCGCCCGGGTGGGCCCCGTCGGGGCGCTGCGGCAGCGCGCCGCCAACGACCTCGACGCCGCCTGGCTGACGGCGGAGCTGCTGCGCCGCGTCGGGGTCCACGCCCGGCTGGAGCTCGGCCGGGTGGCGCTGACGCCCGCCCAGGCCCGGAGCTACACCGGGGTGCGCTACACCGCCCGGGCGGCGGCGGCGCTGACGGCCTTCGGGATCCCCAGCGAGGCCCTGACCCGCGCGGAGCGGGTGGAGCAGCGCCAAAACCCCCGGGGCGCGGGCACCATCCCGGTGGTGGTCGGCGAGGAGGTCACCGCCGTCGTCACCGAGCACTGGTGGGTCAACGCCTGGCTCCCGGTCTCCGAGAGCACCCCCGAGGAGCGCCGCTGGATGCCGCTCTTCCCGATGCTCAAGGCGGTCTCCGTGCCCCCGCCCCTCGGCCTCGAGCTGCCGGCCCCCGACGACGACGTCCTGTACGGTCACGGCGCCCCCCTCGACCGCTGGATCGAGCGCGTCGAGGCGGCCGCCGCCCAGGCCGGCCGGGGCGGCCTGAGCTTCCCCTCCCGGGTGATCGACCCCTGGCCCGAGACGCCGCTCCTGGGCGGGCTCCCCCCGGTGGTGGAGCACCTGGGGGTGGTCCGGGAGGTCCCCGACTCCGAGCACCACCGCCTGACGCTCCGCCTCGACGGCGCCCCGGCCCAGACGATCCGCGCCGCCGACCTCTTCGGCCACCGGCTGGCCCTGGAGAGCGAGCCCGCCACCCCCGCGGACGCCGCCACCATCGCCGCCGCCGGGGGCCTCGAGCGCGCCCCCGCCTTCGCGGTGCGGCTGCGCTTCGCCCTGGAGCTCGATGGCCGCCCCCTGGCCACCGGCCGCGCCGGCGTCCCCGGGGATCCCGCGGGCCTGGCGGTCACCATCCACGCCCCCGACGGCGAGCGCGCCCACGGCTTCGACCTCACCCATGGCGCCCGCTACGTCGTCGCCGCCGGCCTCGGCCGCGCCCGCCGACCCGAGGTGGCCGACCGCGGCGGCGACCCCCTGCACCTGGTCGGCCGCCGCTTCTTCTGGCGCCTCCGCCAGGCCACCCGGCGGGTCTTCGACCTCTACGACGTCGCCTTCGGCCAGGACGTCTTCGTGGGCCTGGTCGGCCACGAGGTGGAGGTGGTGCGGGTGGCGGGGATGCCCGCGCGCCTGCAGCGCCGCTTCGTGGTCCTCGACATGCCCGGCCTCACCCTCGCCCCCTACGCCCGCGGCGCCGACCGCAGCCGCGAGGCCGAGGCGATGGTCCTCCTCGGCCACCAGTCCAGCCACCTCGAGGGCGCGGTCCCGCAGCACTACTTCGGCGGCGAGGGCTGGTCCGCCCAGCGCATCGTGGCCGAGGCCCGCCGCCGGGGCGTCGCGCTGCACCGCCTCGACCTGACGGAGCACCCCCTCATCCGCGAGCTCGAGCCCCTCGTCGCCCTCCCCCGGGAGGCCTGGGAGGAGGTCGCCGGGCAGGTGGTCGGCGCCACCGAGCTGCGCCTCCCCGCCGAGCTCGCCCGCCAGCTCCGGATGCAGCTCTCCCTCCGCCGCCGCGCCGTGGTCCCCCACCGCCCGCTGCCCCCCGGCCTCTTCCCCGACCTCCCCGCCCTGGCCGGCTTCGTCAGCTTCGACCCCACCACCGGCGAGGGCGCCTACCTCATCCACCCCTCCCTCAACGGCGGCTTCCTCGTCGCCGCCGACTTCCGCCAGCCCCTCGGCCCCAGCGCCGTCAGCTTCTCCGACATCGTCCACCTCCCGCGCTGCGGGCAGCGGAACGACTGGCGCGCCGGGAGCCAGAGCGGCGCCATCCGCATCAACCTGCGCCGGATCCCCGCCGGCTACTGTGCCGGCGACCGGGACGACCGCGACCTCGACGGCCGCCCGCTCGGCACCTGCCGCCACCCGGTGGTCGGCGACGACGGCCAGGTCCAGGAGATCCTCGGCCAGCTGTGCAACCCGCCCGCGGAGCCCGACGACGAGGTCGACCGCGAGCAATGCGGCCAGTCCAGCTTCCAGACCAACTTCCACGTCGTGGTCTTCCTCAACGGCCGCCTCGCCTGGAAGCACTACTTCCAGCTCTCCGACATCTTCGTCCCCGGCGAGGGCATCGCCGCCTGGAGGGCCGCCCTGCCGCAGGTGCGCGACCACCGCGACGAGCGGGCCATCGCCGCGCTGCGCACCGACGGCGGCCTGGGCTTCGCCACCGACTTCACCGGCAACGCCGACGGCAGCCTCTTCGCCTTCGACTACTTCTTCGGCGAGGACCCCCGCCTGCCGGCGCTGGGCAACTTCGACGTCTACGTCTACCCCCAGCTCGACGAGGGGCGCCTCGAGGACGCCGGGGACGCCATGTGCCGCGTCGCCCGCCACGCCAGCGGCAACTACAGCCTCCTGCGCAGGTTCAACAGCGTCGCCCCCCCGGGGCAGCTCAGCTACGAGGGCGTCGGGGTCGACGACGGCCGCTACACCCACCTCGCCCCGGTCGAGCTCAGCGTCCCCACCCCCGGCGGCGACCTCGCCTTCCAGCGCGTCTACAACTCCGCCGACACCGACCTCCTCTCGCCGCTGGGCCCCGGCTGGTCCCACGGCCACCAGATGCGCGTCCTCCCCACCACCGGCGGCGACGTGGTGCTCATCCGCCCCGACGGCCAGGGCGTCCTCTGGCACCAGCGCCTCCACCCCGGCGACGCCGAGCGCGGGGCCGCCTTCACTTTCGACGCCACCGGCGGCGACCGCGGCCGCCTGCGGAGGTACACCTTCCCGCAGCCCCCCGAGCCCGGCTCCGACGAGTGCGCCCCCCGCCGCACCGGCTACGTCTACGACGACCCCACCGGCCGCACCTGGTCCTTCGAGCTGGTCCGCGACCGGGCCACCGGCGGTCGCCCGCCCCCCAACATCAAGGAGCCGGTCGAGGTCGTCCTCACCCGCGTCCGCGACCTCTCGGGCAACGGCTTCGACTACGTCTACGACCCCCGCACCCTCCGCCTCGCGCAGGTGGTGGCCATCGCCGCGGACGCCCCCGCCCACCACGCCCTCGTCTTCGACTACGAGGAGCTCCCGGTCGCCACCTCCATCCCCGACCTCGACGACCTGCGCGTCCCCCGCCTCCGCCGCGTCGCGCTGACCTACTCCGACGCCCCCCTCGACCGCCCCGACCCCGGCGCCTGCGCTTCTGCCCCCATCACCCCCCAGCGCACCCTCGCGAGCGTCCGGCTCGACTACGACGGCGGCCTCCCGCTGAGCACCGCCGAGCGCACGCTCTTCCTCCAGGACCGCCCCACGACCTCCACCTGGTCCTACGGCTACGGCGACTTCGGTCCGCCCGTCGCCGCGCTCTCCTCGATCACCGACCCCGAGGACCGCGAGACGACCATCGAGTACCGCGGCCAGCCCCGCTACGACCTCGGCCGCCCGCCACCCGGCCAGGGCGTCGAGGGCGACTGCGGCGACGACGTCCGCGACGGCGAAGAGGAGCCCCGCGCCGCCTGGTGCAGCTACGAGCGCGTCGCCTGCATCGCCGACCGCGACGCCGCCCTCGACTGGCAGGGCGCCAGCCACCTCCCCCAGGCCCACGTCAACCGCGTCGTCCACCCCAGCGGCCGCGAGGTCGCCGTCACCTACGACCGCCAGGACGACAGCCCCGCGGACGCCTTCAACGCCTGCACCGGCGAAGACCGCGACGCCATCGACGTCTGCCTCAGCCACTTCGCCGACACCTTCCGCGCGCGCCCCGTCGAGTTCCGCTCCGACCCCCGCGGCCGCACCTTCCAGCGGGACGACGACGAGCTCTGCTGGGGCATCGCCCACGACCGCGTCGAGCGCCTCACCGCCGAAGGCGCCGAGGTCGTCACCCTCACCAGCGACGGCCTCGTCGACACCACCACGCGCCGCGGCCTCCCCGACGACCTCGCCCTCGCCGACGCCCAGCGCGAGGTCGTCACCCGCGACGTCTTCGAGCGCACCGGCGACGAGCCCGGCTCGGTGGAGGTCGCCCCCGGCGTCTGGCGCCCACGCTCCTTCCACGAGCGCCTCCAGCGAACCGAGCGAGCCGGGGTCTTGCAGCGCACCTGGCGCTACGACGACCTGGGCCGCCTCCGCCGCACCGAGGCCCCCGAGGGCGCCTTCGTCGAGTACACGAACCGCGACCCCGCCGGCCGCCCGCGGACCATCCTCCGCCCCAACGCCGAGGTCCGCGTCACCTACGACGACCGCTTCGGGCTCCCCCTCACGCGGGAGGTCTGGGAGGGCGACCAGCGCCTCCAGGCCAGCACCACCACCTACGACGCCCTCGGCCGCTGGACGCAGCACACCACCGCCGGCGGCGCCCGCGTCGACCGGTCCTTCCTCGCCAGCGACCACGACGGGCAGCGCGTCGTCGAGACCGCCACCCCCCGCGCCGGCCAGCCCCACACCCGCACCCGGTCCTTCGACAAGGCCGGGGACCTGCGCCACCACACCAGCGGGCTCGAGGGCCACGCCGTCGCCCGCCTGCTCGACCACGCCGGCCGCCTGCGCCAGGTGCTCGACGGCGGGCTCCTGACCCGCTTCCACTACGACGCCCGAGGCCGCCTCGCCGAGCGCCACCTGGTCGCCGACGACCACCTCCTCCTCTACGGCTACGACGACGAGGCGCGCCTCTCCACCGTCCGCGCCCGCGAGGGCGACGGCCCCGAGACCCCCGTCCGGCAGCAGACCTACGACGCCCTCGACCGCGTCCGGACCCTCATCGAGCGCGGCGCCCACACCTGGACCCGGGCCTACGACGTCGCCGGGAACCTCGCCCGCACCCGGGCCGAGGACGACGACACCACCGTCGAGCGCTGGCTCTACGACCCCCGAGGCCGCCTGCGCGAGCACACCCCGCCCGGCGGCGGCCCCTGGGGCTACACCTACGACGACGCCGACCGGCTCCGGACCGAGCGACGCCCCGACGGCGCCGTCACCACCTACGGCTACGACGACCCGCGCCCCTGGCCCACCTCACGCGCCTCGGACCACCTCGGCTTCAGCGAGGCCCTCGAGTGGGACGCCATCGGCCGCCCCCGGCTGCGCGACCGCGCCCTGCAGGTCGGCCCCGACACCCTCCGCCAGCACGCCACCTGGGCCTACCCCAGCGCGTGGCAGGCCGTCCGCACCGACGCCGACGGCGGGGAGACGCGCACCACCACCCGCGACACCGACGGCCTCGGCCAGCTCGTCCGCGAGGACCGCTCCGGCCTGGTCCGCGACTTCACCTACGACGCCCACGGCAACATCACCCGCTTCGGCCAGCCCGGCCTCACCCGGGCCCGAGCCAGCTACGACCACCTCGGCCGCCCCCTCTCGCTCATCGACCCCGCGGGCGTCGAGACCACCTGGACCCACGCCGGCCTCGCCCGGACCGACGTCCACCACCCCGACGGCACCCGCAGCCAGACCCGCCGCGACGCCCTCGGCCGCACCACCCTCCTCTGCGAGCCCGGCAGCGCCTCCGCCGCCGGCGCCGAGGCGTGCCCCGACGACGCCCGCAGCGCCACCCGCCTCGCCTACGCCGGCAACCGCCGGACCCACACCGACCCCCGCGGTCGGCAGACCGTCGTCGACTTCGACCCCGCCGGCCGCCCAGCCCGCATCACCACCCCCGGGCGGGGCACCACCCGCATCAGCTACAGCCGCGGCGAGGAGGGCCTCGTCGTCCAGATCGACGACCCCGTCGGCCGGCGCACCATCGACACCACCGACGGCCTCGGCCGCGCCGCCACCCACACCGTCGTCGGCGCCCCCACCGGGAGCTTCAGCGTCGAGTGGGACGGCAACGACGTCACCATCACCCGCCCCGGCGACGACACCGTCCGGCAGGCCTACGACACCGACGGCCGCCTCTGGCAGACCACCCGCGGCGCCCAGACCACACGTCTCCGCTACAACGGCTTCGGCGAGATCAGCAGCGTCCGGGACCCCGCCGGGCTGGTCACCACCATCGACTACGACCGCGCGGGGCGGCCGGCGAGCATCCTGGAGCCCGGGCTGCACCTGACCAGCTACGGCTACCGCCCCGACACCAACCTGCTGGAGACCCTCACCCGCCCCGACCAGCTCACCGAGACCCGCCTCTACGACCCCGCCGGGCGCCCCGCCGCCCGCAGCCTCCTCCGCGGCCCCGACCTCCTCCGCCGGGAACACTACGGCTTCGACGCCGCCGGTCGCCTCGGCTGGAGCTGGGCCTCCAAGAGCCTCGACGCGCTCCCGCCCCTCCCCGCCGCCCTCTGCCCCGACGCCGCCACCTGCTTCAGCTACGCCCAGGGCCGGCTCGCCTCGGCCACCGGCCCCGGCGGCAGGACCACCGCCTGGACCTACGACGCCGCCGACCAGCTCCAGCGCCTCGACGTCGGCCCCCAGTCCCTCGTCCTCACCCGCGACGAAGCCGGCCGCGTCGCCACCCTCAAGAACGGCGCCCACCCCCCGGCCCGCTTCTACTACGACGCCGCCGACCGCCCCACCCGCACCGTCGACCCTGCCGACCGCGTCACCGAGTCCGTCTGGCGCCCCGACGACCGCCTCTCCATCCGCCGCTACGGCCGCCTCGCCACCCCCGCCGACGACGACGCCGACCTCGAGGACGTCACCGAGTACGCCTACCGCTACGACCTCCGCGCCCGCGCCGACCGCATCACCGGCCCCGACGGCATCGTCGACCTCGGCTGGGACACCCTCGACCGCCCCACCACCTACGTCCGCGACGGCGAGCTCGTCAGCGAGCGCCTCTACGACGACGCCGGCCGCCTCGATCACATCACCGTCGCGGCCCTCCGCGACCCCGTCACCGCCGAGCTCGCCTACGACGACGACGGTCGCCTCGAGACCCTCGAAGTCGACGGCGAGCTCAGGGGCCGCTGGACCTGGAACGAAGCCGGCCTCCCCACCCAGGCCCGCCTCGACCACACCACCGCCTGCTGGCGCTACCACCCCGACCGCAGCCTCGCCTCCCTCGCCTGGTACACCGGCGACGACCTCGACTGCGACGACCTCCAGGCCCAAGACGCCCTCCACGCCTGGCGCCAGGGCCCCCCCGACGGCCGCGGGCGCCCCCGCTGGCTCGAGCAGGTCGCAGACGGCCGCGTCCGCACCGACCGCCTCCGCTACGACGACACCGACCAGCTCGTCGCCTGGCACCACCTCCAGGCCCAGGACGCCACCTTCCTCGACTACGACGACACCGGTCGCCGCACCCAGCTGCGAGTCCGCCCCTGGACCGACGCCGAAGCCGAGCTCCCCCCGGAGCCCCCCCCCGGCCAGCTCCTCGAGCACACCCTCTACGAAGCCGACAGCGCCGGCCACCTCGAGGCCGTCCGCGACCGGATAGGCGGCGACGACCTCCCCATCACCACCGACCCCGCCGGCTACCTCACCGGCTTCGGCGACCCCCGCTTCCCCACCGAGCTCCCCCGAGACAACCGCGGCCGCCCCGCCGACCGGACCATCGACCACCAGGGCTTCGTCCACGCCCACCTGAGGGCCCGCACCTGGCGCGACCTCTCCGGCGACCTCGTCTCCCACAGCCCGGAGGGCGGCCGCGTCCGCCACTTCCTCCCCGCCCTCCCCGGCTTCCAGCTCGTCCGCGACACCCACCGCCAACGCTGGGAGCTCGCGCTCCTCCGCCCCGACAACAGCCCCGTCGCCGTCACCGACCAAGACGGCGCCGTCCTCACCAGCCGCCTCTACGCCCCCTTCGGCCAAGCCGACGAGCGCAACGCCCCCCGCTACACCTACCCCAGGTCCTTCGTCGGCTACCTGCCCTACTCGCTCCCCGGCGCCCCCACCGAGCTCCTCGACGCCGGCCACCGCCTCTACGCCCCCGCCTGGGGCCGCTTCCTCGGCCCCGACCCCGAGCCCGTCGACCCCCAGGACCCGAGAACCGCAGACCGCTTCGCCTACGGCTTCAACGACCCCATCAGGTTCTCCGACCCCGACGGCCGCTTCCCGCGAGCGGACCAGCGCATCGACAAGCTGGCGATGTTCCTGGCCACGCCCGAGGGCGCAGAGGAGTGGCGCGCCAACACTGCGCGAGTTGTGTTCTATGCGGGTGCCGTTGGCCAGGGGGCGCAGGGGGCCGTCGAGGTTCTCGCGGGCGTCGCCTTGCTCCTCACGCCAGAGCCGACCCTTGCGACCAAGGTCGGCGGCTACGCGGCCATCCTTCACGGAGTGGACCAATACACAGCAGCGTCCGCGTCAATCCAGGCAGGCACCTCCCGTCGTTCGCTCTCCTCGCAAGGAACGGAGCGAGGCGCATTGACGTTCGGCGCGTCACCTCGACAAGCCGCGGGTATGGGCACCGTTGCTGACATCGGGCCCGGCCTCATGCTGGCGCTCCCGGCCGTAACCCACGCCGCGGGCGCGGTGCACCGAGCAACTCAGGGCGGCGTGTTCGGCGGGGTTGTTGACGACGCGATGGCGGAGCTCCAAAAGGGGCTTGCTCGCGAAATGCGCGGTGGCAGAACCGGCCCGGCACCCACCGTGATCCGCTCCCAGGGGCCGGCCCCAAAGGCAGTAGAACCGCCACCAGCGAGTGGCACCTACAGCGAACTCCGAAAGGCCGGTCTCAAGGACGGCCACCATATCGTCCAAGATGCGGCAGTGAGAGACCTGCCTGGCTACAGCCGAAGCAGGGCTCCTGCGGTCCAACTTGATGGTCCCTCCACGCTCCGAGGCAGCCCACACTACCGGGCTACTCAGGTACAGAGACAACGTGGAGGTGGAACATACGGGGCAGAGCGTCGGATCGCCTACAAGTCGATGCGAAAGGCAGGGGTTTCCAAGGAGCACGCCCGCTCCCTCATCGAACAGGCGGACGAGTTCTTCAGATCACTCGGGGTTACCCCGTCCACACCAACACGAATCCCAGGAAACAGGAGGTGACGAAGGTGGTCCTTTCTCTTCCCGATGTGCGGCCAGAGATCGTCCGCTTGGTTCAGGATCTCGCCGCCGAACGCTACCAAGCATTGGAGAGTGACGGGCGTGCCGGAAGGCTGGATGCAACCCAGTTGAGTGAGGCCGTGAGCGAGTACGGTCGTACTTTGGTTGAACTGCCCGATTCGGTATGGCGGTTGGTCGATGAATATCCGATTGACGGGCACCCTGATGAACTTGCGCTCGACATCCCCCTCTGGACGGCAGAAGAAGGACGAAGCGATCTGACTCTCAGCGTCACGGCCTGTAGGACGGATGGGCGAATCACCTTGATGATTGACGACCTCCACGTTCTGTAGCAACTGACGCCCCGACGCTCACGAGGCCCACGGCGTTGACTGGCCTATCGCCTCCGATCATCAAGGAGGTGAACAGGATGAACAACCCAGCGATCCACGAGCCCGCCGATGACCTCATCGACGCACTCATCGATCTCGTCGAAGCCCGCATCGACGATGAACCAGACCTCGCACACTACGTCGCAGAAGCCCTCGCTGGCGGCTTGGGCCTCGATGTCGCCATCACCCCGCCCAAGCCCTCGCCCGGCCTCCTGGCGGCTCTGAGACGGCACCGTGAGCGTGTCCGCAGGTAGTCGGCGACACGAGCACCGTTGGCGAAGTTGTGAGCGTCGTTTTGCATACGGGTTGAAGCCGGATTCCTTCCCCGGCCCGCCCTGGGCGCACGGCAATCGAGCGGTATTTCAACCTCGACCGTGACCCCTTCGAGCGAGCCGGGCCGAAAGCCATATTGGGGCTCAGTTTCGGGTCACTCCTGCGTAGTAGGTGTGTGGATGCTGACCAGCAGGAGCACGCCGATGACCACCACCTGCAAGACCCCGCAGAGGGCTGAATCGGGGTGCCAACCACTTCGTAGAGAGAGGAAGGGCGGGAGGGTTGAGGGGACGCTGACCGCCATTGCAGGGGCGCCTTCGATGGCCGCTCCGAGTGCCGCGGACCATCATCTTTGGTTGGTGTGGGTGGAGGCGCGCTCAGACGCGCCGGGCCGTGGACGCGAGGCGCAGGTGTGGCGCACGCGACAAGGCGTTGGTGGGCTCGAGTTCGGGGTGGCGCCCTAGGGCGCTGGTCTACGAGGGCGCCGGGCGTGAGGCCCACGGTACGACCCCGGCCGGGGGGACGGGCTCG
>PVBE012475663.1_pt1 | contig 10989 bp, 6 predicted proteins | sample 1631181 | NCBI WGS metagenome assembly PVBE01 (sample SAMN08397723, study PRJNA350692) | Marine metagenome, whole genome shotgun sequencing project. | isolation source: water | place: Pacific Ocean | collected 2012-04 | reverse complement strand
AGCAACGTGGCCCGGACGACACGACAGCAGCTCTTGCCGAGACGCTTAACGGATACCACGCAGACCTGTTCGTCACTTCCGGTCACGCCACGCAAAGGGATTGGATGATCGGGTTCCGTTATCGCAATGGCTTCTTTCGATCCAGGGCAGGGCAGATGTATGGTGAAAACACCCGAAAAGAGCGCATCGAGATCAACTCAAATAACCCCAAGGTCTACCTACCGATCGGTAACTGCCTGATGGGGGATATCAACGGCCCGGATTCAATGGCACTGGCCTGGATGAATGATGTGGGTGTCAAGCAAATGATCGGATACATGGTGCCGACGTGGTTCGGATACCAGGGTTGGGGAGTGCTTGATTATTTCGTTGAGCAACCTGGTCGTTACACCTTAAGCGAGGCATTTTTTGCCAACCATCACGCGCTGGTACATCGCCTCAACCATTCGCAGACCGGCGCCAGTGACAAACGCGGCCTCGCCTTTGATAGGAACGTGGTGGCTTTTTACGGCGATCCCGCCTGGCCTGCACAAATGGCCCCGGGCAAGTTGGCTTACCAGCAATCGCTCACCATCGACCAGGATGTCTACACTTTCACGATCACTCCGAACCAGGGAGACACCAGCTTCGATACGGTGAACAAGAACGGGTCACAGCGTGGGGGGCGTCCCTTCGTGGCCTTCCTCGATCACCGCATTACAAAAATAAACATCCTCGAGGGCCAGGACCTCCAACCCGTGATCACCGATGACTTTATCCTGGTTCCTCGTCCCCCAACATGCGATCCATCCCGGCCGTACCGGGTCGTCTTTCGAGCCACTCCCCAAGACTGAAATGGCATAAATAAACGGCTTTTATCATTTCCTGGGGACCTGCCAAGACCCCTTAAAACGGCTAGCCAAAGCCTATTCCATCAAATCGGGGAACTCCAGCAGACGCAATTGCGTCCAACTCGCCAGGGGCAGAGAGAAAGGAACCGGTGCCCATGTTGTCTGCCAGACTAGCATGTTGTTTTTCCCTAGCGACTCTCCTGTTTTGCAGTGATCACCACCTTACTGGATGTGAACCCACTGACGATGCGCGGATCAAGGAAAACCAAAAGACAAATCTCCTGAAACAGATTCACATCCTGGAACAAGCCATCCAGGCTCCAGGAAAGCAACTGGATCACCTCTTTGGAGGTCCCAAGAACCTGGAAACGGTTCGTCTGCCCGACAGGGTCACCGGGTACCTCTTGCCCCTCGACAGCACAATGGATTCTTTCAAGGTACTCCAGGATCGCAAACACCCCTTTACCCTGAAGGCAAACGACCAGGAAAAACTCTCCCGACTTCTGACCATGCATGCAAACTATGAATGGGGTGCACGGTACTTATGTGAAACTCGCTACGGGATTCGATTGGACTTCGAAAAAGGCAAACGCAAGGTTTCTGTCTATCTCTGCCTCGGGTGTGGGCATGCAGGCATCATGCTGGGTGACAAGAAGTACGAACATGACATACGCAGCGAACACATGGACAAGGGAAGTGTCTATCATGCGGTTGCCGAGATTATCAAGAACGCCCTTCCTGACGTCGATGGGATTCAATCGATCTCGATCAAGAAAAAGAAGAACCCCTACAACGCAACTCCCTACGAGAAATACCTGGACCAGTTCCGGCAGGAACTGAAATCCCTGTAATTGCCGCCGGGCCCCGTGCCTGGTGGACGATCGCCTGGCGCGGGGCTGGTGGTTACTGGCCCAGTCGCTTCTTTAGCTGCTGTTCCAGCTCTTTGACAAGGACCGGGTTATTTTCCGCAACGTTCTTTGTCTCGCCTGCCCGGGTCGTGTGATCATAGAGTTCAGCAAACCCGCCGCGATGAACGATCAGGCGATGAGTATCCGTACGAATCGTCTGGGCCTTGCTCCGGTAAGCGATCGCCACGTGTCCCTTTCCAGATGGATCCTTGAGCAGTGGTAGTAGCGAAACCCCATCCAGGTATCCGGGTTTCGGCAGTCCAGCCAGGTCACAAAGCGTGGGGAAGATATCCAACGTTTCCACCATCGCCTGGGTCGACGCACCACCTTGCGGGATTCCCGGGTAACGAATCACCAGGGGGGATCGAAGCGATTCTTCGAACAAGGCATGTTTACCCCAGATCGCATGTTCTCCCAGGTGCCAGCCGTGATCACCCCAGAGAATAACGATCGTATTATCCAACTGGCCGGTCTCCCGGAGCTTGGCCATCACACGTCCTACCTGCGCATCGGCATAGCTCACGCAAGCAGCATAGGCACGGCGAACGTCGACGGCGAATTCCGGATCCTGGTTTGGATTACGTTTCCACCGGTTGTACTTCATGAACTCCCCGGAACCGTGCCAGGTCGTTTTCCCTTGCGGCTTGCCAGGATGCGGCGTCGCCGGCAACTGTACGCCCTTGTAAAGATCGTGATACTTCTTGGGTGCCCCGAAAGGCAGGTGAGGGCGAAGAATGCCCACCGCCAGGAAAAACGGCTTTTTTTTGTCCGCTGCCAATTCTTCCAGCTGGTTCAATGCTTCCGGAATCGCCTGCCCGTCTGGATAGATCGAGTCAGGTCCGGCGGTAGCCTGCAGGACATCCATGTTACCGGCGTTGACGCGAATTTCACCATTCGCCAGGCCATGCATCCAGCCGCGCGGATGCTGCCAGGGACCAGCAGGCAGCAGGTGTTGATCCCATGAATTGGGCATTTCCGGTTGCTTGTCATCATTCCAGTCGCTCCCCCCGCGTCCACCCGGATGATGAGAAACCTTACCAATGGAAACGGTGGTGTAGCCATGCTGTTTAAACCAGGCGGGCATACTTGCCGGAACGTCCTGCGAATTCTTCTGGATTCGGCTGGCACGCTGAAAAAGGGCGGCATTGCTGGCTGGTCCATAGACCCCGGTAAGCAACGTGTAGCGAGATGCCCCACAGGTAGGTGCCTGGACATAATGCCTGCGAAAAGTACGACCTGCTGCCGCCAGCTGATCAATATGCGGAGATTTGATGTAGTCGACACCAAAGCAACCCAGCTCCGGTCGCAAATCATCAACACAAATCAAAAGGACGTTCGGTTTAGCAGCCTGGACGACAACCGCTTGCGCCACGAAGGACAGGAACATCACCAGGCATATCATTTTTCTCATCGGACCAAATCCTCGACAGGGCAGGGGACCACTCGTTGTCCCCCATGTTAACCCACTGCGAGACTATTCGACAATGATAGCCAACGCTCGCTCGGGACCACAGATGAAATAACCGATGGGCGAGTCTGCCATATCGGTGATCAGCCAGCAATTATTAGAATACGAGTTCTGCACTCGCATGCCACCGGCAGCGATTTCGCCATAGACTTTCAACTTGCCGTCGTAGCCAACCCAGACGACCTTCACCGCTCGTCGTGACTTATTCTGGAACACCACCTCGATATTATCGCCATTCCGTGATCGCGGCGCATCCGCCACGTTGGTGGTCGCAACAAACCCGATCGTTTTAGTGGGAAGTGCTGCTGGTTCCTCCGGAGGAAATTCTGCCGCGATCTTGGCCAGATTCACGCCACGCACCACCCGCAACCCAGGCAACGCTTTCTCCAGCTTGACTACGCCGTCATCAGTCACAGCGGTCTGCCAGACATATAGCCGCTGCAATTTACTGAGGCCGGAAACGTGGGTCAGGCCCTGATCGGTAATCCTGGTACCGAAGAGGTTCAGGTATTCCAGGTTTTTCAACCCAGCCAGGTACTGCATCCCCTGGTCGTCAATCGCCGTCTGCTCCAGGTGAAGTACCTGCAACGATTTCATTGCCTTCAGGTGAGCCAGGCCAGCGCTACTGATGCGTGTTCTCTTGAGATTCAGGCTACTCACGGCAGAAAGGCCTGCCACGCGGGCCAATTGGTCATCGGTCAGGCTGCGGCCGCGAAGATGAAAGTCAACTTCCCAACCGTTCTCAGCAGCACGTACCGTACCACCTACCTTCCGGATCGCAACGATTGTCTCCTGGTCGTCGGCCTGCAGTAAGACAGGGGCCTGCCCCAGCAGGAAACCAAGCAGGAAAAACATCCGAAGCATCGCTGCCCCCCTTTAAAAGAGTGGCAAGGGCTGCCCATCACAGATCTGGTAGGGCCTGCCCAGCTGGTCTTCCAGTTCCGAATGGTGATTGATCCCCATGGCCTTGTAGACGGTGGCATGAAAATCGGCCGGGGTGCAGGCATGACTTGCCGGCCGTGCACCGCTGGTATCGCTGCTTCCATAAGCCTGGCCGCCGCGAATACCGCCACCCGCCAGTGCCAGCGAGTAGACTGCCGGGTAATGATCACGACCGGCATTCTTATTAATCTTGGGCGTTCGTCCAAAGTCCGTAAGGAAAACCACCAGGGTTTCTTCCAACAGGCCCCGCTGCTCGAGATCCGTGAGCAAGGCTGAAACCGATCGATCAAAAACAGGCAGCAGTCGGTTCTTCAGCTTGGTAAAATGTCCACGGTGCGTATCCCAGTTATCACCACCACCACCAGCCAGGTCGCCTGCTCCTGCGCACACCTGGACCACCGGCACCCCGGCTTCGGTCAGGCGACGGGCCAGCAACATGCTCTGACCACCAATGTGATCACCGTACATGGCGCGGATACGAGGGTCCTCTCGCTCGAGGTCATAGGCTTCCTCGATCGCTGATCCAAGCAACATGTCGGACGCCATCCTGCGGAATCGATCCATCCGCTCGTAATCGGCTGCGTTCCCGACTGGTCTCTCCAGTTGTTGTCGCAAGGCCTGGCGACTCCGGACACGAGCCTTCTCCAGGTTGAGTTTCAAATCCAGTTCACGACTCGTGTAGCGAGAGACCCCACCAAAAGGTTTCCCTGCCGGTGTCCGCATCAGAATCGGGTCATAATCCGATCCCAGCCAGCCACCATATTCACCCGCCATAAGGGTACCATTGTCGTACATGTTATAGGGCACGCGGATCGCATTCGGAGTTCCGGCCTGGGGATCCTGGAAACGTGACACCATGGCGGCCAACGAAGGCCAGTTATCACGATCCTTGGCTTTCATGCCACCGGGCGGGTCATGCGCGGTCATCGTCGTATACATACCCTGCTGATGACCACCATGCTTGTGATGTACCGAACGCACGATCGCCAGCTTGTCGGAGTGCTTTGCCATCAACGGGATATGTTCGGAGTAATGGATGCCCGGTGTGGCCGTAGCAATCGTTCCGAACTCACCACGCAGTTCCGAGGGGGCATCCGGTTTCGGATCCCACGACTCGAAATGGCTGATACCGCCCCAGCAATAGATCACGATGCAGGATTTCGCTGGCGGCGTAACGGCTGCTCTTGCCTGCAACTGAAACAGGGTCGGCAACGTCAGTCCAGTCAATCCGACACTGGACCGTAAGACATCTCTGCGGGAATAAGCAAGGCCTGAAATAACAACGACTCCTCGTACAAGACAACGCCACGATGCTATTCGAAAAGCAAAACAGCTGTCAATCTGTAATTATATCGGCAGCCAGAGAATTGCAACATGAGTCAAGGGCCGGCCAGGAAGACCCGCCCTCTCCAGGTAGCTGCAGTCGCGGCACTTACCGGGTCCGCCAGGACCACTGAAAGTCACCGTTGGCCAGGCCGTGGTTGCGAGCCACCACGATTACCCTGCGAACTTCCGGGCTTACCTTGCCCACCGCCGGGCTTCCCCTTCGAACCACCGGGATTGCCCGACCTGGGGTCTGAAAACGAGCGGCGGTAAATCTGACCTTGAATTCTACGCTGCTCGTCATCCTGCTTCTGTTTCTCATCCCGGATCCTGTCATTCTGCAGGCGTCTTTTATCCTCTCCACTCATCGCGCGACCCGATGGATGAAGCCCCCGCCTGGCCATCTCCTCCCGGTACCTCTGCCTTTGCTCGGGACTCATGTTCGCCATTCGTTTTTCCGACTCCGTCATCGGGCGGCCTGATGGATGCAAACCTCGCTTGGCCATTGCTTCCGCAGTCTGCCGCTTCTGCTCAGGCGTCATCGATGCCCAATCCGGCCTTTCTGGCGATCGACTGGAACTCTCACCGCCGGCAGGCCTACCTTGCCCCTCGCCACCCCCATCCGCCGGAGCTGCTGGTTGCGGAGCAGGCTGCGTGATTCCCGGATCTCCCTCGGGGCGGGCAATCAGGGACCAACCATTAAGCATGCCGAAACGATCACTGCGCTGCCCGCGAATCGTCAATTGCCAAATCCCCTTGATACTCTTGCCATTGAAATGACCGAGGCTGGGCTGTTTCTTGATCAGCGCCTCCGGCTGAAAGGATCCCTTGAAGGGATATTTGGCCCGGGTGATCGAAACAGGGGACTGATCATCAAAAATCGTCTTGTCAAAATGGTCGTCGGTACCCCCGACCGCCGTGAACAGTTCGATGCGCTGGCCATCGGGTCCGGTCAGGTAACAGTCCAGGACACTCAAGTAGGAGTGCGTGATGGAAAGCTGCAGGTTCAAGTCACCCACGAGGTAATCCTCGGTGACCTCGATCTCCGAAACCATGGTTCGCCTGGGCGATAGAATCTCAGCATTCTTATTTGCATAACTACCCCCGGAAACGGTTTCCGCTTGCAGTACTTCCGAGACCGTCACCAGCCCATCACCATTATGATCCCACCTGGTAAACTCAGTAAACTTACTTTCGGTCCATTCCTTGGTGTATTCCCCCATCGAAACCTGCTGGTCGCGATTGCTATCCAATTCATAAAACCAGTCAGGCAACCCCTCGACCACTGGGCCAGCTTGCTGCTGCTGACTAGCCAGGTAGGCAATCAGTTCCTCGCGAGAAAGGGATCCATCCTGGTTCAGGTCCAGGCGACCGGCAGACACGCCCAGGCTTAACGATTCGTTCATTTCGAGGCGACCATTACGATTCGCATCAAAACGATTCAGCAGATTGACAGCCAGGTAGGAGCTACCACCTCTTGATGACCGCGAGCGAGAGTCGCCTCGCTGTTCTCCCGGTTTTCGGAATGCTGGCCGCACATCATTGACTCCCCGTTCAGCACGCTGTCCGAGTTCACCGGCCATCCCGTCCAGCAAGCGTCTACGGGCATAACGCTGGGTCAACTCCATGCGACTGATGTGCTCGTCCTTATTCAAATCGTCCTCGAAAGGATTACGGTGTGTCCACTTGCGAGCCTTGGACGCCTCATCACGGCTAATCAAACCGTCACCGTTGAGGTCATAACTGCGCATGACCTGCCGGGCCAGGTCGAGGTCTGCCTGGATGTAAGGATATTTCACCCTGGCCAGCCCAAAGTCAGGTACGATCGGCTCCTCCTTCTGGGGACCGAAGGGCCTGATGGTACTCTCGCCTTCCGGACGCAACTCGCGTCCGATCCCACCGTTCTGACCATAGTAATACTTCCGGGCGATCCCGGTTAATCGCTCGATGGAGATCGGCTTCTCACGCCATGATCGGCTTTGATTCTCAGTAATCCGCTCGAAATAAGGCCTGGCCTGGGGAGTAATCTCATCCGGCGAGATGTTACCATCCTCGTTTTTATCAAGTCGCTCCAGAGCTTCACGCAGACCGGCCTGCCCAAATGCAGGACTGACCAGGGTGACCGTCAACAGCATAGCGAGACAGGCAACAGACCATCTGCGTAACAGCAAAGGGGAGGCATCCGTAATACGGTGGCTTTGTCTCATCGACCAGAACCTCTACTTGAACCTGACGACCTGCTACTGGGTGAAGAACCCGACCTGGACGAACCGCTGGACGATCGCGAAGGGGATGATGATCCGGTTCGCGACCCGCTGGATGACCGCGAAGGAGACGATGACCCGGTTCGCGATGGTGTTGTTGACGAACCCGAGCTGCTTATATTCGGTTGCCCGGCGATTACCTGCTGCAGGACCGAGTTAACACGACCTGCCTGGGAATGGCTAATAATACGAATCGTCTGCTCGTTGCGCGAGTCGATCAATGCCACGAGTTCCTCAACTTGCTTAAAAAGTTGATCCGGAGCAGTCACGATCAGTGAATTACTCGGTTCGTGAACCGCCACGGTTAGCTTTGGTTCAACCGGGGCAGCTTTTTGGTTGCCTCCTCGCTGCGAGGACCCACGTCGATCGCCTCCCTCGGAACGATCTCCACCCTCACGCCCACTCGACTCCCGTCCACTGTCTCGCTGAAAACCTCGCGAGGAACCCTCCGCTCCCCGTTGGCCCGAAGACCCACCCTGGGATCGTCCCGCCGAACTACTCGTCGCAACACGGTCAGCAAACGCCTCGCGAATGGTGGCCGCCACGACCGAGGCCCGGGTGTTAACCAACTCGATGACGTGCGATTTCCCGTGCGTTTCCACCGCGGTGATGCCCGTATCCTTGTCGACAATTTTCAGGTAACTCTCCACGACATCAATATCGTCCTCGGTACCCTGGACAATCAAACGATTCAAGCGAGAATCAGCCACCACGGTAATGGTCCCCGAAGTCATTGAGGCGGTACCCTCGCGAGAAACGACCATGCTCCCCAGCGCTGAAGTGCCTGCTGAACCGACATATCCGTTGACCAGCGAACCCGCTTCACCCAGGCTGGCAGTTTCACCACCATCCAGTAATTCGGAGAGCATCCGCAGAGCTTCCTCCGGCTTCGTGTATTTAAGGTAGAAAATCACCGGTGCCGAGGGCCGGCTACTCACCGGTCCGGCGACCGATTGGAGGTGCCGGTAAAAGCGATCCAGGATCACCGTGTCACGGCACTCGAGCAACATGCCTCGCGGAGTGAGTTGGCAACGAATGGCAGCCTTGGGACTACGAATGTCACCCGCAAGTATGTCCAGGTTCCCAATCGCAGGGCGAGGCGATGGCTTTGGCGCCGGTTCTGAACTGGCACCCCCGCTTGCCACAACACGCTCACGCCGTGACGACGCCTCGCTAAAAATGGCCGGATAGAGAACGATGGCATTCGCCTCTCGCCAGAAACCAGCCGCCGTCCGCACGAGTTGCTCGGCCTGCTTGCCCCGCATCGGAAAGATCCGAATTTCATCATTAACATTCCCGCTACCACTGGGAACATCCAGTTGCACGACCATTTTCTTAATCCGTTCCATCATCGGTTTCTTGGCTCGCACGTAGAGTCGCATGTTGCCTGGATCCGCATCGATTTTCGGAACGTCGATTTCAACTTTTGGCATCGGCGTGGAGCGGCCTGAGGAACGGCTACGATCCCGATCACCACCACCGGAACTGCGATCCCCCCCGCCACCGCGGGAGCTGGACTGAAACGAGGGCCTTTGCTGTGCCGCTGCCTGGGCCTGAAGCTCCGACAGATCCAACATTTGCTCGAGCAGACTGATTGCAAAATAAGGATCGACGTGCTTCAGAGGTATGATTTCAAATTCTGCCTCGGATGCCTCTAACTGCGTCACGGTCTGACTAATTTCCTTCTGTACGTCAGGCGAGGCCAGGGCCACGATGCTGCTGGTGGTCGCATCCATCGAGAGACGCACTTTCTTTCCTGCCAGTAATGTTTGCAGCACGTTGTAAATAGTTTCCACGTTACCACCCGGAACCGTGTGCGACTGCAACACCGCTTCCTCCGAGGGCAACAGGTCCTCTTCTGGCTTATCAAGAGCCTCGATCAAGCCCTCAATCAACTTGACCCTGTCCTCCACGCCAGTGACAAAAATATTAGCACCCAACAAATCCGTCGAGACGCTCACATCGATCCCGATCATTTCGCCCGTGGCTAATCCCAGGTGCGGACGCGCTACCACCAGGATATCCTCAGCTTCGACGTGCTTTAATGGGAAATTTTTCATCACCATTCCGTCAGAAAGTGCCGAGGGTTCAAAGGCATCAAGGATCAACTTGACACTCTTAAGTTTCCCAGCGGTCTCGGTAATCATCAGTCGATTCGTCTTGGCAAACACAGCAGGCGTGGTCATCAACTTCATCGATGCCAGTTCCGCAGCCGCATCAGCCGCCTTGATTTCTTTCAAGCTAAACACACACTTGACCACCTCATGGTCCGTCAATTTATCCAGTTGCTCAGGAGTAATCAATTTCGCCAAGACGTCCAACTGCTGGAGACTACGAGGATCAGCCAGGTTGATTAGTGACAAAAGCTTTTCGCTACGCACAAGGGTGTAACCCTCAGCAAGCAGGAACAGGTTAATTCGATCCATTGCTTCCTGGGCGGTGAACGCCTTGGGATCCGAATAAGTGAAACTTCCCGGCGGCAAATCCCCAATATGTAACGCCAACAGGGATTGGTCGTCCAACCATTTGATCACGTCGCGCCACGGTGTGTCCTGAAACGCAAAACGCAACAAGCCATCCCCCACGGGAGCAACGGGCTGTTCGACGACCGGAACGGCGGGCTTAGCGGGATCAGTCGCTGCCGGAACGGCGGGCTTGGCAGGATCAGTCGCTGCCGGAACGGCGGGCTTAGCGGGATCAGTCGCTGCCGGAACGGCAGGCTTAGCGGGATCAGTCGCTGCCGGAACGGCGGGCTTGGCGGGATCAGTCGTTGCCGGAACCGCAGGCTTAGCGGGATCGGTAGCTGCCGGAACGGCAGGCTCCTGGGCAACCAACAAGTGGGCTCCCAGCGCAAACCAAGTGGCAAAAATGAGCCGGCAAAAAGGTCGACCAAATAACATAAATACATCTTTCAAGGCGGGAACCAACAAGGCAGGAAATCAACAGGCTTCATCGAAAAAACAAGCAATCGCCAGCCCTTGCGAACCAGCGGTAATATTACCAGATTTCCGGGAAAAAACCCATCAAATGCTGTTTATAATATATTTTAGGTTGAGTGATTGTCAAATATTAATGCGATCGTCGATAACCTTTTTAAGTTGGCCAGTAAGAGGCTCAGGCTCTCCTTAAAAGAGTTTCTGGACGTGTGCTGTAGCCGGCATCAAGCGAAAACAATAAATAGGGCAAGAATTAGGTGATCTGGCCACAGAATCATCCGGCTACGAATTGGAATGTTTCGACCGGTTATCCGGCTT
>PVBE011942490.1_pt1 | contig 10989 bp, 9 predicted proteins | sample 1631181 | NCBI WGS metagenome assembly PVBE01 (sample SAMN08397723, study PRJNA350692) | Marine metagenome, whole genome shotgun sequencing project. | isolation source: water | place: Pacific Ocean | collected 2012-04 | reverse complement strand
TAACATTCAATAGAAAGAGTTATGTTTAAGACTGATAGTGAATTAGACGCTGACTATTTTATGGAGCGCTTTCAAAAAGTTGTTGATAACTATGGCGACAACATCTTTGTGTATGACGTTATTACAAATGAGAAGGTTACGTACGGTGAACTGGCTTGTAAAGTATCTCGGTGTGTGGTGAACCTTCAGGATTACATACAGCACTCGTCATCCGTAGGGATAATTCTTGAGAACAGCATAAACTTTTATTTAACCAGTCTTGCTCTTATAAAGTTAAATTGCCAACTATTTGTTTTTCATCCCGACTGGACAAAAACAATTATTGGTAATCAAATTAAAATTATGCCTTGCACCCACTACGTAGTCTCCAATAATCTGCAAAGCAAGATCGATATGGCCGTTTTTCAAGAAAAGGGAGTTTCTGCGATAACCACAGTTTCTGATGATTCTACTAAGTATGAGCGGATTATATCTGGAGCAGGCACTTACAAAAAAGCAGGTGATAATTACATCCACCTTGCTACATCTGGGACCACGGGTATAAGTAAGTGGGTGCCAAAGGACATACGGGAAATTTACGAAAATATGATGGCTTGGGCTGAGCACGTGAAACTAAATGATAAAGATATCATTCATTCGGTATTACCCCTTTGTACCGCAAATGGATTCTACATTACCTTTATGATGCCTTTATGGACGGGTGCTTCCATTGTAATGGATAAAAAATTTGCTCCCCTATACTGTTCTACCTACCTGAAAAATGTAATAACTTTCAAAAGTACAGTCTTGTCGATTGTGCCGACGATTCTCTACTTAATAAACAAACTGGTAAAGGATGCTTTATGCAATGAATTCAGAACGAAATCAAGTGTGCGTTATTCTATTTGCGGCACCGCTCCTTTGGACAGCGAGCAAAAGAAGAAATTTGAACAGCGTCTTAGCTTGCCGGTGTATTATAATTATGGCATAACAGAAACACTATTTATATCTTCACAGAATAATGATTGCATGGACGATAAAAGCACGGGGTTATTAATTAATGGTGTTTCTATTGAGGTCTCAGAAGCGGGAGAGTTCATTGTGCAAGGTAATTATCCCTTTAAAAATTATTTTGGTGGAAGGTACGAGGGATTTACCGAGAATGGGAAGTTTAAAACCGGTGACGTTGGATATATAAAAGACGGTTTGGTGTATGTTACTGGTCGTATTAAAAATATTGTAATCAAGGGAGGTTTTAACATCTATCCGGCAGAAATAGATTTTTTTATTATTAGAAAATCATTTGTTGTGGATACCTATACTTTTGGAGTTCCAAATGAAATACTGGGGGAGGAAATTTATTCCACCGTAGTCATAAAGGAAGATATTACCAGAGCGGATGCGCAACGGGAAATTCTGGAATATCTCCGTGAACAATTGCCGCCTTATAAGATTCCCACAATTTGCTTTGTAGATAAAATTAATAAAACGCCCACCGGCAAGCCCATAAAAGAAAAGATGTTAAGTCTTGTACAAAATAAATAATTACGGTAATTCAGGATAATGAGCAGAAACCTAAAAATATTTATTTCAGGAGGAGCCGGTTTCATCGGTTACCACTTGGCTTTAAAGCTGACAGAACTAAAGAATAATGTGCTCATTTATGACAACTTCGTAAATTATCTTCCCCCACTGGTTTCGAATTATGAATATAAATTACATTTTCGAATGAGTAACTTAAGGGATAAAGCTAAGATTGTAAGAGGAAATGTATGTAACAAGTATCATCTGAATCAAGTATTGACCGACTTTGAGCCAGATGTCATCATAGACCTTACGGCAATCCCTGTCGTAAAGTTAGCGAATGAGTTTTTTGAAGATAGTGTAAACAACAACCTGTTGAGTGTTTGTGCCTTATTGGAGGCCGTTCGGGCAATGAAAGATATCAAGCAATTTATTTACATTTCGTCCAGTTATGTCTATGGAGATATTGTAAAGGATTCTGTAGATGAGAATGATGCATGTCTTCCAAAGGATATTTATGGTGGAACTAAGTATTGTGGTGAAGTTTTAACGGAATCATTTTCAAAGATGAATGGAAACGATTATACCCTTATAAGACCGTGCGCCGTTTATGGCCCAACTGACGCCAATATGAGAGTAGTTGCAGAATTTATTCGACGTGCCTTGAACAACGAAACAGTAATAATGAAAGGTGACATTGGCAATCGCATTGATTTTACTTACGTTGGCGATCTTGTTTCCGGTATTATCTTAAGCATAAATAATGAAAAGGCATTCAATCAAACATTCAATTTGTCGTACGGTAAAGCCAGAAGTCTCAAGGAATTGGCTGATATCATTTCCACTTTTTTCCCACAGGTAGAATGTAAGCTCCAACAGGAAGAAATAAAAGGGTTAAGAAGGGGGACATTAAGTATTGAGAAGGCAAAATCTGTATTGGGTTACGTACCTGAATATTCTCTGGAGAAAGGAGTTGAAAACTATATAGATTTTGTCAAATTACATGGGGGTATGATTTGACAAGTATTTCTGAGGGGAAAATCATTCCTTTAGTAAAAACATCTATGGATAATGCAGAGATAGAGGAGGTTACTGAAGTTATTCGTTCCGGCTGGGTGTCTCATGGAAAAAACAAAAAAGTTTTTGAACGTGAATTTGCCGACTACATAGGTGTAGATTATGGAATAGCTGTCAGCAATTGTTTTGCTGCATTGTACTCAGTTCTTGTATGTTCCGATATTACTGGAGAGGTTTTGGTTCCATCATTTACGTTTGGTGCGACGGTCAACGCGATCCATCTGGCAGGTGCAACACCTGTATTTGTAGACGTTGATTATAATACGAGAAACGTAAATGCAAAATATATCTTAGAAAAGCTGACTCCAGGAACACAAGCAATAATAATTGTCCATTATGGAGGCCAGATATGTGAAATGGATGGAATTGTGGATATCGCAAAGGAAAGGGACCTCTTGTTGATAGAGGATAGTGCACAGACGATTGGGTCGACTTACAAAAATAGACAGGCAGGCTCTTTTGGTGTGGGCTGTTTCTCGTTTTATGCAACAAAGAGTATTTCTACGGGTGAAGGCGGATTTATAACCCTGAATGACCATGATCTACTCAGGAAAATACGTTTATTCGTATCACACGGTATAGAAAAAGACAGTTCTTCATATCGGAGGGAGGTTGTGTCAGCAGGTATGAACCTCAGAATGAGCCATCTTCAAGCTTCCATAGGGCTTGTTCAACTCAGAAAACTTGATAGTCTTAACACAAAGAGGTTAAGGATTGCTTTAAAGTACAATACTTTTTTTTCACAATTTGACGGTGTTAGGATTCCAGAGATAGCAAAACATAGTACTCATGTATATCAGATGTATACAATTTGTGTTGAAAAGAAAATCAGGGACACAATAGTAAATAAATTGAACCAAGACAGTATAAGCGCTTCAGTTCACTTTTGCCCTCCAGTACATCTTCACTCCTATTACAAAGGGCATTATAATGATAAAGACTTATCAACTACGGAAAGACTTTCAGAGGAGATAATATCTATTCCAATCTTCCCCGACATGGATGATAGTGAAGTGGAGTATGTATGCTCAGTATTTGAGAAAATCTATAAAGGGCTTTAATTTATTTGTGAATGGCGTAAGCATAATAGTGCCGGTATTCAATGAGAAAGGCTCCCTTGAAGAACTCTATCGAAGGATCACGCTTACCCTTAAGTCGCTAGAATATATAAGAAACCATGAAATTATTTTTATTGATGATTGTAGTACTGATTCGAGCCTTAAAACCTTGAAGGGCATAAGTGATAGAGATAATAAATGTAAGGTTTGTAGACAACTGAGACGTAGTGGACAGGGGGGTGCATTTAAGACAGGTTTTGATAATGCAAGCTTTGATGTTTGTGTAACCATTGATGCGGACCTTCAGGTACTCCCAGAAGACATACCAAGAATTATGGAGCATATTGAGAAATACGATCTTGTTAATGCGAGAAGGATTAAGCGAAATGATCATTTTGTAACTGTTTTTTCTTCAAAAGTATACAATTTTATGATGAAAAAGATATTGAAATCACCTCTAAATGATTCAGCAAGCAATTACACTGCTGTTAAGACTCGTTATGTAAAGGGTCTTTCACTTCGAAAGAATGATCATCGTTATATTATACCTATAGTAATGAGAAGGGGGGCGACAAGGTTTAAGGAGGTTGATGTTAACCACTTTTCTCGCCTGAAAGGAAAATCAAAATATAGTATTTTTAAGGCATGGACAGGTTTTTTTGAATTTTTTGAGTTCAGACGCAGACTAATAAGAGGTCTATACAATTAATAAAATAGACTCAACCGTGTATATAGAGTTCTGCATAGAGAACACCCCAAGGGTATTGGGTTGCTTGGATAGAAATTTACTTTCTCAGACATATGGTTGTGCAGATTGGAAATACTGGCACGACAAGAATATTGATATCCCTTCCGGTCATGATCAGGAGATGATATACTTTCTTGCCCTCATCTATAGTACTCCTTTTAATACAAATATCTATTACAAGAATAAAGTTATTCTTGAGTATATCAGGGCAGGTGTTCACTTTTGGACTAAGAGTATTAGAGATAATGGTTTCTTAGATGAGTTTTATAAGAATGAGGCACAATTTGGAGCAACGGCAATAGTCACTTGGGCAATGAGTGAAACTTTCCTGATTATTAAGGATACTTTAAGTAAAAAGGAAGTCAACGCTATTATTTCTACACTCTTAAAGTCAGGATTATGGCTTTGTAGGAATGACGAAAAAACTAATCTTTGTAATCATCAAAGTCAAGCCTTGTTAGCTTTATATAATATTAATTTAATTACAGACGTCAAGAGTATACACAATGGGTTTCTTGAAAAAAAGAAGCGTGTCTTAAGGTTGTTTCATGAAGAAGGTTGGTTTGAAGAATATGATTTCTTTGATCCAGGTTATTTGACAACAACCCTCTCCTTTCTAAGTCGCTACTGGAAGTCTTCACAGGATAATCATATGCTCAGTTTGATAGTTAAATGTCTTGAGATTCTAAAATACTGCTTTCTGCCAGATTGGCGTTTCGGTGGTATCGTTGGAAGCAGGAACACAAAACACTGTTGGCCTTCTACCTTTGAAATTTTATCTCCTTTAAATGATACGGCTAAGTCAATATCTGCATATTATCGTAATGGGTTGGGCAAAGGAGTTGTATTTAATCCATCTTATCAGGATAGATATTTTGTTCAACAATTATATGATTATATATGGTCTTATACTAACGCCACTCATATATTAGAAGATATAAAGCCTCTCCCTTTCCTAGGTGAGTCGTTCAAAAAACATTTTAGTGATTCTGGAATCTTTGCAATTAAGAATAAAAACGGACAATGTCTTTTGATGAATTTAAAGAAGGGAGGAGTGTATCATTATTGCAGAGTTAATAATCATAATGAGGTCCTCTCTCAGGAGATTAACTCAGGGATGGCGATTGTGCTAAAAAATAACAAAGTCATAAGCAGTGATTATAATAAAGGCCTAAATCATATTTCCATAAAAGAAACCAAAGAGGTCGTTGAGGTATCAATAAGAGGGGGCATGCATTATAGTAAGTATTTATTTCCCTCACCTTTTAAATTCATTCTCTTTCGTTTGTTTACACTGATGTTTTGTCGAGTAGCTTTTGTTAGAAAGATATTTCGACAATTTCTTGCAAAAATATTAATTATGAGCAGAAAGAGAGCAAATGTTGATTTTGAGCGGATAATTTTTATTTCCGGAGATAAAATTAGTCTCCTTAATAGAGTTAAAACACATGGCCGCTTTTTGCATTGTATCGAACGTATAGTATTTGGCGGCAATTTAGTAAATATATATGTCCCATACAGCAGGGGGTTTGAACAGGCTGATCTGTTCAGTAAACCTAAGGTTTTTCATTTCATGGAGAATGAGACCTTAGAATATAGCCAACAGTTAAAATAGGAAGCTACAGAATGCGAAAATTACCAGGTGATGTGATTGTTTTAGCTGAAGCTCATGGTAGATGGGTAGTTATGAATGTTTTTGCTCGTACGAACTTGGGGGTGGAGAGTGAGTCACTCCAGGTGTTGAGGGATTGTGAGTATTTGCCAAAAGACAAAATGCATCAGAAGTATTCTCAAAGAACATTTAAGGTATGGGAAATAAAGTGGTTTTCTAACTATAAGGGATTATTTGCTGATCCAACAAGATATGTTCGTAACATAACAGCTTGGTCAGAGCCAGAAAGATTGAACTATGTCGATTTAGTTGAACGTTTTATAAGTCATTATATGATTATTGAGGATGAAAAGCACTATCGGTCTTGTTTTGGGCCTAAAACATCGTTGCTCGACCGTAAACACTTTGGTAATTTTCATCAGCAGCTAGGACAGGAATTAATATTGGCTCATCGTGAATCTGCAGATGAATGGTGGGTGCGTCAGAAATTTACCAGTGATCTGCAGGGTCTACGTACAAACCTGTATAAGTCAATACAGGAAGAATATTTAAAGAGATATTTTCAGCGTAAATTTGTAGAGAATGACGTAATTGTTGACTTTGGATGCGGCATAGGTTTTTACTCAAATTTGATGGCCCTTACAGGGGCAAAGGTTTTGGGGATAGATCCAAATGAAGATTATATAAAGCAAGCTAGAGAATATGCAACAGACGGAGCAAGTTTTGAGATTGTTAACATAAGCAAAGCAGGAGCATTAGACCATATTAGCACAAACAGCGCCGATTATATCTTTATGAGTGATGCTCTGCTATTTTATTTTGTTCCGATTGTGTCTGGTCAGGTTGCTGACATAGGTGTATTGTGTGAGGATATAAAGAGAATCTTAAAACCAGGAGGTACCTTTATAAGTATGGATCCTCACTATCTCTTCTGGCTTCAGCCATGGTTAGGGGACAATGACCGTCCTTTCACCATATTAACCGAATATCTGAATAAAACCTATGGTGTTACACCGTCAATCAGCAGTTTTATAAAGACTCTCACGAAATTTGGATTTGCAATTACATGGATGGAAGAACCAACGCCAGATCCTGATTACGAATCTGTTGATCCAAGGGCATATCATTTTTCAAAAGAGTTTCCCCAGTGGCAACTTTATGAACTCAGAGTAGTATAACTTCACCCTACATATATGATGACCAAATATAAAACATAAAGAGGAGTAAGTTTGGATATAAAAGAAAGTGTATTGGGTTTTTTTGCAAAACAAGGTATTGTTAAGGATTTAAACATATCTAAACAATTTGAGTATAACTATGTTGACAATGGTGCATTAGATTCAGCAGGTATAGTTGAGATGATAACTGAATTTGAAGAAAGCTTAGGGATACAATTTTCTACAGACGATTTTCAATCTGAAGAATTCCAAACAATTGGGGGGTTGGTAGGCATCATTGAGCGCTTAAGAATTAATAATGATTAAAGTCTCTGGTGACATAATTATTTTGCATGCGGCAAAGGCTTTAAAAACTAATGTATATTTTTTCAATTATTGCTATTTTAACTGAATACCTGAATAAAACTTACTGCGTTAAACCGTGAATCAGTAATTTTATAAAGACCTTTACAAGGCTCAGATTTATAATCACATGGTTGGAAGATATCGCATCTGTTCCTGATTACGAATCTATTGGTCTAAGATCTACAACTATTCAAAAAAGATTTCCCTATGGCGTTTTTATGCGATGAATCCATTTTCTTATTGATGGATGAGGTAATAAGTGACAGTTAAAGGCATAAGGAAAGAGAGTTTCGTAACATGGGAGCAGTAAAGAACTATGATTTCTCCGTTCTAGATTTATCCAGGCTTGATGAGCTTTTTGAGCTGGAGTCAACCGCTGAAACATATAATAATATAACATATGAGGAATGGAAAGATATCTTTGAGTGGAGGGTGATAAAAAATCCCTTTAGAAATAATAAGGTTCCAGGTTACATAGTAAAGCATGGCGACAGGATTGTTGCCAACTGGGATCATATTTATGTTCCTTTCATGCTTGGCAATTGGAAAGGCGTAGTGCCGAATCCCGCCAGTTATGTTCATCCTGATTATTCTAAACAAAAAGGGTACATATGGTTGCTAATGAGTGAGAAAATCCTGAAAAATAGCAACTTTGAAGTTACAATAACAACACATTCCCAAAAATTTGTTGAAATCCTGTGGAAGCGCTACGGTGCCTTAGAAATGGCTTATACGAATATCAATTTTCAAGGTATTCTCTCATTGAAAAGGATGATAGATATGTACGCTTCTAAAAAGAGCCGGTTAATAGGAGTATTATCAAAAGCTGGACTTCATTCCCTCATATCACCTTTCGTACAAATGAAAGGATACAAGGAGATCAACAGTCCTCCAGTTAAGTCAGAGATAATTTTCCCTTTTGACCTAAAGTCTGCGTCGGACAATATGCTTGATGAGCTTTGCGATGAGGCTCTATCAGTATATAATATAGGTGTAATGAGAAGTGCTGCGTATCTCAAGTGGCGTTATTCGGACAATCCTTTGTCGCGTCAATACCACACGTTGATGATAAGAAATTCTGACCAAGGGGTGGTGGGGTTATCTATCCTTAAGTTCTTAGAAGACACATCCCATGTGTCTATTTATGAGTTTATCTATAATCCCAATATTGCAGACAGCGGTAGGGAGCTTATAAACGCGATTGTTAAGGTAGCAGTATCTACCAACGATGAACATACAAAAATTACCGTTTCAAATCCAGGCCCGAAAATCTCTGATGACCATCTTCAGAGACTTTTTGATCGCTTTTTTAGAGCAGACCCTTCACGAAAAAATCATGGTCAAGGCGTTGGTTTAGGATTGACTATCGCTCGTTCATTGCTTCACATGAACGGAGCTAAACTAACGGTTAGCTCAGATGACAACTTAACCGTATTTGTTGTTTCATTCCACAAATAATCAATCAAACTTCGTCCTGGACTCTAAACAGGTGGTCACTTTCTGAAGCTGATGTATCGGCCACTTCCCCTCATTTGTCATGTTTGCACTTTCCAACACCTTCTTCATAAAACTGGACATTTCATCATTAATCTTAATACAGTTGCTGGTATAGGCTTTACTTGTGTGTATCAACGATTGATCTAACAGTTCGGAATAAGTTGATTAATACCTTCGGAAAAAACCAAGCCTAGAGCCTCACTACCAAATTGGGAAACTCATTTTTCAGTTCCTCAATTATTGGATAAAGAATGATAACCTGCTCACTGTGAAAAACACCTGGAGCCAGATGGAAAACGCACATCTGTCGTGTTGTTTCAGCTGCTATAATAGTCGTCATCATTGACTCATTTTGGCCAATCACACTTAGGACTATTTCATTCGCATCGTTTGAAATTTTCCCACACGCTCGGACGGTGACGCCACAAATATCAGTGCTATTGTGTATGTTTATAAAAAGCCAAAATGCTATTTTTCGAAAAAACGGATTGCGCAGGAGCAAAAAATTGGGTTAAAGAAGTTGCACAGTAAGCACCTATGCAGCACGCGCATATCGATTGATCATTTCCTTCGCAGTGCTGTGCATCTTGGTTCTTTTTCTGAATGAAGTGTGTGATTATTTAAAGTAGTATGTTCTACGCTTGATAAGGAATCATTTGAGGACATATGAGATTCTGATGTGTCGTGACCATCACATATAATTGGGTTCGTCATAGCAAAGCCATGCTGTGAAAGCAGCGCAGCTATTAGTACTAATTTAAGCCACTTATAAATGCCTGACACAATAAACTCCATCAGTGAGTAAGGGAATAGTAGCGGTATTCCGTTATTCTTACTTTGACGTAGATCAACACAACACAAAAAAGTGCTTAGGACCTTTAAACATTAAAGCCGTAATCAACTAGTTTAGTACTCTTGATTCATATAGCCTTAAACTACGCTTAGAAAGTACAACATAGCCATCATTTATAGCAATGCTTTTAATTAGTGCATCCTCAAAGATTATGCTACCGCACGTGAAATCGTGACTGAAAGTTGTGACTTCGACATCATTTGCGATATATAACGCGTTATCTAACGAAATAAGAATCCCAAAGTGCCCGTATTGTCGAAGAGCATGACTAAATTGAGTGGTGTTTTGATCCCAATTTACAAACCTTCTTTTTACTGGAGGTAGACTTTGGAATGACGCTAGCTTTTCCAATTGAGGTGTGGCGTTATTATAAAGCTCATTAAAGTTATTGAGTAATTCTTCTAACAGAGTTTCTGCGAGTAACTGAGACTTGACCATCAATGATGAAATCGTTTCATTGTTTTCGACCTCAAATTTCTCTTGGATTAGGATGCTACCTGCATCAAGTTTCTCAGTAAGTTTATGAATGCTAACACCCGCGTTCTCAGGGTTGTCGATAATGTAGGTGAGTGGGGTTGGGCCTCTACTTTTGGGTAGTAAAGATGGGTGGATATTAATCGCATATTTTATTTCGTTTATGGGTAGTTTGTATCCGTAATCTGCTACAACAAAGACTGTCTGCTCGTCATTTAAATATTCTTTAAGAGTCACGACACTTGGGCGTTCGGTGGAATAAACAATATTGTGTGTACGACAAATTCGTTTGATAAAGCTCGCATTTTCCTGAACATCGTTTATGAAAACGAGCTCAATGTTCAATCTAATTTTGATTAGAAGTGACAAACAATTCGAGAATAAGTCACTTCCAAAATAAACTATCTTCATATATGTTTGCACCTTCTGAGAGTAGCGAATGCCATGCTGCTTAGCAGTACACTAAATATTGCAAATGATTTAACAAGTGCTTTCATGATTACCTCTATCTTTGGTTAATATTCGGTTTTTAAAAATTAAAATTACTTTGATTGTCAAAAGTGCGCATTTATTTGTTTAACTTTGACTTCAATCGAATTGACTGTCGTAGCTATCTACTTTCGCGTAAGGTTCGTAGCTCCCAT
>PVBE011296055.1_pt1 | contig 10989 bp, 10 predicted proteins | sample 1631181 | NCBI WGS metagenome assembly PVBE01 (sample SAMN08397723, study PRJNA350692) | Marine metagenome, whole genome shotgun sequencing project. | isolation source: water | place: Pacific Ocean | collected 2012-04 | reverse complement strand
GTGCCACTGCGTGCTCCCACGGAAAACCTGAAGGCCATCTCCCGTGCGGCGGCTGAGTTCCCGGCATTGAGCCTGACTGATCGCGAAGAGTGGCGTTCCCTGGCCGAGGTATATGGCTAATCGGGGTGGAGTATCCGAATGTTCTTCTTATCCTTTCCGATGACCGCAGTGTTCCTCATGCGGGTTGCCACGGAGACGAAAACTGCAAACGGTTCATTAATAGCCAAATCTCAATATTTTAACCGCTGATGAATTGGAACAATTCGATTTGCGCTTTTATTAGCCGCTAAACAGGTGTTGTGGTGCAAATCGATGTTTTAGAGAGGTGCGTTTTGTGGGTAGCCACCATGAAATTTCAGTTTCATACGTCCATCGTTTGAGCAACGACGAGAAGCGGAAGCAGTACAACGAAGCGCACAAAGCTAGGCTGAGTGGAAGGTGCGTCGAGGTCAACTAGGTTAAGCATGGCGCATCAACAGAGAGACAACATCACTCGTCTCACAGGGAAAACCTTGAACCTCATTTGAAATCATTGGAACCGATCAACTCGGTCGCTTCTTTCTAATGGGAGTAGTGGTATGCTTGTGTCGCTTGGCCAAGTTCGGCAGAGTTTGGGTATGCGCTTTTCCAGATTCATGGTCGTTGTGAGTTGTGTGCTTGCATTTGCCAAGGCCCCGGCACAGCAGACATTACATGAGAAGACGTTTCGCGATTGGGATAAGAATAAGGATGGAAAATTATTCAGGTCCGAGTTGCCTCAACAGGTCAAACGAAACTTTGAACGTGTGGATGCTGACAAGAGTGGCTTCATTTCACTTAAAGAGCATGTTGATTTCCTAACGCGAAATTCCAATGCCCGCAACCAAAACGCCAAGGATTGGAGTGGTTTCAAAATTATACGCGATATACGCTATGCGGGAACGGATCACGAACGTCAGTCGTTGAACTTGGCTTTGCCGTTGAAGCGCAAGAGTGATAAGCCATTGCCCGTGATCGCCTACATTCATGGGGGTGCTTGGCGCGGGGGTAATAAAAACGGAGGGCTGAATCGATTACACGAATTTCTCAAGTCAGGTGAATACGTCGGGGTGACTATAGGTTATCGCCTTAGTCAGCATGCTAAATGGCCTGCGCAGATTCATGATTGCAAGGCGGCGATTCGCTGGATCAAGGCCAACGCAAAGATGTACAACTTGAACGGCAGTCGAATCGCTGTTCATGGAACCTCTGCTGGAGGTCATTTGGCTGCAATGTTAGGAACGTCCGCTGGTGTGGCGAAATTGGATGGTTTACTTGGTTCTTATACGGAACATTCTACGACGGTTCGATGTGTGATTGATTGTTTCGGGCCTACCAATTTTTTACGGATGAACGATTTTGAGGGTCGCATCGATCACGATGCAGGGGGCTCGCCTGAGAGCCAGTTGATTGGTGAGGCGATACAGGAAAACAAAAAACTTACGCTGACGGCGAACCCAATTTCCTATGTTAATAAGGGTGATGCGCCATTTTTGATTATGCATGGGACCAAGGACATGTCTGTCCCTTACAGTCAATCTGAAATGCTTCACAAGGCACTAAATGCGGCCGGTGTGCCGTCGGTCTTTTTGTCGGTGAAAGGCGGAGGCCATGGTGGAAGCGGTGGTGTATTAGTTGAGAGATTTCGCACTTTTTTAGATCACTATTTATGGAATAAAGAGGATGTGGTGTCCGGCGAAAGCATCCCTGTGGAGAAGCTTGGGCGTCGCTGATCCTTTGTCTTGTAGAACAAAACCCCCTTCATAGGGAGGTTCTATGCAAGCGCAAGAAAGCAACTAAATTATCAACTGCGTAGCAGTAGTCCATGCAACAAAAAACGCCTTTTTCCATAGAAAGAGGCAAATTATTAAGTTTGTTAGGGACTTGACTCTTGAATTTCTTGGCGACTAGACAGGCGTCCTTGTAACAAATCAAAAGATGGAATTGGTTTAGGCGCTCAATGATTGATTGATCACATTCGGGGTAGAATGAAAGTTTAAGACCCTTTGCGATCCCTTCGAGTTGATCGGTGCGCTCCTTCGCCTTTTTCTTCACCTTTTTCGCATCCCATTGAGTCCATATCCAACCAATAGCTATTATGAAAGCCACCACAGCTAACCCTAGGATGAATTTGTAGTTCATTAGCCATTTCGCCAAGTAATCCCAATGTTCAGCTGTCAGTTTGGATAACTCGATCACTCCCAATCAAGTTTTAGGAAAACTTTTTTGCCGTTGGCGGCTTTGGATTCATCGGCTGCTTGCATGAAGGCATAAATCTCCAATGTCTCGCGAGAGGTAACCGGCGACTTGCTGCTTTTGAAAAACTTGATCACTGCCGCGACGAGCGGCGCGTAGCCGTCGTAACCGCCGACCGGGTGTTCGCCGGTATCGCATTTCGCCGTACCGCCGTAGCCTTTGCCCTCGCGGAAGATACCGATGCGACCGTCTTTCCATGTGCCGGTGACCTCGATTTTTCCATCCTTGGTCGTGCCTCGTTGTACCGAGACACAGCCAGGGCCCATCACGGTGAATAATGACTCAACGCCGTGGATGCCGTACCAAAACAGGTCGGGGTGATGCGGTTCAAGGTGTGCCGGGCTGAAGGTTTCGCAGCGTAGAACCTTGCCGTAGTCGCCGGCGCGGGCGGCCAGGGTGTTTTTGGCAAAGCGTAACGAGGAAGAACTGAACACGGGGATGTTGTACTCCTTGGCTAGTTGGTAAATCTTCACGCAATCTTCGAGTGTCCCGGCCAGGGGTTTGTCGATATAGAGGGGCTTGCCGGCCTTGATAACGTCGATGGCGTGCTTGAGGTGGGGGCGGCCATCAACATTTTCAATCATCACCGCATCGACGTGCTGGCAAAGTTCGTCGACAGTGGGGTAGAGTTTCACGCCCCATTTGTCGGTCAACTCGGCGGTGTATTTCTCGACGCGCGTGTAGCTCGACTCGACGTCGGGGCTGCTATCCTTGACGGCGGCGACCATCCGGGCGCCAGTGATGTGATTTTTGTCGGTCTTGTCGTTTAGGACTCGAGTGAAGGCGGTGACGTGCGAGGTGTCGAGCCCAACCATGCCGATTTTCAGGTCGGCCGCCTGGCTGGATGCGACGAAGGCGGCAGTCATTGCCAACCCAGCAAATCGTGTAGATTTCATCTGCAGAATGTCTGCTCAAGTCCGGCAGAACGCAAGGTAATTAGTGAGCAGTGAGTGGCGTAAATCGAACAGTGCAGCGCTTGGCCAAGCGAAGAAATCCCGAAGAGGCGACACAAACTGCTCACCGTTTAAACGGAGCGGTGGAGTGGTTAAGAACCCACCAGTAGTCATGTGCCTTGCCGCCGATGGAACCGGCGTTGGAGTAGTCGAGTCGCATTCGCTTTTGCACCGGTTCGAGCTTTGGCATGGGATCGCTCCATTTCTTAATCGAGGCGTGGCCGTCGGCGTAGGCGTAGCCGCAGGCGGCGTTGTGGTAGTTGGCTGGGAGGTTCCGCCAGATTTTTGCGTTATACGGGTACAGGACGAAGCCGCCGTTGTTGATGCTGTCCGGGTGTTCGTCAGCGAAGATCCACGGGTCGGACGGCGAAGGATCGATGATGTGAGAGAGGATGTCGTACTTGCGCCATCCGCGTCCGTGAATGCTCGAGACGGTCGAACTCATCGTGGGATCGTAAAGGCCGCCTTCGATGTAGCCGTTCATCGACACGCTCCGCACGCGCGGTAGTTCCTTGCGGCCGATCTTGCAGGTGTATTTGTCGGACGGGCACTTGTATATGCCGGGAGATTTCGTGTACGGGCCGAGCTTGGGGTAGCGCTCGCCCAGTTGTTTTCGCGAGCCAATGAGGTAGAGCAGGTTGGTATTGTCGCGGTTGTTCGGCACGAAGGTGAGAAAGCCGTTGAGCCAGCCGCGCGGATCCTGAATGTGCTTGGCGTTGGGCGGCAGGTGATCTTCGGAGTCATCGACGTAAAGCTTCCACGCCACGAGGAGTTGGCGTTGGTTGTTCAGGCAGTAAATGCCGGTGGCATTGTCCTTGGCCTTGGCCAGTGCCGGCAATAGCAGCCCGGCGAGGATCGCGATGATCGCGATCACCACCAGTAACTCGATCAGCGTGAACGCCTTGGCCAAGCGCTGTCGGGGCGGGTTGTTATTTGGCGACGTCAAAACAGATCAAATAATCCTCGCTGCGAATCACCATTCGCTTGTCGGACAGGATGGGAGCAGCCCAGCAGGGATAATGCAACTCCGGAACCTGATGCCGGCCCAGCTCGACCGGCTTCGCGGCGTTGACCTCGAACAGGCCCAGCAGGCCGCCCTCGCCGAGGGCGAACAATTTGCCGTCGGCCATCACGGCGGAGCCGCGTCCGTAAACACCGGGTTGCTTGCTGCCACGTTTTTGCCAGCGCTCGTCACGGCTCCACTTGACTTCGCCGCTCTCCAACTCGACACATCGGAAAAATGCGTCCGGCTCGTTGCGTCCGCTGAAGGCGTATAGGTGTCCGTCGTGCAGGATCGGTGTCGTCCAGTGAATGCTCAGCGCCGGGTCGAGCCGCCGGTTTTTTTTGCGGCGTTCATTCGTGCTCCAGATTTCGGTGAACGATTTACCGTCCTTCGCCACGTTGAGCAGGAACGAGCCGACGCCGTAATAGGCTGCCGAGCAGAAAACCTGGTTCCCAACTACGACCGGGTTGGCGGCGTTTACCGAGTCATTGACACGCGAACGGAACCAGTGGCTGAAGTTCACCCTGCCGGTTAGCGGTTCCATCGAAACGAGGCCCTGTCGTGTGAGGCAAAACAGCGTGCGCCTGCCGTGGATGGTGGCGAGTGTCGGTGTGGAGTAGCTGGCGAGTTTCTCGATGCCACGCCAGCGAACGAGCGGTTCGCCTGGCCAACCGATGGACGGTTTGCCCTGCCATGTGTCGCGGCCGGCGCTCTGCCAGACGGTCTTCCCGGTGTCCTTGTCGAATGCCACCATCGTCGAGTTCGGCTGGCCGCCGACCATCACGATGAGCAGATTGCCCTCAAGCACAGGTGATGCGCCGACGCCGAAAAAGGCTTCCGGCACCCGGAATTCTTCCGCCGTTTTTCGCTGCCAGACCGGCTTGCCAGTCTTGACGTTGAGACACTGAAGCACGCCCTCGGCGCCGAAGGTGAAGCAGTGCTTTTCGGTGAGCACCGGGGTGCAGCGGGGGCCGTTGTTGTAGCCAAACGGATCCCGGTAACGTGTGGGGGAGGCGTGCCGCCATATCGGCTTGGCCGTCTTCGCATCGAGAGCCTCGACGACCTCCTCGTTGCCGATGCGGTGAAACAAAACCAGCCGACTGTTGTAGATCGATGGCGCACTGTAGCCGGTGCCAATTCGTTTCTTCCAAAGCACCTTCGGCCCGTCGCTTGGCCAGGCGCTGAGTAGACCGATTTCGTTGGAGGTGCCGTCGGCCCGTGGCCCGAGTAACTGCGGCCAGTCCGCCGCCGCTCCCTTGGCCAAGCCAAGCACCAGCTTTGCGATGGTGAGCAAGACAACGGGGAGTAAACGCAGCCGCCCATCTGCAGAGACATCAAAACAAGACAGTTTTGTAATACGGCGCACGTGGTTTTTGTAATCAATCGAAAGGCAACTTGAAACTGAAAACTGAAAACTATACCCCCCGATTCATTTTCCAGAGCAGCACGCAGCCGATGCCTTGGAAGAGGAAGTTGGGGAGCCACATCCAGAGGTGCGGCAGCAGGGCGGGATGTCCCTCGAGCGCCTGGCCCAGCACGATGAGCCCGTAGTAGGTCGTCACCAGCACGAGCGCCATGGCGATGCCGAAGTTGGTCTCGCGCCGGTGCGTGCGGATGGCCAGCGGGATGCCAATCAGCGTGAAGCCGATGCACGCAAACGAGAGTGCCACCTTTTGGTGAAGTTGTATCTGCACCGGTGTGGGGTCGATGCCCTGCTGTTTCAACTCGGCGACGCGCCCGCGCAGTTGGGCGAAGCCAAGCTCTTTCAGCTTCGGTGGGCGTTGCCTGGACTCCTCCTGCTTTTTGCCAAGAGCCATCGGGCCGTACTTCGAGTAAACGAACGTGCGTTCCTTGTCTTCGCTGAACTCGAATCCGTCGACGGTGCGCAACGTGAGCATCACCTGATCGGTTTCGGCGTCCAGTTCGAGCGAGGCTTCCTCGGCGCGCATTCGCAGCGTGAGGTTGCCTGCCTCGTCGTGCTGATAAATCATCACGTCGCGAAGTGCCCTGCCGTCGATCGAATCGACATAAACGCGGTGGCCCGGGAAGTCGGTGAATCCCTTCTCCGTGAGAAGCGCGGCGGCGTTCTCGAGCCCGTACTCGAAGAGCATCGTCTTGTAGGCTAGGCGGCTTTGCGGCGCAACGTGCAGATTCATCCAGCCGCACAGCGCAGACATCAGCACGCCGATGGCCAGCACCGGCGCGGAGAGCGAGAGCAAGCTGATGCCGCCGGCGCGCGCGGCGGTGAGTTCATGGTCGGCGCTGAACCGGCCGAACACCAGCAGCGTGGCGGTCAGCATCCCCATCGGCAGCGAGTAAACGAGCACGTACGGGATCAGCAGCCCGATCGCATTCAGTAGAAAGCCAGGAGAGATCTGGCCGGATGCCATCAGCGCGGCAATTTCCTTAAACAGGTTGCCGAGCAGCAGCACGAAAGTGAACACCACCACGGTCATCAGCAGCGTGGCCAATGTTTCCCGGGTTAAATATAGATGCAGTGTTCTCATTCGGTGCGTGTCCCCGTCGGCAGGGCGCGCCATTGTTGGAGGTGCATGGCCAAGCGCGCAAGTTTTATGCGGCGTGACACGCCGTTTGGCCTGCGGTAGCGTCTCGCCCATGCAATCAAGTTTCGACTCGGTTTCGCGCCGTACGTTCCTCAGGGAAACCACCGCAACCACGGCCGCGTTTGCCGCATTGCCGCTTGGCCAGGCGCTCGCCGCCGAGGGCGACTGGATCAAGCTCTTCGACGGCAAGTCACTTGTCGGCTGGCACAAAAATCCACAGCGCATCGGGCACGGCACTGGCGGTCACTGGTTCGTCGAGGACGGTGCGATAGTCGGCGAGCAGGATCCTCCAGGCTCCGGCAACGGCGGTATTTTGTTGAGCGACCGAAAGTTTGGCGACTTCGAGGTAAAGATCGACATGAACCACGACTGGGGGCCGTGCTCCGGTTTTTTCCTGCGCTCCAATGACAAGGGGCAATGCATCCAAGTGATGGTCGACTTCCACGACGCCGGCAATGTTGGGCATATTTATGGCGAGGGCACCGGTGCATTCAACAGCCGTGCCTTCGACATCAATGGCAAGGTCAATGATGGCAAGCTTGTGGCGCTCACCGGCGACAACGCCCGCAAACCAAGCGAGCACGGCTGTGTGTACACCTGCACGCCGGGCGAGTGGGTGAAGGCGTGGCGCGTCGGTAAGTGGAACACGCTGAAGGTTCGCTGCGTTGGCAAATACCCGCGCATCACGACCTGGCTCAACGAGCAGAAGATCTGCGAGTTCGACGGGGAGACCTTCAAGCATGCGAATTACGATCGCGAAAAAGTTCACGGCATCCTCGGCGGCAAGGGCTCCATCGCGGTGCAGGTGCACGGCGGCGGCGGTTGGCCCAAGGGCGCAAAAGTGCGCTGGCGCAACATCCTCATCCGCGAACTGTAACGCTTGGCCGAGCAAACTCCGACTATCGCGGGAGCGCACTTGGAGTGCGACTGTCCCTGCCACTTTTGCGAGGATTCAAGTATTCTTATGCGAAGTCGCGAAGGGTGCATAGAACCGCACTTCCAGATACTGGCATGGCGCTTTGGTGCGCGGGTTACAGGCCGACCTTGACCTGTGCGGCGAGCGCTTGGCCAAGCGATTGAGCTTCGTTGAGGTCGCCGGTGACGGTCGCCTCGCTGTATTGGGTGCCGTCGCCGAACGACAGGCCGGGCATGTGGATCTGCTCACGGCGCACTTCGGCGTGTGCAGCGACGGGACTTTGGCAACCGCCACCCATTTCACTGAGAAATGACCGTTCGGCTTCGGCACAAATCTGCGTGTTGAAGTGATTGAGCCGTTGGCAAACCTTGGCGATGCGTCCGTCGTTTTCACGAATCTCAATGCCGACTGCGCCCTGGCCAACGCACGGGAGCATCTCGCTGGTTTCGATGACAGTTGCGCAGGTGCCATCCGGCACGGCATCGCCCCGGAGGAGGCCGTCCTCGCCGACCGCGAAATCAAGACGCCGCAGCCCGGCGTGTGCCAGGACAGTGGCGTCGATTTTTGGATCAATGGCGAGTTTGTCGAGGCGCGTGGGGACGTTACCGCGTATCTCGATGATGTTCCAATCGGGCCGCAGTCGGAGCAGTTGTGCTTTGCGGCGCGGGCTGCTGGTGGCGACGGTGAGACTGGTGGGTAGTTGCGCAATCGTTAGCCTCGGCTCGAATCCGCGACGGTCGGAGGGATCGCGGTAGAGCAGGACTTCGCGCGGATCCTCGCGTTTGGTGACGGCACCGAGCGCGAGGCCGGCCGGCAGTTCAGTCGGCAGATCTTTCAGGCTGTGCACGGCCAGGTCGGCGCGGTTTTTGACCAGCGCCACCTCGAGTTCCTTCGTGAAGAGTCCCTTGGGCAGCGACTGGCCCGGCTTGATGCCCTGCGTTTGCAGCTTGTCGCCGGTGGTCTTCAAAATCTTGATCTCGAAGCTAAGCTGCGGAAAGGCCTTGCGGCATTGGGCAAAGATCATGTTTGCCTGCGCGAGGGCCAGGGCGCTTCCCCGGGTGACGATACGAATGATGTTTGTGTCGGTCAAAATATTTGGCGTGACTGTCGGTCAGCTGCCGGCCTGCTGTCCGCGCAGGTCGAGGGTGGTGTTTCCCGAGTGCGCCTTGAGGTTGTCGAGCAGTTCGTTGCGTTTTCCGGCGATGAGGTGCTTGCACAGTTCAAGCTCGGCTTTGCGCTGCTTGAGGTATTGGCCGGCGATGCTTTGCAGGTCGTCGATATTGTACACATACACGTTCTCGAGTTGGTTGCAATCGGAGTCGATGTCGCGCGGAACGGCGATGTCGATGAGCAGCAGAGGTCGGTGGCCCCTCTTCCGGAGCAAGCTCTCAAGCTTGTCGCGCGTGAGCATGTAGTGCGGTGCTGCGGTGCTGCTGATGACAATGTCCACGTGCTGGAACTCCTCCTCCCATGTGTCGAAACCGATGGCCCGACCGTCGAGTTCGGCTGCCAGCGCTTCCGCCTTGTCGTGTGAACGATTGGAGACGAGGATGCTTTTCGCACCCCGGCTTTTTAGGGCGCGCGCGGCTTTTTCGCTCGTGTCGCCGGCGCCGATGATTAGCACTTGCTGTGACTTGAGGGAGTCGAAAATCGACTCTGCCAGTTCCACCGCCACCGAACTGACGGAGATGCTGCCTCGCTGAATCTGCGTCTCTGAGCGGACGAGCTTGGCCACGTTGAATGCTTTTTGGAACGTCTTGTTCAGTTGCGCACCGGTGGCTTGCTCAGCGTGGGCGAGTTTGTAAGCCTGTTTCAGTTGGCCAAGGATTTCCGTCTCGCCCAGCACCATCGAGTCGATGCCGCACGATACGTGGAAGAGGTGATCGATGCTTTGCGGTTCGCGGTGTGTGTAGAGTTCGTCGCCGGTAGCCGAGTCGACGCCGTGAAAATCACACAAAAACTGCCGCAGCGCTTGACCAAGCGCGGGGTGATTGTCGCGGGTGGCTGCGTAGATTTCCACGCGGTTGCAGGTGGAGAGGATCACCGTCTCGTCGGCGATGCCACGCTCGCGCACTAGGCCAAGTGCATCGGCGATCTGCGAGTCGGAAAAGGCAAAGCGCTCTCGCAGTTCGACCGGCGAGGAGTGGTGGCTCAAGCCTGTGACAACAATGGGCATCGACTACGGGGCGGGATTGTGAATGCCCGAGAGCAGGTTTGTTCCCCAAAACGTGAGAATCACAAAACCAAATGCGATGATAGCCGACCAGGCGTGGCGGCGACCGCGCTGATCAAACTTCCAGTGAAGCATCAGCAGCACGCCGTAAATCGCCCAGACGAACATTGACCAGATGACCTTTGGGTCGCCCCGGAACGACGCACCTTCGGGCAGTTCCACAAACATCGCTCCCAGCCCGAGCCCGGCTGTGAGCAGCACCAAGCCGGTGGTCAGTGAAATGGTGACAATTTTTTCAAGTCGCTGAACGGGCGGCAGTAGGGTGAACAGCGCTCTCGCCCGGTGGGATTTCAAGCTGCGCTCCTGCGTGAGGAACATGCTGCCGGTGATGGCGCCGAGCCCAAACGCCCCGTATCCGAGCATGACCATCGCCGCGTGCAGGCTCGACCACCCGTTGATGAACTGCGATTTGCCGGTCGGCTCCGGGTCGAGGCCGGGCATCAGTGCAAAGACGCCGACGCAAAATAAAAGCGGTGAGGTGAACACCCCGAGAAACCGGAGCCGGGGCATTAGGCCGATCACCAGACCGCCGCCGGTGATCGCCCAAAGCACAAACGTGGTGGCTTCGTACAGGTTGTTCACCGGGCAGTGCTGCAGCGAAAAGCCGCGCTTGGCCATGGCGACGGTGTGCAACACGAAGGCAGCGGCCAGTAGACCGTAGTTGATCCAGTTGTCTCGCCGAAAGCCGCGCCTCCAAAGAAGGGCCGAGTACAGCATGCTCGCACCGTAAACTACGACGGCGAACAAAAACCACTGGCGAGCAGAATCCAAAACTCAGCGCGGCTTGCAAGCCGCTCAAGGCAGGGCAGTTTATGCCAATCAGAAATCGTATCAACCGAAACTTGCCCCGGTTTTGAATGTTCATCGGGCGGGCGGTTCTTTAGACTCTGCCGCGCATGAGTCAAGTGGCTCTCATTACCGGTGCGTCGCGTGGGATCGGCCGCGGCATTGCGCTTGAGTTGGCGGCGGCGGGATTCGACGTGGTGATCAATTACGCCGGAAACCAGGCCGCTGCCGACGAGACGGCCAAGCTCTGCACCGAGCGG
>PVBE010624082.1_pt1 | contig 10989 bp, 10 predicted proteins | sample 1631181 | NCBI WGS metagenome assembly PVBE01 (sample SAMN08397723, study PRJNA350692) | Marine metagenome, whole genome shotgun sequencing project. | isolation source: water | place: Pacific Ocean | collected 2012-04 | reverse complement strand
GCCCTTTTCAGGGGGTACGCAAAACGAGCAAAATGGGGAGGGAGCCAGGAAAGGGCAAGGGAGAGGCTGGAGAGGGGCAGGGGCTGTAGAGAGTTGTAGCGGGGCAGGGAGATGCAGGAGAGGGAGCAGGGGGCTGTGGAGGAGGCCAGGGAAGAGGCAAGGAGGGACTGGGGGCTGGGTGCTGGCCGGGAGGGATTGGTGAGTGGCAGGAAGAGGCAGGGAGGCGCAAAGGAACGTGCAGGGGGAGTCCGGAGGGCGGCTGGGGAAAGGGCAAGGAGGGGCTGGGGAAGGGCAGAGATGGAGGAGCTAGGACAGGGGCAGAGGGGGAGGATTGCGCAGGGAGGGGTACACAGGGGTTGGATGGGAGGCAGAGAGCCCATAAGTTGAATTCAGAACGTACAACAAAATATAAATACCGGCAACTCCTACCTATTTCCTTCAAGTCGGGAAGCCCTCTGGAGGTTTCTACTGGGATGAGACGGTCCGTGCTTTTCCGCACTGATTTTCAGAGTCCAGGCTTCCCAAATCTACGAAGTCGTTGAAGTCCATAATGACTAGACTCTAGTTTAGAGCTAGTGACTACCAGGCCGCCACTGACTACCGGACCAAGTTCCCTGAGACGGACATGAATGCGTTCGTTTTGGGGTTACCGCCGTGCCCGATCCCTGTTACGGATTTCCGAATACAATTTGGATTTTCTCAATTTGAATTTCTACATAGAGTCCTCGGGGCTAATGTATATCAGGCCACTTCTTGTATTTCCTAGACATTCCTCGACTTCAAGAGAAAGAGCCTCAAGGTCGTATATCTCCAGAGTTACTCTGGAGATATAGGACCTTGAGGCTCTTTCTCTTGAAGCTCAGACACGAGGTTTCGTTTTCTGAAAGCATCACAGTCGAAGGTCAACATTTCAATACTGGCCAGGAGTCTCGGAATCGCGATGAGGGCACAATCTGGAAGTCGCACCATGCTAACCTTCGGCAAGAGTTCCAGATGCGACCTGGTAGCAAGCCCTGGACGGGCAAGCGACCGAGGCCGCAGTTGCGTGGCATTCCAGGCGGGCTGAAGTGCCCCTCAAAGCGCACGCTCGATCTCCTCGACACGGCGTATGGGGGGTATTTGGCCCACAAGGCGAGTGCGGGCGAGCCGGTGGAGGCGAAGCCTGGCTGGTTCGTCGAGTTCGGCCAGAGTGGCGACCGCAAGCTGTTTGGGCCGCACTTGCCCCTCGTGTCCACCAAGAACAAGGTGTACCACTACGGGCTCGACGCCGTCATGTCGGCCCAGCAGTTGAGCGCCTGCCACGGGTATCCTCTCAGGATGAACGCCGACGATGTGGAGGAGGCGCACCTCAACATGATGCTGGGCAACGGCGTTTTCCTCCCGCACCTCGTCATCTGCGTGCTCGCGGCCTTTTTGGAAGACTCTGCCCCCTGGCACGCACCCGAGGTCCAGGCCGCGCTTGCTGCTCGGTCTTCTCCTTCTCGTGCGTGTCCTCCGACTCCGCTTTCTTCTGCGGCGAAGACGGCGACGAAGGTGAAGAAGCAACGCGTCCGCTTCAACATTTAGGGTCATTCTGCAAAACAACTGGGAAAATCAATCTGTATCCGGATGGTATTTCATTCTTCCGGCAATCTACACTACTAGGTCTACCATCGCACCCTGTACCTGGCGAAGCCTGGGTACTAGCTAGTCCAAAGGCTTACCCATGGTTTGCTTTAAAGCCTGTTCATGGTCGGACCATGGTGTGCAGTTGCGGTGCCTGGTGGGCCAGGCTCACATCTGCATCATGGATGGCGCTGCATCATTTGGCCCATCGAAGCTACATCCCCGCAGTCCCTTTATAGTTAACTATGAATTCTATTTCTCCCAGAGTGGGCGTTCACAAGGTCTCCTAGACGATTCGAATAGCAATTTCTGTAGGTTTGCATTGCTATGGAATTCTCTCAGGTCTTCTACACGCATTTGCAGTTTTCTCTTTTTGACGCAGACCTCCGTAGGAAACAGTGACACAAAATGTGTACCATTTCATGCCGGCGGCCGGACACGCCTCAATCCATATGTTTGACGCAGACCTCCCTAGGAAACAGTGACACAAAATGTGTACCATTTCGTGCCGGCGGTCCGGCATGCGTCAGTCTATTTTTTTGTCGACGCAGACCTCCCTAGGAAACAGTGACACAAAATGTGTACCATTTCATGCCGGCGGTCCGGGGGTCGCAAAGTTACAAAGTAGACAAAATCGAAGGAGCACTCGGACATATTTGTTACAGTTAGAAAAGTAAGGGGGGTCTTCAGTAGATTCAACCGCCTAGCCTAGCCGGGACGCTAAGATGAAAAATATCTCTTACCGTTAGAAACGGGGTGTACTGGGTGTAGCTTGCAGATGGCCTTGGATCCGTTCCTCGCTCTCTTGTACCTGGCGGAGTAGGTGAATGCTGGCATGACGAGACGCGCCTTTTCCTCGCGCTTTTCGCCATGGCAAATGGCACCATGTCGGTGCTTGGTTGCTGGCACATCGGGCCTCAGGCCCCAGGGGTAACATGTGTGCAGCCGCGTCGTGAGAAGAATGATGGAGGGGGGCTGTCCGTCAGAAACGATCTAGAGATACGCGACGTCGGATCAACTCGGCACTCTGCATAAGTAGCAGCATTCCTGAGACTCTCCGACAAAGTCCTTGAGAAGTCCTTAAGATATTCTTCGAGAATTCCTACCATGAGGTCCCCTGGGGTCTTTTCACTCAAGGAGAGTCTTCACACAGGCTTCTAGAACTTTGAGCACTTTCAAAAGCCTCTTAGAAAGTCAGCGTAAAGTCCAGGTCTCCCCGGGAGGAGGCCGTGTGGAGTGACCCGAGGGGCTTCTTCTTTGACAGGATCTGGCAGTTATCGTGGCTTAATGTTGGCAGCAACTCTTAGAAATATAGTGATAAATTCATAAGAAATCCTATAAAGCAACCGTCCGTAAAGGGGTCCTATGGGGTCCTGGGCTTTCTCCACTCCAGGAGAGTCTTCTCAGAAGCTCCTAAACACTTGAGCACCTTCGGAAACCTCTCAGAGACTCTAGTGAAACCCTGGACGCAGGGAAAGGGCGCATGGGGGCCCAGGGGGTTCTTCTTGGAACGGTTATAGCCAGTCTCAGGGCTTAAACTTGGCAGCGACTCTTAGACAATGAATAGGCTGAACTGCCTAGAGGCCTCTGAGAAGACTCTCCTGGAGTCGAGAAAGCCCATGCGACCCCATGGGGCCCTGGGGAGGGCAGATTGGTCGGGCTTCTTAGGGATTACCCGTTCAAAAGCTTCTTGGAGAATCCCAGTGAAATCCTAGACGGGAAAGGGTATATGGGGGCTTCCCGGGAGTCTCTTCTTGGAAAGGCCATGGCAGTTATCAATGTTTGCCGGGCAGACATTCTTAGAAATTCTGATGAAATTACAAAGATTTTCGACAGGTTCGCCGTCCCCCGGATTCCCCATGTGCCCCCCCTGGGGTCTCTCGAGTCCAGGAGAGTCTTCTCAGGGGTTTCTAGAAATTGAGCACCTTCAACACCATCTTGCAGTAAAGAGTCCTAGTCAACCCTAGACATGGGGAGAGACACCGTAGTTAGGGTCCCAGGGGTCTCTTCTCGATTTGACATCTCGGAAGTTTCGCAGAGCAAGCGCCGCGGCCCAGCGGCCGCTTGCGGGCGCTTGCGGGCGCTTGCGCTTGCGGGCGCTTGCGGGCGCTTGCGGGCGCTTGCGCTTGCGGGCGCTTGCGGGCGCTTGCGGGCGCATGCCGGCCAAGGCGGCAGCTCCCCCCGGAAAGGTCAAGGGCCGCACCGAACGTCGAGCCGCACCGAAAAAGAAGGCCGCACCGAAGGTCGAGCCGGAGAGTGCTGCTGAGGATCCCTAAGCATTACTCTTAGTATCGCTTTGGCACTGGCCTTGGTATTCGTACCAGGGCCAAGTGCGGTAATTAGCCCCAGGGGCACCCGAGGTCTTACTTTCAGCCCGAGGCAAGTTGGGAGCTTCCAGATCTTATTCGACTGATAGTGCAAAATCGAACGAGTTTCTGTAGCATGAGTAACCCCCTCCCCCCCTATTTGGGAGCGAACAGGATGAACTAATAGCTACAGGACGAAGATGAAGACCTTCTTGCTGACATGGAGTTCTCGGAGAACGAGGCAAACGACAAGGGCGATGCTGGCTCGAGCGAAGAGAGCGAGGAAGAGGAGGAAGATAGCGTCGACGACGAAGATGGCGAGCAGGAAGATGCGGAAGAAGAAGAGGAAGAGCAGGAACACGACGAGAGCGGCGAGGAGGACGCCAGGAGCACACAGAAGAAAGCAAAGACCAGCGCAGCGACACCGAAGGCCCGCGCCAAAGCCGACGGCAAGAAGCGACGGGTCAAGCAGGAACGCGGCGTCAAGCCGACGGCAGAAGCGACGGGTAAAGCGGTGATGAGCCTGTGGGCATGCGCTTTGTGTGGTTTGAAGTGGTCCGAGGATTGATCAGACGAAAAGCTTTGTAGATCAGACAGGACGGTCATCTTTGAACTTTCTCCTTGCCTTTTTTAGCATGCGGAACTTTCTTCCCAAGATCGAGCTACACACTGGTTATTATTCTTAGAGGTGTCTTGCAAGCCTGGAAGCGATCAGGCGCTGGCGATACCATTCAGAGGACCGGACCAATGTGGACCTTGTGGGATAGTATGCGATTCCTTCCCTGAAGAAACTTGGGATGATGTCGTCGAGAAGTACACAAGCCGGACCAAGGCCTTTGTTGATCTGTGGGACAAGTGCCGCGACGTGGCAGAGAAAGGTGTCTCGGCATTTCTGCCGAAACCAGTACGATCGGCAGTGCGCATCGGGGTTGAGTTCTCCATGGTGTTCTTGTTTTTGCCGATCATGCTCTTCAACTCCTTTTTCGAAGACGTGGTCTTGAAGGAGGTTAAGAGGTTGAGGACAGTGACATTGTTTGACTTCCAGAATGAAAAGAGGGAAGGAATCCTGCTGAAGCCGACAACAAAGGGGAGGTCAATGAACCTTCCGGAAGTACGCTGTTGGAGAGACTCCGTACTTTACATAGAGGAAGACCTCTGCCCGGCAATGCAGATTCGAGAGAAGCAATCATCCGAAGTCTTCGCGTATCAATCGAAGAAGCGGCTGAAGGGCAGAAGCCATTTGATGAAGGACATTGCCATGAAGAAGGCACCAACGTTTGAGAGGGTCGCAAAGGAGTGTAGGAGATGGAGGAAGTTGCAGACTGCTAAGACGCAGTCAGGTGAACTTCCGATCGAAGTGGATTCCGATGAGCCCAGGGCTGAGCACAGGAAGCTTGTAGACGCTGATGTGGCTGGCGAGGCGCCAGCGCCCAAAAGAACTGGCAAAAAGAAGAGACAGCGAGACGAGAAGGCAAAGGAGATAGTCAAGAGGTTCAAGTCTGCTCTTGGCTCAACGCGGCCGAGGACCACGAAGAGCGAACCAGATTCTACAGGACTTGTTGGAGCTACCGTGTTGGCAGCAAATCCCGAGACTCTGGCAGCGAAGTCTGGTTCTGATACCGACGGGAGTGGTGCCATCCCGGAGGATGATTTGCTGAGCGGCTCCGAGGGCGAAGTCCAGCAATCATCAAAATTAGATGTCGAAGCGCTCCTCAGGTGTGTGGTCCCTATGGGGAACAAGGAGCAAGGCGTCACGACCTTAGTTTTCTTCGTTAACAAAATTCGATGCACGGGCAGAGGCCACATAATACGACAGTGGAACGGATTTGTAATTCATGTTTTGTTCGCAGCAATTCAGCAGCTCAGTTAGTGAGAAGCAAAGAACGCCGACCTGCGGCATCAGCGGAGTTCAAGTCATGGATTAAGCAGCAGCTCGGGCTCGCAGGTCACATCAAAACAATCCTGAAGAACAGGAAGAGCAAGTCGAAGAACGTCAAGTCATGGAAAGACTCGGTCGAAGGAATCAAATCAATCTCCGGAGAGATACCTGCAGCGGTTGTCCGAGAATTTTGTGCGGTTGTTGGCGAAGCTTTTGCCTTCAACGGGAACGTCGGAGAGTCTGTCGAAACAACCTTGCCTGCATTCCGCAGGGGAGATCTGGATGACGAAGGCGAACTCGCGGACCCCGAAGTGGACATCTCTAATCCCACACTTCGCCGCCTCATGGTAACACAAGAGCAGTGGGACTGGTCGAACAAATTCTTAGAAGACCTAGCTGGCCGCATGGAAGAAGCTTCGTACAAGACCACAAAGAAGGATCAATTGCACGAAGCCCGAGCAAAGGATGTCCTGAGTTTCCCGAGGTGGCTCCGCAAGACGCTCATGCATGACGCGTTCACACAGCTGCTGGGCCAGGACTCAAAGAAATTCATGAAGGTCGCAGAGCTGTACCTCACGATAAACGAAGAAGAGCTGCACTGGGCGCCGCAATGCCTGGAGGAGTCGAAGACTATCTTCGGTGAACTGCGACGTTTCATGATCGCTTTCGAGGCGATCCAGGTGCCCCAGATTGTCAATGAAGATCAAGCCGAGGCAATAAGGTTTTTTTTCATCCCTACTTCATGGGGCGCCACTAAAATCCCTGCGTGGGTGAAGGCTTGGGTGGATGCAGCGCTCCAGGCACCAGGCTTCCAGAACAAGGTCACAACCACAGTTGGCCAGATCAAAGTCGATCTGGGCGCAGAGGGGAAAGCGGCACGGGCCGCAAGAGATACACCACTTAAGGACTGGGTTGGAGAGACGGTGTGGCGATGGCTTGGGAAGCTTGTCGACTGGCAGAAAGCATTCCGCGATGGCGCATTGTCTTCACTTGAGGAAAAGGTCGTCCAATTCGTGGAGAGGGAAAGCAAGGAGCTCACAGAAGCTCCCGAGGGGGAAACGAGCGAACAGCAGAAGGAGCGTTGCGCCAAACTGCAGAAGATTTCCGAGGTCATCACCGCTGTGAACGCAGTGGTAAAGATCCCGGTCAAGAAGGCCCATATTGCTTCTGTCAACACGGCGGTCGCAACATTGAAGAACAAAAGCAATGCCGATGAGATCAAGGATGCTTTGCGAGGAGAGTCGGTAGAAGGGTTCGGTGGCGAGGCATTCCGGAAGGCGGTGCTGAGCCACAAGGATAAGAAACTTTCCAAGAACACAACTGAGGAACTGAACCAATGCCATGAGAAGATACAACAGGACATCGTATTTCATTTTAACGATGAAGACCTGTGCCTGGCTTCTTGGAACACCGGAGTTAGAAACAAGGCGAGCAGCCTCAAGACGGTTTCAGATGTGCTGGGAGAAGAGGAAGCGCCAAGTCAGAAATTCCTGTCGATGCTCAAGGTAATTCTTGCGTTTAAAGAGGCGCACCAGGTTTGGGACACAACGAAGACGATGCAGAATTGGAACAAGTTCATCCCCGCCGCAAAGGCCTACGACAAAGCCCACCAGCAAGTCGCGGACCTGGAGGACGCAAACCCAGAGAAGATCCTATCAGCGGAAGCCAGCGAGCAATTGAAGCCGCTGTGGGAGCAATATCGTCTCGCGGTGGGGGACAAGCTGAAGGCCAAGCTGGACAAAGCCAACAACGCAATGGAGGAGGCCAAGCCCATCATGTGGGGCACCGCCGATGGACAGAAGTGGACGGGAGGCGATGGACAGTCGCTCGAAGACATGTTGAAGGCCTTCAAGAAGGATGTCGCCAAGGACCCGGCAAAGCTGTACAAGGTTGCCGCGCTTCCGAAGAAGCTGGCCGAGGACAGACTAGTAACAGCGCTGACGCAGGATGTTTCAGCAAGATGAGGGACCTAGTCCCATCTCTAATCCTATTGCTTTGGGTATCTCAGGGGAGGTCATGGCATCAGCACCATCCTCTCTCATGCACATGCGTTTTATTACTACTACTACTGCCAGAAGGAGCGGGATTCCTTCAAGAGCGAAGCTGCCAAGTACGGCTTCCAGCTCCAGAAGGACCTCGACGCGGAGTTCACGCGCATCATCGACGCCTGCCGGGCGACGACGTACGCCGTGCACCAGTACCGGCACCTGACGAAGATCCGGAACACGGACGCCAAGGCCCGAGTTGCTGCGAAGGCGAAGTCCAAGGAGTCGATGCAGGCGCATATTGCGGCCTACGCGGACCTGCCGGAGGAGCTCATCGTCAAGGGCTTTGCCGACGCTGTCTCCTCCAACATCATTGGCGGCGACTAGGCCCAGCTCCCGGCGACATCTGGCATACCTTTGCCGGATTTCGATCGTTTATTAATCCACGAGCACGCCCTGGATTTGTTCAATGTTATTATTCAATCGCTTCTCGCATTCCGCCAGGCGAGCTACTACTACTACCCCTCGGGGTGCGGTGAGCAGCGGCAGAGAGCGCTGGTGGAAGAGAGACAGACGGGGGCCAGGGAGTCGGATGGGTGTGGTGTAGTGACGGGAACGGGCGAGGTCCAGGGAGGGCCATGGGAGGGGTACAGCGAGATGTAGGAGAGCGGCCCAGGGAGGCACACAGGGAGGCGCTCAGGCATGGGCTTGGGATTGCCTGGGAGAGGTTTGGGAAGTTTAGAAGGTCGTCCTAGGACCTAGAGAGGGAGCGGGTGAGGTGGTGTGCGAGGAGGACCAGAGCGGGAGGGGCAGGGGCCCAGAGAGGGCGCAAGGAGGTTCACAGCGGAGGGTGCCTGGGGAGGGGTTGGGGCGCGGAGAGTGTTTTGGGAAGGCTTTGAAAATAGTTGAGCTCTGCGGAGAAGGTGGTGAGTGGGAGCTCTTAGTCCAGATTTGTTCTAAACATTTGAGTCGGATATAGTAATACTTGTTTTTTGATGAGAATCTAACTCGCTCAGATCCGTTGGCCTGGCGAACATTCCGGAAACTCATTTCTCCATGAGAGTCTGAGGTCTCTTCAGCATCTCAGGTCATCTTGGGAGAGACAAGCCCGCATGAGCATCGAATCTAACTGTGCTTTATGCAGGCCACTCTCTTGGCAAGACGGCGATGGCCTCTTCTGTATTTCCTGGGCGCTGTCTGGCCACGGTGCGTGGGCGCACCGTTCTGGAGTCGCACCCTCGGTAGGACCCTCGAGGCTGACAGGATCTGGGACTGGAGATGTGTAAAGGCTTTGCGCACCTCACTTCCCATGTGTTAGCCCAGCTCATCCCAGCAACCCAGCCTAATAACTAGGTCGGAATGATGTGTCCGAGAGGCCTGCTCATTTTGGTCCAAAGTGGAGATGCGCCTCGCCAGGTGACCGCATTTTGCGAGTCGCTACACAGTTTCTCCATTCAGAGCATGGCTGTGTTTTAACTCCCAAGATCGTATTCCTAAGGGCCCTCCGGATTTCCGTCAATTTCCCTCTGGGTTCCCCGGTGCTAGGTTTCCGACTTCGCGTTCCAGAGCTCTTGTATCAACAATCGCGGTAAGTATATACCTAGCACAAGGGCAGTCACGAGGACCTGTACAAAACACTTACCCTGTGGTAGCAGCCGGAATGGAGAATCTGTGCAGGATCGTGCCGATCTTGGGCCCGGTAGAGTGATTGCAGCGGAATCGTTTTGTCTTGTCTTCCAAAAATTGCCAGACCTTGCTTGAGAGGCCTCATGTTTTTCCAGTAAGACGGCTCATCGATAACATTGTGTTGGCTTCGACTTGGCTGTGCTCGACTTGGCTCGACTTAGCTCGACGTGATTCGACTTCGATAACAATGTTGTTTCAGTAGTGTGCGCGACTTGGCTTCGCAACACAAGCGATATTTTGCGCTTCCAGAGTTATAACGTTTGAAAGGGCTTTTTTGGAGTCCCAGGGGGGACCCATTTGAGCCTGACGCGGCCACCACTTAGCCTACAGTTTTCCTGAGGTGTAGGTACCCAACAGGCTTTCCAGAGACCCACCCTCATGCAGTGACTCAACGAGCCGCTCATGCAACATGTGCAACAGTTCATTGTTGAGACGAGCTCGTCATGCAACATGTTCAACCGTTCGTTGTTGAGACGAGCTCGATCACTGGCTAAGGTATAAGGTTGCCAGCCGACTTATTCACCAAGCACTTGGCGGGTGCGGACGTCCTGGGAGGCTCCTGGGAGGCAAGCCAGCCGACTTATTCACCAAGCACTTGACGGGTGCGGACGCATTTGGATTCCTAGGCTGAGGGACAGCAAGATCATTAAAACACCAGCGGTTTTACAAACAAAACCGGGGGGGCTCACCCGACTCCACCCCGGCTCACCTTAACAATCCTCTAAAACCTCGCTAAAGCGCTCGAGAGTAAACGCCAAACTCCAGCTACCGGCTAAAGCCTGAGTGTCTATGTATCCTTTATTAAGGAACTCAACTACCAGTGGACGCAGTTTCGCTTCTATGACCGCCGAGCAATGCTTCATTTTACATGGGGAAATCGGCCCGACAAAATGAAGCACCTTGCCAGACCTTGAGCAAGGAACACATGAGCTCGAGTTACGAGTTCCATCATGTGTCTTAGACCACTTAGGCCTTAGACCTGAGACCTGAGACCTTAGACCTGAGACCTGAGACCTGAGACCTGAGACCTTACCTTCGACCATAGACCTTAGACCTTAGACCTGAGATCTGAGGCCTGAGGCCTGAGGCCCTGGGGGCACTTGTGTTTTGAGAGTTGCGCTTGGCGCTTCCCGAGAAGGTGGGCCAGCTCCAGCCCATGCGCGCGAACTCTAGGGTTTTTGCGGTGGCGCCCTCTGTTCTGTGCCTGGCGCGTGTGCGGCACGGTCAGGTTCCCGAGCAGGTCCCTGCGGGCTGCAGACTTCCGGTCAGGTTTTGGGCAGGTTTTACTTTTTAATGGTTTTCAGGTTTTTGGCAGGTTTACAAGGGTGGCCCTGTTACTAGGAGATGAAAACCCTAACACAAAAGAACCTTATGCATGGCCTCCACCCCCAAAGCTGAGCCGTGCTCCAGGCGAGGCACAGGTAGTGTAGGCACCAGATGATGGAGTGGTTGTCGCCCAAGAGCGAATTCAGACCAGATGGACATTGATGAGCAAGGATCACAAGGATGCCCATTATGAGAGAAGGAG
>PVBE011789721.1_pt1 | contig 10990 bp, 10 predicted proteins | sample 1631181 | NCBI WGS metagenome assembly PVBE01 (sample SAMN08397723, study PRJNA350692) | Marine metagenome, whole genome shotgun sequencing project. | isolation source: water | place: Pacific Ocean | collected 2012-04 | reverse complement strand
CAGGATATCGGAGTGGTAGAACAGATGCCAAAGATGGAAGGTCGGCAAATGGTTATGGTGCTGGCGCCGGCAAAGAACTGATTACGGAAATACCGACAATGCCAAAATTAAAAACTAATCGTGGAGCTGCCAAGCGATTTTCCAAGACCGCGGGCGGCAAGTTCAAGCGCTCACAGGCCTATCGGAACCATATCCTGACCAAGAAATCGACCAAGCGTAAACGCCAGTTGCGGGAAAGCCTGCTGGTCGATTCAGCTGACCAGGCTGCAGTCCGCCGTTTGTTGCCCTACTGTTAACGATTCAAGCCAAAATTACCTAGAGAAAGCATCATGCCCAGAGTAAAAAGAGGTGTTACGGCCCGTGCCCGACACTCCAAGGTTCTCTCCCGTGCGAAAGGCTACCGGGGTGCCCGGAAAAACGTATTTCGGGTAGCTAACCAGGCGGTAATGAAGGCTGATCAGTACGCCTACCGAGATCGACGCCAACGTAAAAGACAGTTCCGGATGCTGTGGATCGTTCGTATCAACGCAGCAGCTAGGACTCACGACCTTAGCTACAGTCGCCTTATTGATGGTCTGGGCAAGGCCAGTATCCTCATTGATCGTAAAATACTTGCTGACATGGCCGTGAACGACCATGACGCATTTGCAGCGCTCGCTGAAAAGGCAAAATCCGCGCTGGCGGCCTGAAACCCGTAACAACAGCGGCCCTGTGTCCAGGGGCCGCACCCCGGGGAAAGGTTGCTAGAACCTTTCCCCTTTTTGTTTGGAGGCGCTGAAACCGCGATGACCGGGAAAGTACACGCAACGCTGGATTCGATATTGGGCCAGGCGTTGTCAGCCATTGACCAGGCTGCGGATTCGCGCCAACTCGAAAAAACACGGGTTGAATTCTTAGGCCGTCACGGTTCGGTCACCGCCCAACTGAAATCAATAGGCAGCTTGCCGCTGGGCGACCGAAAGGCGTTCGGTCAAGCGGTAAATCGCGCACGGGATCAAATTAGCGGTGCTCTGACCAAAAAAGGGGAGATCCTGGCGGCACGCAAACAACTTTCGGACGCCCAGAAAGATCGCATTGATGTGACGTTGCCGGGCAGGCGCGGCCTGTTAGGAGGGGTCCACCCAATTACCCGAACCGTGAGGCGAATAGAACGGATCTTCCAGCGCGCAGGCTTTGATGTGACTCATGGTCCGGAGATCGAGGATGATTTCCACAACTTTGAGGCGTTAAACATTCCCAAGGATCATCCCGCCCGAGCGATGCATGACACTTTTTATATATCGCCTGGCGTGGTGCTTCGAACTCATACCTCGCCAGTCCAGATACGCTATCTTGAGTGCCATCAGCCGCCACTTCAGATCATAGCGCCGGGGAGGGTGTATCGGTGCGATTCGGATGTAACTCACACGCCGATGTTTCATCAAGTCGAGGGACTAGCGATTGACACCGATATTTCTTTCGCCGATCTTAAGGGCACGCTCACCTTCTTTCTTCAAGAATTCTTTGAGCAGCAACTCCCGGTTCGATTCAGGCCATCGTTTTTTCCGTTTACCGAGCCCTCAGCCGAGGTCGATATGGGTTGTGTATTCTGTGAAGGGCGCGGCTGCCGGGTTTGTCAGCAAACTGGATGGCTCGAGGTTCTGGGTTGCGGCATGGTGCACCCGCAGGTGTTCCACCAGGTTGGAATAGATAATGAGCAGTTCACGGGTTATGCCTTTGGGCTAGGGATCGAACGCCTAGCGATGCTGCGTTACGGTGTAGATGATCTGCGCCTGTTTTTCGAAAATGAAGTCACGTTTTTGAGCCAATTTTCCTGAATGAGGACCGGGAATTGATCATTAGTGAGAACTGGCTGCGTGAGTGGGTCGATTTCGACCTGGATTTTGCGACTCTGGCAGATCGACTCACTGCGGCAGGACTAGAAGCCGGTGCGTTGGCTTTGGTGCCGCGGGTGTCTGAGGCGGTGATTGCTGCGCGGATCACTCATTTGAGACCGCATCCTGATGCTGCCAATTTATCGCTGTGCGAGGTCGACAGCGGTTCCGGATCTGTGATCCAGGTGGTCTGCGGGGCAGTCAATGCCCGTGCCGGGATGGTCGCTCCTCTAGCTATGCCCAGCGCCATCCTGCCAGACGGGTCAGTTATCCGACCAACTACCATTCGAAACAAAGTCTCTACAGGCATGCTTTGTTCGGGCGCTGAGTTGGGCATTGACGACTCGGTGTCCGGATTACTCGACCTCGATCCCTCGCTGGTACCCGGCACAAGCTTGAACACCCATCTCGACCTGGGTGATCAATTGCTTGAAGTCGACCTAACGCCTAATCGGGGCGATTGCCTCAGTTTGCTTGGGATCGCCCGCGAAACAGCCGTGGTTGCAAACGGGCGTCTAAAGATTCCGCCGCTTCCGCGGGTTCGGGCGCGCAGCAAACTTAGGCGCGAAGTTGAGTTAGCTTGTCCGGCTGAGTGCCCGCGCTACATGGGTCGTATCATTGAAGGGCTAGATACTACCTCGCGTTCGCCGGATTGGATTCGGGAGCGGCTTCGACGGTGCGGAATTCGCAGCATCGATGTACTAGTGGATATCAGCAACTACGTCATGCTTGAACTCGGTCAGCCAATGCACGCATTCGATGCCGAGCGCCTTCAGGGCGGAATTACCGTACGTGCACCGATCAAAGGCGAGAGGCTCAAACTTCTTGATGGTGTGGCTATTCGCCTGAAACAGGAAGACCTGGTTATCGCGGACGATGGTGGACCGATCGCGCTTGCCGGCGTGAAAGGCGGTATGGCCACGATGATTACGCACACGACCCGGACGGTAATGCTTGAGGCCGCATTTTTCGCGCCAACTGCGATTGCCCGAACCGTCAGAAGTTACAACATGCCAACGGATGCCTCCCATCGGTTTGAACGAGGCGTGGACTTCGAATTACCCGCAGTGGCAATTCAGCGAGCGAGCGAGCTAATAGTGGACGCCTGTGGTGGAGCCTGTGGACCGATCTTCGGCCGCACTATCAAGCGCCAACTCCCGCCTCGCAGACCCTTAACCTTGCGCAAATCCCGGCTTGAGCGCTTGCTGGGTGAGAAGATTCCCGTGCGTCAGGTTCGGGCTATTTTCAATTCGCTAGGAATGAATCCCAAAGCTGAGTCGGGTGGGTGGACCGTTATCCCACCCAGTTATCGTTTTGATCTTTCCGGCGAGCATGATCTCGTTGAGGAAGTAGCGCGTATCGTTGGCTACGATAATTTTAAACCCCGCACGCCGCGAGTTCAGGTTGGCTGTGGACTCGCCCCTGAAGAAGTTCTGAACGTTGATCGGGCCAGGGACTTGTTGGTCGATAGGCAATATTATGAAGCTATCACCTATAGCTTTGTTAACCCCGCTCTGCAGAGGCTGGTTGCACCTGGTATGCCGGCGATTGATCTGCGTAACCCAATTGCGTCACACCTGGGGCAGATGCGTCTGTCGCTTTTACCAGGATTGCTTGAGGCGCTTTCCAATAATACGAGGCGCCAAATCAGGGACGTCAGGTTTTTCGAGACGGGGCGTGTTTACCTAAAGAAAGGGCGGGGCCGTACTGAGATTGAGAGAATTGCCGGGGTATCTATGGGCATGGCACTAGATCAATCCTGGGATAGGCCGAGCAGACCGATCGATTTCTTCGACGTTAAGGGGGATGTCGAGGCACTTCTCAGGTTAGCAGATCCGAAAAGGTGCACCACTTTTGAGCAAAACTCGAACCCGGCTTATCATCCAGGGCAGTGCGCACAAATATGGGTCGAAGGGCAATCCTGCGGCTGGATCGGGCGAATTTCGCCAAAGTTGCAGGAGTTCGTTGAACTGGAATCACCGATTTTTGCTTTCGAATTAGATTGGGACCTAGTAAATAAGACCAAGATTCCCCAATTTTCGCCAGCCTCAAGATTTCCGGTGATCGGTCGTGACTTATCTTTTGTCTTTTCCAACGATATCGCTGCGGAAAAAATACGGTCGTGCATTCGCAAGTCGGCTGGCGAATTACTAGTGACCCTTGACCTTGTAGATATCTACCGTGGTAAAGGTATCAAAGAAGGGAAAAAATCTGTTACTTACCGCTTGACGTTGCAAGCCAATTCCCGCAGTCTTACAGATGAGGAGGCGGACAACATTACCGGGCGCATTATCGCCGCGATAACGAGCGACCTCGGCGGAGAACTGAGGGCAGGGTAGGCTGGAATTTAAATACTATGGCGACACACACTATTACCAAAGCAACTCTCGCGAACACGCTTTTTGACCAACTCGGGTTAAATAAGCGAGAAGCGAAAGAATTTGTAGAACTGTTTTTTGAGCAGATTCGCCAAGCGCTCGAAATTGGAGAGAGTGTTAAGTTGTCAGGCTTTGGCGGGTTTACCATTCGCGAGAAAAACAGCAGGCCTGGCCGAAACCCAAAAACAGGGGAAGAGGTGCCAGTATCAGCGCGGCGGGTGGTGACCTATCGTGCGAGCCAAAAGGTAAGGGAGCAGATTAGCGACAATACAACCGCGATCAATGCGAACATCGGTAAAGGCCATACGTCGTGACAATGCTAGACCCCAGCTCGGATGAGCTTCCTCCGATTCCGGGAAAAAGATATTTCACCATTGGGGAAGTTGGACAGTTGTGTTCCGTCAAACCCCACGTGCTTCGTTACTGGGAGCAAGAATTCCCTCAGCTGCAGCCGGTCAAGCGACGTGGAAATCGCCGTTATTATCAGCGTCACGAAGTTGAACTCATTCGGACTATTAGGAAGCTACTCTATATAGAGGGGTACACCATCAGCGGCGCCTGCAACCAATTAAAAGGGAGGGAACCAAAACGCGCTGGGGCGAGCGGTGATAAGGCGGCGGCTCAACTTGTCGATGAATTGCAAGAAATCTCCGCACTTCTGGGACCTTAGTGCTTTAGAATTCGTCGCAAGATATCGGGGCGTAGCGCAGCCTGGTAGCGCACCGCACTGGGGGTGCGGCGGTCGGAGGTTCAAATCCTCTCGCCCCGACCAATTTTGGATTCGTAATTTATTGCTCTTCTTCGCCGAGCTGAGAATGCCAAATCAGACCCTCCGGTCAGCGACTGCTTGTTTTATGCAGTTAAAGCAGCCTGAAACGTGAGCCGGCTAGATAGTGCGATTCGACGGCTACAGGCACAGCGCTAACCATGGGCTCGGAAAAATTACCCCACGACAGGTGCCGAAAGCGGTCGACACCAAGTCACTCAGCCAATCAGTTGCAAATCGGCTAATGAGAATCGACCGTACATTGTTGCCGATGGTAGCGTATCGGCCTGCTGCTGGGTCGAAGGTTCCGATGACGAAAAACATTTGTATCCAAGGGCAAAGCTCAATCGCAAAGAGCACAATATCAACCGGCGATTGTTGCAGGAGATCCTTCTGGAGGAGCCCTACCGTCGTATCTATCCGCAGGCCTGGGAAGAAGAATGCAACCCAGTTTGTGTCCGCAAATGCGGTCTGATGCGCAGAAATACTCGCCGGGAACTTTAATGAGGTACGCAATCAAAGCAGCACTTTTTAAAACGGCCATACCCGGTTTAATATGAGATCTGATTGGGAAATGTCAGTTGGTTGGTCGCCGGGTAATATTCAAAAATCCAAAGCCATAGGACATGCTATATGAAACACATACTTTTTTTGATCTTTTTTCTGTCGTCACCGGCTTTGCTGGCGGATCTCAAAATCGGTGAGGCACCACCGTTTTTGCTTCTGGAAGGAAACGCAGGAGGGCGAGTCGATGGGAGCGCTTGGTCAAGCGCAGAACTAACAGGGAAGGTGCATGTTCTAATGTATGTCGACCCTGACAAGGTCAAAGTCAATAGTCACGTTGAAGAAGCGCTAGCGAACGAGGGATTTGACCCACAAAACTTTGCTACCATTGGCGCCATCAACATGGCAGCGTCCTGGAAACCCGATTTTGCTATCGACCTGATCCTCAAGGGGAAGCAGGAAAAATACCCAAATACGGTCTATGTACGGGACAAGAATCGTGCTTTTGTCTCCCAGTGGGGGCTTGTGGACCAGGGCTACCATGTGCTCGGTGTGTCAGGAGATGGCAAAATTATTTTTTCGGCTGCGACTAAACTCACAACGGACCAAATTAGGGAACTAATCGAACTTATACGCAAGCACATCAGTCAGTAAGGCGTATTTGACCTATGGCCAAGACAGGTAACATTCCAGTAACCCTCATCGACAAAAGTGCTCACGCCGAAACCGCTTTTGATAGCCTGGGCTTCGGCGACGCCTTCTCGGACCACATGCTTTTATGCGATTGGGCTGACGGCGAGTGGAAATCCCCACGGATTGTGCCACGCGAACCGCTCAAAGTGGATCCGGCTGCACTTGGACTCCACTACGGGCAAAGCGTTTTCGAAGGACTTAAAGCTTATCGGGGAACTGCCGACAATCGGATAAGGTTGTTTCGCCCTGATAGAAACGCACAGCGCTTGGCTGCCTCGTGTAACCGGCTGTGCATTCCCGCTCCCGCTCCGGATCAGTTAATTGACTGGATCAGTTCACTCGTAGCGGTAGAAGCCAAATGGATTCCGGAAAAATTCGGTGAGGCGCTTTATATCCGGCCAATGATCTTTGCAACGGAGGGACATCTCGCTGTCCGCCCGGCCAATCAGTACACCCTGGTGATCGTTGCCGCCCCAGTCGGTCAGTACTTCGCCCAGTATGGTCGACCGTTGAGAGTAAAGGCGGAAGATCGATATACACGAGCGACCTCGGGCGGAACCGGCGCCGCGAAGACTGCCGGAAATTATGGTGCGACCCTCAAACCAATGTTTGAAGCGGCTTCCCAGGGTTTCGATCAGATACTCTGGTTAGACGGCGATGAACACGCGTTTGCAGAAGAAGCAGGGCAGATGAATATATTCTTTCGCATTGGCAACGAGGTGATCACTCCCGAGCTTTCAGGAACGATTCTCCCTGGGGTCACTCGTGATAGCGTGCTATCGCTGTTGAAGCAATGGGGGATAAAAGCCACCGCCCGTCGAATTTCTATGGCGGAACTTCGTAAAGCGACCGAGTCGGAAAACTTGCTCGAGATATTTGGAGCGGGCACGGCAGCAGTGGTTGTGCCCGTGGATTCGATCCAATATCAAGATTTTGATATTCGTGCCCGCCCGCCGTCGGCTAATAGCATTTCTCAACGACTTTTCCAGTCGCTGCTTGCGATCCAGCACGGCCAAGTTGATGACACGAATAACTGGATTCAGTTTGTCGATACTGAGTAAAAACCTGAATCCTTTGGATTCTTGCGGCCTTTTTGATCGCCATTGGACTTGGGCTATCATTTTGATCTTTTGCGCGCCATTCACAGCTCTTGCCGATTCTCAAATCGAACGCGGCTTTGAACTCGCCCGGCAGTATTGCTCTCGCTGCCACGTCATCGGCGACTACAATCGAATGGGCGGGATTGGAAACAGCCCTTCTTTTTCCTGGATGGTGAAGAGCGTCGATTGGCGCGAGCGTTTTCAGACTTTTTACACCCGCCGTCCTCACCCGGTTTTTGTCCGAGTACCCGGCTACGCACGATGGTCCAATGTTGAGTCCTACTATCCGCCTTTTGAAATTCTTCTTAGTGAAATTGATCTTATCACTGAATACGCTGGCAGCCTTCAGACAGCGAACTGAAAGCGCCTTTTTACATTTTTGTACAGCCGCTCGGGTGCAATCCCCTTTTTGACTCATGCGCCAACTCATTTTCCACTGTAGATTTTTCGACCCATCAGATTCAGGTGCTCACTCGTGTATGAGTGGGATTATTTGACCACGAGCCATGGGTGAGGGCCTGCTATTGCTGCTGTTGCTTTTCCTTTCGGCTTTTTTTTCCGGATCGGAAACGGCATTGGTAAGTTTATCTATTGGTCGTGCGGATGCCCTTGCCCGCGACAGACGGCGCGGCTCCCGAGCCTTGTGCGTACTAAAGGCCCAGCCCCAGCGCATGTTGGTTGCGATCCTTATTGGTAACAATGTTGTGAATATCAGTGCCTCTGCGCTTGCGACGGTGATTGCCACACGCGAGTTTGGCGACGCTGGGCCTGGCGTAGCAGTGGGAGTTCTGACGATTATTATTCTTGTTTTTGGAGAGATCACGCCAAAAAGTTTGGCTACCCGCTACTCGGAGCGAATTTCTCTTGCAGTCGCGCCGGCGATCCTCGGTTTTGCCTACCTAAGCGCCCCGATTGGAATCGTGGTTGAACGCATCGCCCTCGCAATGAGCAATGGTGCCTCAGGAACGAGTGAGGAACCCGTGGTAACCGAGTCGGAACTCATCAGCATGGCCGGATATGGAAAAGAGGAGGGCACGATCGAGGAAGGTGAGAAACAGCTTATCGAGCGAGCATTCGCCTTTAGCGATCTCTCAGTGTCCGATGTGATGACACCACGGCACAAAGTCTTTCGCCTTCCCGCTCAAATGGCTATAGCAGATGCGGTAGACCGGCTTATGGCTTCACCCTTTAGCCGTATTCCTTTGCATGACGATGATCCTGACGAAATTATCGGTATACTTCACGTTCGCGACGTACTTAGACCATTGGTTTCTGGTGATAAAGAAGTCTGTCTGACTGACCTCGCCCGTCCGCCTTATTTCGTTCCGGACCGACAGTCCCTGACCGATAGCATCTCGGCGTTGCGCCAAGAACGTCACCATCTTGCAGTTGTCGTCGATGAACACGGCCTCATGGAGGGGGTAGTGAGCCTCGAAGACTTGCTGGAGGAATTGGTTGGCGAGATTTATGATGAGAGTGATATCGCGCCACTCGATCTGGTCCCGCACGGCCCAGACAGCGTGACTGTCGAGGGTACGTCAGAGTTACGTGTGCTGACGGAATATTTCGGCACGCCACTGTCCGGAAAACCGACAGATTCGGTGAGTCTATGGATTCTGGAGAAAGTGCAGCGAATACCGAAAAGCGGAGAAACCTTTGGGGTCGATGGACTAACGGTCACGGTCAAGCGTGCGACGCAAAGACGCATTCTTGAGTTAGACGTTTCTCGCTAAAAGCGAAGTTGTGCTTGGGTCCTGGCGGAGTATTCCTAATTAAAGTGATTACAGTAATGAGGTCAATTCACCGGCCAGCTTAGCGGTGCGCAGTTGAGGAAAACAGGACTTCCGCCCGGTGGATCGGAGTAGACGCAACAATGTCAATTGCAATTTGACTGGCAACTTCAGCGATTGTGTCGGTCTGGTCGGTCTGGTCGGTCTGCGGTAGAGGTAGAACCAATTGCGCGTTGAGTTCATTGCCGACAAAATGAAGAATGAGGCCCGAATAGCCTTTATCACCAGATCGTTGTAAAGCAAGGCCATGACGATCTAATACGCTCACGACACCACGTTCGATTTCAGGCCGCTGTGGTAGTGTATCGATAACAGCTGGTACTGAATCGTCTTCCGGATCAATATGCACGACTACATCAATCACCCGCTCAAAACGATCCTTTAAGGCTTTCATCACTTTGTCACCGATGTGATGCCCTTCAGAGACGCTGATAAATTGCGCAACGCGGATGTGAACATCTGCGTATACCTTGGAGCCCATGCGGCGGGTTCTTAGTTCGTGAGTATCAAGTACCCCCGGAACAGCCATAATCGTTTGGCGGGCCTCTTCCTGGGTTGTCGCGTCCACCGCCGTATCGATCAGCTCTTCGACAGATTCTTTGCCAATACGAAAGGCCACGTACAGGATCATAGTTGCGACCCCAATTGCCGCGACCGAGTCGGCCCAGGGCAAGCCGAGCATAGCGCCGGTTATTCCGGCTATCACTACTACCGAAGAAAGGGCATCGGTCCGGCTGTGCCAGGCATTGGCACGCAGCAAAGAGGAGTTCAAACGCCTCGCGGACCGCATGGTGTAGTGAAAAATACCTTCCTTCACAACTACAGACACAGCGGCAATGACAAGAGCTCCCCAACCCGGCTGGAGCAGCGCAGCGGGGGCCGCCAGCCGGTTTACAGCATCCCAGGCAACGCCAGAGGCGACCAGTGCAAGTGAGGCCGCGAGTAAGGCGGTTGCAATCGTCTGGATACGGCCGTGGCCATAGGGGTGTTCTCGGTCCGCTTGATGGCTGGCTTTCCGAGCTGCGACAATGACAAGCAGGTCGGTTAAAAGGTCGGAAAAAGAGTGAATACCGTCTGCAATCAGCGCTTGAGAGTGACCAAAATAACCTCCCGCGACCTTTGCCAAAGCCAGAATGCCATCTAAGGCGCTTCCAACCAGCGTAACCGATCGGATTTCCCGGTACTCGCCTAAATCGCCCGCCGAGTTGGCGCGAGGGCTTGCCCTATTCATCTTGAAAGCACTCTCTAAAGTCCCAAGCAGTCTATCAGGTTGACCCTAGCGGCTCACTGGGGTTAATCAATTAAGTGCACTGTAAGGATTATGCAATTGCAAGATCATTAGCCCGAATGATGTAAATTCTGGGATAATTAGGGTTGGAGGGCCGTGTGGTTCGGTTCGCCCCAGCAACGGACCATCTATGCGAATCTTGATCAGTAATGACGACGGCTACCTCGCCCCCGGGCTGCTAGCGCTGTACCAGTCGGTGAATCCAATAGCTGAAGCATTCGTCGTCGCACCTGATCGGAACCGTAGCGGCGCCAGCAATTCTCTAACTCTGACGCGGCCGCTGAGGGTTCACCAGGCGCCAAACCGTTTTTATTACCTGGATGGCACGCCAACCGACTGCGTCCACGTTGCCCTGACCGGATTGATGACCGATGAGCCGGATCTGGTGGTCGCCGGGATAAATCATGGCGCTAACCTGGGCGACGACGTGATTTATTCGGGAACCGTTGCAGCGGCGATGGAAGGGCGCTTTTTGGGATTGCCGGCGATTGCCGTGTCGTTGGTCGGCTCCCATCCTACCAATTTCAATACGGCGGGGCAGGTCACGCTACAGCTTCTGGAGCGGCTTGCAAGGCACCCACTTCCAACTGACACTAT
>PVBE010048798.1_pt1 | contig 10990 bp, 11 predicted proteins | sample 1631181 | NCBI WGS metagenome assembly PVBE01 (sample SAMN08397723, study PRJNA350692) | Marine metagenome, whole genome shotgun sequencing project. | isolation source: water | place: Pacific Ocean | collected 2012-04 | reverse complement strand
GAGAAGAATAAAAATGCAAAATACTCATTTAATATGTAAATTAGTCTTTTTTATTATTAAAATGCAGAGCTAAACTGTAAGTAATATTTATAAAATAAAGAATATATACTTTATATAAATAAGAGGTGATTATGGAAAAAAGATATGATATTGCTTATGATTTTGCTACAAAAGCTTATAAAAAATTTCAAAGAGTAATAAAATCAATAGTTCTTTTTGGTTCTACAGCAAAACATTTAGCAGAAGAAAAATCAGATATTGATATTATTATAATTGTAGATGATTGTTCTATTCAATGGGATCAAGAATTAACAGCTTGGTATAGACAAGAGATGGGCACTTTAATAGCCTCTTTAAAATACTCAAAAAAGCTTCATGTTAATACAGTAACATTAAGTGCATTCTGGAATCAAATGATAACAGGAGAACCAGTTGTTATTAATGTGATAAGATATGGAATTCCATTAATTGATTTTGGAGGATTTTTTAATCCACTAAAAGTATTATTATCAAAAGGGAGAATAAGACCAACTCCTGAAGCAATTTATAATGCATTAAGAAGAGCTCCAATGCATCTATCAAGAGCTAAGTTTAGTATATTAGCATCAATAGAAGCAGTTTATTGGGCGATGGTAGACTCTTCTCATGCTGCATTAATGGCAGCTAATGTTGCTCCACCAAGTCCTGAACAAATTGATATTATGCTAAAAGAACATTTTGTTAAAAAAGGGTTGTTAAAACAAAAATATGTTGATTGGTATAAAGAACTATATGCTTTAGCACATTATGTTAGTCATGGTGAGGTTGCAGATTTAAAAGGAAAAGAAATTCAAGATTTTAGAGATAAAGCAGATAAATTTGTTGGAGAAATGGCTTCTTTAGTAAAAAAATTAGAAGAATAAAAAAATATTTAAATTATTGATCAGCTTTTGAGTATAACATTGCTCCTACTTCTATACTTTTTTCCATCAATTCTTTTAATTTAGCCTTATCAATTTTATACTCTCCATTAGACTTCATTAAGTACTTAGCAGATGTTAATCTAACAGCAATATATCTAGAATCTTCAACAGTTGATTCTGTTATTAATTCTGGAGATACTCCCACATTTCTCGCTAATATCTCTCTAGCTTGATCTTGATTTTGTGGAATATCTATTATATCATTAAAATATCCTTCTAATACACTAACTACTCTATATTTTTCTTTTCTCTCATCTTTATTTAAATTCTTTGTAATATCTGAATTTATCTTTCCAGCAACTACATCTACTATTTCATCTATATTACTCTCATATAAATCTTTAAATTTCTCAGTATCAATTCTTTGATTTACTTTACTTGATAGATTACTATTAATAAAAGAGTTAATACCCTCTGGATTTTTAGTTATAAATTCTTTGTATAGATTTCTACCAATTTCTGGATCATCTCTACCACCTATAATCATTGCAGCAGTTCTGTAAATTTGCTCTCTTTGATCAACATCTTCAATTGTCTTTAAATTATTAGTAAAAGAACTTAAAATACCAACATCATTCAATTCTTGTTTAAATCTATCTTCTAATGCCATTTTTTTATTTATTTTCTCTCTTATTTATTACTTTAAAGTAGTATATCTTACTTATAAATCTTTCGATTCAGTAAAATCATATATTTATAAACAATATTTATAAACAAACCAAAAGTATATAAACAAGTTTAATTTACTTTAATCAAAGCCCGGCATTGAGAATACTCAATGGAGTACGGCGATCGCCAAGGCAATGAGCTTGGGAGTTAGTGTTTCGGGCAATATTTCATAATTTAAAGGACAAGATATTAAATCATCACATTCACTTTTGGGGGTCTCAAATTTACCTCCTTTTAGAAAAATAACACAAAAATCGATATATTAGTAATATAAAGATAAATATCTTGTTCTTTCATTGTATACATAAAATGATAGGAGTTGGTTTAAATGGCAAAAATAAGCCCAGTAAGTGCAAAATATATAGTTCATACTCAAATCCAGATAGAAGGAGTAGTAGACAAACCAGATGTAATAGGAGCAATATTTGGTCAGACTGAAGGATTGTTAGGATCAGACTTAGAACTTAGAGAATTACAAAGATCAGGTAGAATTGGAAGAATAGAAGTTAAATCAGAAACAAGATCTGGAAAAACATTTGGAACAATAATAATTCCTTCTTCTTTAGATAAAGCTGAAACAGCTATTGTAGGGGCTTCATTAGAAACAATCCAAAGAATAGGCCCATGTAATGCTAAAGTTAAGATAGAAAAAATAGAAGATGTTAGAATTTCTAAGAGAAATTTTGTTATAGAAAGAGCTAAAGAATTGTTAAGTGTATTAACAAATTCTGTTCTGCCAGATTCACAAGAAATAACAGATGAGGTAGCTCAATCTGTAAGAATGATGGAAATAAAAGAATATGGAAGAGATAGATTACCTGCCGGACCAGCTATAGATGAATCTGAAGATATTATAGTTGTAGAAGGAAGGGCAGATGTTCTAAACTTATTGAAACATGGGATTAAAAATTGCATAGGATTAAATGGAACTTCAGTCCCTGAAACTATTATAGAATTAGGAAAGAAAAAGACTCTAATAGTATTTGTAGATGGAGATAGAGGTGGAGATTTAATTATTAAAGGATTAGGAAGTGTAACAGAGATTGATTATATAATTAAAGCTCCTGATGGAAAAGAAGTTGAAGAAATAACAAAAAAAGAGATCCATAAAGCATTAAGATCTAAGATTACAGTAGAACAAGTTAATATGGATAATCAAGAAAAACCAGAAAGACAAGAGAGACCTAAAAATATTCAACAACAAAGAACTAATCATGTGCAACAAAGAACAATGAATAAAGTTGTATTGTCTCCACAACAAAAACAAAGTTTCAAAAAAATGTTAGATGATTTAATTGGAACAAGAGGAGCATATATTCTAGATCAAGAGATGAATATTCTAGGAAAAGTTCCTACAACTGAATTAGTTCCAACAATTAGATCTTTAAATTCTGTATTTGCTGTTGTGTTTGATGGAACTATAAATAGAGATATAACAAATATAGCAGATAGATCTAATGTTAAATATCTTGTTGGAATGGAATCTAGAGTTAGATCTAATGATATAAGAGCAGATATTTTAGTGAATAATGATTTTTAAGAATAACAAAAACATTAATATACACTAAACATCTTATTTGATTAGATGGAGTTAACAAAAAGAGGGGCAAAAAACATTTCTATTACTAAAACAACTTTAGTAATTGTTATTATAATTATAGCTATATGGATTTTTTTCTTTTCAAACATAATTAAAAAAAATTGTTCAACTATCCAGTGTTTTGATGAACAATCAATTCAATGTAAACCAACAAAATTTACTGGAATTGTAGATAATAATGTATTCAAATATACAATAAAAGGTTCTGAAGGAGCTAATTGTAAAGTAAAGATAGAATTAGATAAAATGGGAGTTGGAACACCTATAGAACTAATAAATTTATTTGAAGGAAGATCCATGGAATGTAATATTCCTCAAAATAGAATGAAAGAAATTTCAATTAATAAAATGCAAGATGTAATCAATTTTTGTACAGGTCCATTAAAAGAATCTATATATGAATTAATTATAAAAAAATTATATGGACTAGTAGTTCAGAATATGGATGAAATTTTAGAAGATTTAGATAAAAATTTATTTGAAAAGTAGGCACGCTCAAGAATTGACATAAACTAAAACCATTAGCTACCTTGATTCTTTCTCAACTCCGCTACCCTATAAGCGCCAACATTTTTGCTTAGTGCTGCTTTATTCCTAACCTGACACAGTTCACAAAAACATCAACCAAATAGGACAAAGTCTCAACGTCCAAACCAAGACTAACAATCCTAACTATACCTTTTCTCGAGCTTCGATCCCACCATAAAGCCGATTTGTGGTTACAGGCAACGGCTATCTACCCAATCTAGCCTACAAACAATTAACAACATTTTATTCTTTTAAACCTTTCTAAGTATAAAGTAAGCTTTAAAAGTCAAAATAAACATTTATTTCCATGCGGAGTTGCCGGAGCGGTCAAACGGGATGCGCTCAAGACGCATTGGCTTAGTGCCTACGCAGGTTCGAATCCTGTACTCCGCAATAAAATGAAAAAAATATTAATAAGAAAAGATAAAAAGTATTATTGGAATGAAGGAGACTTACATACAGCATCTGGAGTAATAAAAGAAGAGGATCTAAAAAAATCTGTAGATAAAGTAAAAGCTCATTCTGGAAAGGAATTTTCTGTAGCCCCTGCTTTATTCATTGATAAAATAGAAAAAATAAAAAGGGATCCACAAGCAATGTTAGAAAAAGACATTGCTTTAATATTAACATATAGTTCTATAGACAAAAATTCAATAGTTTTAGAAGCTGGAACTGGATCTGGAAAATTAACTTCTTTCTTAGCAAGAATTGTTAATAAAGTTTATAGTTATGATAAAAATAAAGACAACTTAAATTTAGCTAAAAAAAATTTGGATTTTTTAGAAATAAACAATGTTGAACTTAAAAATAAAGATATATATGAAGGGATAGATGAAAAAGAATTAGATTTAATTGTTTTAGATTTGCCAACACCATGGAAATCTGTTAAAGATTGTTATGATTCCTTGAAACAAGGATCATTTTTAATTTCTTATCTTCCAACAATCCCTCAAGTTATGGAATTTATACATGAGGTTAACAAACATAATTTTTTAGTTGTTAAAACAATTGAATTAATAGAAAGGGAATGGATGGTTGAAGGGCAAAAAACCCGTCCAAAATCTTCTTTACAACACACAGCTTTCTTAACTTTTGTTAGAAAATTATAAATATACTGATAATTATTTAAAGTTCTTAAAATAATGTTCTTTATGGGTGTTCCTGTAAGTAAAGTAATGGTAAAAAGAGTTATAACTTGTGATGTTAGTGTTACATTACAAGCTGCTTCTAAAGTTATGAAGAATAAAAAAATTGGTTGTTTAATCATAACTAAAAACAAAAAACCTGTAGGAATATTAACTGAAGTAGACATAACCTACAAAGGAATGGCTGAAAATTTAGATGGGACCAAAGTTCAAGTACAAAAAATAATGAGCTCTCCTTTAAAGATGATATCTCCAAATCAAGATGTTTATTATGCTGAAAACATGATGAATAAAAATAAAATAAAGAAACTTCCTGTAATAAAATCTGGAAAGATGGTTGGAATATTGACACAAACAGATATTATTGATTATTTTACTAAACAAAGAAAAACATTAGCACTTGAGAGATTTAAAAAAGAACTTAAATCAATCAAATAATGGAGTAAATTTGACAAAGCTAAATCTAAAAGATATTGATGATAATGAAGTATTATTAGTTGTTACCCCAACTAAAGTTCTTCAAAAAATAAATTTCGAAATTTTGAAACATTTTATTAATGATAAACAAGCAGTATGTGTCTATTCAACTTTTAACAAACCTAATAATACAATAATAACTCAACTACAAAAAAATAATATAAAAACAGATAAAATTTTCTTCATTGATTGTGCAACTCCAGTATCTTCATCTGAAGAAATGCATGGAAGTAGTAAAAGTATTTTTTTAAATCCACAATCACTTACAAATCTTTCAATAGCTATAACTACTGCACTCGAAAACCTACCTAAAAAACAACCAAATATTCTAATTCTTGATACTATTGATACTTTAATGTTGCATAATGATAGAAAAATTGTCATTAGATTTATTCACCAACTTTGTGGAAAAATAAGAAAAAATAAAGTTAAATCTATTTTTTACGTTACTGAAGAAGAGAGTGATAAAAAAACTATTTCTGAAATCTCTAATTTTTGTGATACCTCTTTAAGCATAAATGAAATATAACTAGAAAGGTTTAAAAACCCAAATTCTTTGTACCAGATAACAGAAGCGCTTATTCTAATGTTATCCAGTACAATGTAGATAGGGGAATTTCAATTTAAAAAACTTTCGAAAATGGAAAATTTATACGTAACAGATACAAGTGTTGTGATAGAAAGAGCTATTTCAAAATTCATAAAAAATAAAGAAATAGAAGGGAAAATCTTAATTCCAAAAGCAGTTATAGCTGAGTTGGAACATCAAGCAAATAAAGGTCAAGAAACAGGTTATTTAGGATTAGAAGAAATCCAAGAACTACAAAAACTAAAACAAGAAAATAAAATAGATTTAGATTTCACAGGACAAAGACCAAATCCATTACAAATCAAATATGCTAAATCTGGTGGAGAAATTGATGCATTAATAAGAGAGGTAGCCTATAATGAAGGGGCAACATTAATTACAGCAGATAGAGTACAAGCAGAAGCTGCAAAAGCTCTTGGATTAAATGTTAAATTTATAGAATTAAAAATAGATTATAAAAAAATTGGATTAGAAAAATTCTTTGATTCTAAAATAATGAGTGTACATCTAAAAGAAGATTGTATTCCTAAAGCAAAAAAAGGGAAACCAGGAGACTGGGAATTAGTTGAATTAGGGGATAAAAAAATAACACAAAAAGAAATAAGAGAGTTATCAAAAGAAGTAGTAGAAAAATCAAACATAGATCCAAAATCATTTGTTGAAATTTCTAGAAAAGGCTCAACAATAATTCAATATAAAGATTTTAGAGTTGTAATAACAAAACCCCCAGTATCAGATGGATGGGAGATAACAGCTGTACATCCACTAACACAATTAACATTAGATGAGTATAATCTACCAGAAGAAATACTTGAAAGAATAAAAACTAAAGCAAGAGGAATCATAATAGCAGGAGAGACTGGATCTGGAAAATCTACAATATCACAAGCTATTGCTGAATCTTATGTTAAAGAAGGAAAAATAACTAAAACAGTTGAATCTCCAAGAGACTTACAATTAACAGATGCAATAACACAATATAGTAAAAATTTTACAAGCCCTGAAGAAATTCATGATATTCTATTTTTATCTAGGCCAGATAATATAATATTTGATGAGATAAGAGACACTCCTGATTTTAAATTATATATTGATTTGAGATTAGCTGGATCCAATTGCTTGGGAGTATTACATTCAGCCTCCCCTATAGATGCAGTTCAAAGATTTATTTCTAGGATTGATACAGGAATAATTCCTTCAGTCCTAGATACAATAATGTACATAGAAAAAGGAACAGTATCTAAAGTATTAACATTAAATATGATAGTTAAAGTACCCTCAGGAATGAAAGAAGCAGATTTAGCAAGGCCTGTAGTAGAAGTTAAAGATTTCTTAACCAATAAATTAGAATATGAAATTTATAGTTATGGGGAACAAACTGTTGTAGTTCCAATTAACTTAGTAAAAGAATCTTCAGTTAAAAAATTAGCTAAAAAACAAATTGAAGCAGAATTTTTAAGAAATGTAGATGATGTAAAAATAGAAATTACTTCTGAAGATAGAGCTAGTGTTTATGTTAAAGAAGATGAGATAGGAAAGATAATAGGAAAACAAGGAAAAACAATAGAAACTATAGAAGCTAGATTAGGAATACATCTAGATATTAAAGAACTAGAAAAAACAAATAAAGAAGATTCATTAGAATATGATGCTAAAGACACAGGAAAATATGTTGTTTTTTATATAGATGAAGAGAATAAAGAAGTTGATATTTATATTAACAAACAATTTTTAGTTTCAACAAAGTCCTCAAAAAGAGGAGAAATAAAAATTAAGAAAAAAAGTAAATTAGGACAAACATTATCAAAATCTTTAAGCTCAAAACAAAAAATAGAATTAAAAGGTTAAACATTAACTATTTTTAACCTAGGCCAGATATTCTTCCATTTTTTTTGTTCTATTCTTTTTTTGTAAAGTTCTAAATCTTGATAAGGTTTAGGAATTGGCTGCACAATTAAGTTCATTAAATCATGCAATCCATGAGGAGCGCAAATTGTTAATTTATTATTTTCTTCTAATCTAACCCCTATACAAGTGGGAGTCTCACTCCAATAAGCAATTGATTCACAAGAAGAATTTATTTTTAATCCAGGATGAATAGAATGTTTTCTTGCTTGATTTTTAACTTCAAAAATAAATTTAGGATTTTTTAATTTTAAAATTAATTCTATTTCTTGTTCTTTTTCTTTACTTAGATTAGATTTATCAAAATAAACAATATCTATATCTTTTAGATTTTTATTACTAGAAAATCCATGTAGAACATTCCAAATAGTATTTCTTATTGCTCCAGCAGCCACATACCAATCATTTAATTTAAGTTCTCTTATTTCTTTTAATATATCAATTAACCAAGCTTCATTTTCAATTATTTTGATAATTTGAAGTTCATAATTTTTATTCATGATCTTAAACAATTAGAGATATTTATCAATATTTAACAGATTCAGTCTTTGGATGCTCATGTCCTGCTTCTTTTCTTTCTTTCAAATGTTTAATTTGTTTGCTTCTTTCTTTAGAAAATTTATCCAAATCAAATCCATATCTATCAATTATATTAGACATATATTTTCCACCTAAGAAATGAGGCATCAAAACATAAGTAACACCTTTATTGTACAATCCATAAGCTTCATCAATATGGTGAGATACAACAATAATTATTGCTTTCCTATTTACTTTTCTAATCTTCTCAATCAATAGAACATTAGTTTCATAATGAGGAATAGTGGAAATAGCCATCTTTATTTTATCTAAATTTAGTTCATCTAAAAATTCAGCATCATCTACATCTCCATAAATACATTCCATATTTCTATCTGTTAATCTTGAAATAACATCTGGATTGTAGTCAACAACAAGAAACTTCTTTTTTAATTTTTGAAATGTCTTTACAAAATCATAACCAACCCTATTATAACCAAATAAGATGATATTATACTTTTTAGTTGAATCTTTAATTTTTTTAGGTTGTTTTCTTTCAAATATTGATAATACATCTGAAAAATAAGGGTATATTTTTTCAGCATATAATATTAGATAAGATGAACCCGCTATTGTTATCAATCCTGTTAATGTAATTAATGAAACAATATCATTTTGAATATGTCCAGATTTAACTCCTAAAGCAATCACAATAAAAGAAAATTCACTTATTTGTGCTAATGTCAACCCAACTAAAAACCCATTTCTCTTCTTATGCCCAGTTAACCCCATAAAAGCGAGTATAGTTAAAGGTTTGATGATAAAAATAAATAATGATAAGATAAGGGCAGGAATTAATATTTTGTTTATCTCATCAAATGCTAATTGTGACCCTAAAAGTACAAAAAATAAGATCATAAAAAAATCTCTTAACGGACGCATTTTAGCACTTATCTCATGAGAATAAGGAGAAACAGATAACGTTACCCCTGCAATTAAAGCACCTATCTCAATTGACAAGTTTAAAAATTGAAATAATATTGATAATCCAAATCCCCATGCAATTGAAAACAAAAATAAATATTCTTGAGATTTTGCAAAGAATTTAGCTAAGTGTGGAAGAATATATTTGCTGATTAATACTAATAAAACAACAATTATTGATCCAGTTATTATTGTTTGTGTTGCTAATTCACTTATCCCTATGTTATTAGAAATTGAAGAGATTACAATTAATGCTAATATTGCAATTAAATCTTGAAGTAATAAGATTCCTATTGAAATTTTTCCATATAAAGTTTCTAAGTCTCTTTTATCAGACAATAATTTCATGATTACAATTGTACTACTAAATGTTAAAGCAATTGCAACATATAAAGCAGAAATAGATGTAAATCCTAATAATTTAGTTATAACAAATCCTGCTGTAAAAGTAATAGCTATTTGTCCCAACCCAGCTATTAAAGCTACAGGACCAACCTCTTTTATTACTTTTGGAGTTAAATTCAATCCAACTATAAACAATAATAAAGCAATTCCAATTTCAGAAAATAATGAGATTGTATCTGTTGATTCAACAATATTAAAAACATATGAACTTACTAATATCCCAGTAAGTAAATAACCCATAATTGCTGGTTGTCTTAATAATCTAATTATCCCTGTAGTTATAGCCGCTATGACTATAATCATACTTAATTCAAAAAATAAACTTGAAGCCACTATTTTTCCTCTTTTTTATTTAAATACAATGAATTTATGATTAATAAATCTTATCAAGATAAAGTTTTTTAAAGAGAAATAGTAATTTTATAGTATGAGCCTGTAGCTCAGTTAGGATTAGAGCATCTGCCTCCTAAGCAGAAGGTCGAGGGTTCAAATCCCTTCAGGCTCGCTATATAAATAATAAAATATAAATTAAGCATAACAACCCAAATGAAGTAAATCCTATAACTAACTTATTAATATTAAATCTATATCTAAAGAATAATACTCCAAAAATGAAATAAGAAAATAATAATTCTCTTGTAAAAAATCTAGCTATACTACCTAATCCTAAAAGTTGTAGTGGTGTAGAGCCTAATAAAACCCAAATTATAACTGAGATGTAATCTATTACTGCATCTGAAATCCATCCATAAGCAAAAAATCTCAATCTTATAAATTTAAACCAAAAAAATGTAAATATTAAACCTATAACTATTTCTTCTAACACTCCTAAAAATGGAAAGGTGTTATAGATCTTAACTGTTTCAAAACTAACTATAAAGTCAACAGAATTTGTTTTAAGAAATGTAGTATAATACAACACTTGTCTAAGTAAATTAGGAATTAAGATAATAAGAAAAAATTTGAATATATCTATTTTATTATACTTAACTAAAGTCATACCTAAAAGATTTTTTATGTCAAAATTCATTTTTTCTTAAATAAACTAGATAGTTTCTCCATAGATGATTGAATATTTGAATCTAAAGTGTCATATGATCTTAATTTTCTTTTTGTCCCTAACACAACTCTAAGTGGAGTTTTCTCTTTTTTTTGTGATTTTCTTTTCTTTTTATACTTAAATGAATTTATTAAAGATATTGCCACT
>PVBE012469640.1_pt1 | contig 10991 bp, 15 predicted proteins | sample 1631181 | NCBI WGS metagenome assembly PVBE01 (sample SAMN08397723, study PRJNA350692) | Marine metagenome, whole genome shotgun sequencing project. | isolation source: water | place: Pacific Ocean | collected 2012-04 | reverse complement strand
CTATTTATTTAAGATATGATAGTATCACCGGGTCTTTGGTTTCTAGCATTTGTAATTTTTGTAATTTTAATTAGTATTAAGCAAGTAAATCAATATGAAAGGGGAGTTAAATTTAGATTAGGAAAGTATGTAGGAATGATGAGTCCAGGTTGGAGAATAATCCTTCCAATTTTTGAAGGTTGGCAAAGAGTAGATTTAAGGATAAGGGCGGTGGATGTGCCTAGTCAAGAATGTGTAAGTAAAGATAATATTTCTATTAAAGTTAATGCAGTTTTGTACTATAAAGTAAGTGATGCTAGTAAGGCTATCTTAGAAGTAGAACATTTTATATTTGCGATTTCTCAATTAGCTCAGACTACAATGAGGAATATTGTAGGAGAGTTTGAGTTAGATGAAACTTTACAAAAAAGAGAACAGATTAGTACTAAAATAAAAGATATTGTAGATAGAGAAACAGATCCTTGGGGAATTAAAGTAGATAAAATCGAGATTAAAGATATTGAAATTCCAGATGATATGAAAAGAACAATTGCTAAAATTGCAGAGGCAACTAGAGAGAGAAAAGCAGTTATTTTGAAAGCGGAAGGAGAATCAATAGCAAGTAAAAATTATAGTAAAGCGGCTCAAGAGTTATCTAGAAATACAGGGGCTTTACATTTAAGGACCTTGCAGACTTTAAATGATTTGAGTTCGGATAAATCTAATACTGTTGTGATTGGTATTCCTTTAGAAATTCTAAGGGCTTTTGAAGGATTAAAAAAGAAATAATTATTCTGACATCATTCCGTGAGATTTTTTATAAACTAAAAAAACTATATAGGCTGTACCTGCGGCTTTAGATTTAGCAACTTGACGAGTAGCTTCCGCAATTTTATCCTTACTAGGTTTCCAAAAATCTTTAATGGGTTCTGTAAAATCTTTTAAACTATTTACGACCTCATTAAAAGGATCCATTTTACGATTAGCTTTTCTTATGATTTTTTGAACTTCTTCTAACTCCTTTTTTAATTTTTTAGCTTCTTCTGGTGATTTGGCATTGTTGAGAGCTTCTTTCAAAGCTTTTTCTCTTTCTTGAGCTGGTAATTTGTCATCAAGTTTCTTATCAGCTTTTAGATATTTATCAATTTCTTCTTGCATTTGTTGTATGGATTCATCAGTCATACCTTCAATTAAAGTTAAACCTTCATAAACTTCAAACTCCTCTACAGCTTTGACTTCATCTTCATCTAAGGCAAAGGCTCTAAATTTTGCACTGACTTTACCGCCTTGAGTATAATGGGTACCAGATTCAGATCTTTGAATAGTGTGAGGGACTGTGCGGTAATCCATGCTGACTTCTATACAAGAATACATTTGTTTGTCTAATTTAACATCTTTGAATTTATTGGTGTTAAAGACTGTGGTATTGTAAATATCTCCAGGACCCACTGGTTTCTTTCCAAATAAACTGACTTGTAATTGAAGGTTATTAAAAATAGAAACTAAATCGGGGGTTCTATAATCAGAATGAGATAATTGTTGAGCAGTTTTTAAGTAAGGTTTTGCCCATTGAGAATATAACTTGAGGGAATCCACTTGAGATTTTAAATAGGATACTTCTATTTTATAACGACGATTTAATTCAGCACCAGAAAGATTTTTCCAAGCGTTAAACTCTTGGACCCTAGGACCAAGAATTCTTTTAACTCTTAGATTTAAATCCATTTTTTCAACAGCGTTTTCATCTTCAGCAGCCATAAAGGCATCTCGAACAGTAACAAATTGGAGTTGTTGGGCGAGCATATTTATACTGCCTCGGCCTCTTTGAACATCTACTCGATCCATCCAAATTTGTTTTAAAGCTAAATTAGCATCTTTCTTTTCAAGTTTATTTCCAGATTCTAAAAGGTTGTAATGGACTAATCTTTGATCAAATTCTTTTAAATCATATAATATATTAATAACAGAACGGACAACTTGATTAACAGTAGTCATAAGTTTCATAGCTCGATCTTGCATTATAGAAGCCCTTGTGCCTAAATCTCCAAATAAACCAGAGCCAACTGAACCTTGAAATTCATCTAAAGTTTTGGAAACTTCTAAACCAGTACCCCAATAATTATCACGCATAAAGTCTAAAACCCAAAAGTAAACAGGTTCTAAGCCTTCTGCAAAAGAATCATAGATTAAATTAAAACCAGAACCAGAATCAATGGTTTTTTCTAATTTTTTTAAATCTGAAGGTAAGTCTCCACCGTGAACATAACCCATTTTGGTTAAACCAGCGGCTATACCTCCTGCGGAAGTAGGGACTGTTTTCTTTAAAGCAGAAGCAATCTTAACATTACGTTCTTTTTCTGGAAAGTTTTCATACTTTTTATCATAATAGTTGATTAAAGCCCGTTTTACAGTAGATTCTCCATATTCTTTTAATCGTTGTGGAATAATATATCACCCTTTTAGATTCTTTATTCTTTTGGTATATAAAAACTTTTGTGAACTACTCCTTGGATAAAATTGGAGTTTCTTGTTTCATAAATGGCGGTTGCCTTAGTAAAGGTGGTGCTTTCATTTCCACAAGCGTTGATTCGGACAGTTCCTGCCCTAATGCCTTTTTGAGTATCATTTTTGCTGCATTATAATCTCTATTTATTTTTAATCCACATTTACATATATGGTTTCTATGCCATATTTGTTTACTTACTTTTTCTCCACAATCTGAACATATTTGGGATGTTTGATAGGGACTTACATTTATAATTATACAACCCATTTTTTTGGATTTATAATGTAACATTTTAATAAATTTAAACCAAGAAGCATTGTATATATTTCGAGCATTATATGAAACTTTAATCATTCTTTTTATACTTAATTTTTCTATTGCAATAAAATCATAATTATGAGTATAATAATTTGAGATTTTATGTAAGAAATCCTTTCTTTGATTTACAATTTTTTCATATATTTTTGCTACTTTTATTTTTTGTCTTATATAATTTTTAGATCCTTGTTTTTTATCCGAAAGTTTTTTACGTTCTATTCTTAATTTTTTTAATGAATTTTCTAAACATATAGGGCTAGTGAAATAATTTCCTTTACTGTCATAAATATAATTTATTATTCCTAAATCAATCCCTACCTTATTTTTTATTTGTTTTTGTACTTTTATTTCCTTTTTATTCTCTATGATTAGAGCATACCATTTTTCCGAAGACTCTTTTTTAATTGTAATTTGCTTTATATTGCCTTTAATATTTCTATGACATCTTATGGGGATTTCTCCTATTTTAGATAAATGTAAAATTTGGTGTCTTTTTTCTGTTTTAATTAATTTGAAGCCATATTGATTATAATTAAAAGTTTTAAATTGTTTTTTGTTTTTAAATTTTAACATTCCAACCTTTATATTATTCTTTTTAGATTGGGAGAGTGATTTTAAATTTGAAAATAACCTATAACCTTCATATTGTAATGTTTTTGCATAGACTTGTTTTAGTTCTGGTTCACATATTTTTAAATCAGGTAAAATTCCTTGTATTTGAGATCTATCTATAACTTTTTGTTGTTGTAATTCTGATAATAGAAAGTTATAAGTTTGTCTGCATTTATTTAATGTCCATAACAATTTCTCTTCTTGGTTTTTGTTTGGATAAAGTCTGAATTTATGGGTTATAATCATATAATTATTTAGGATTTTCTTTATAAATGTCTTACGGAGGGATGTCGAATATGTCGAATATGTCATTTAACATATTAGAGTAACTTTTTTATAGTAGAATTAGTTTTAGGTAAATATGGGAATTTTAAATAAATTAATGTTTTGGAAGAAAAGAGAAGAAATGGAAGAAGGAGAAGAACCGGAAGGATTACCTCCTAGAGGCCTGCCTGAAGAAGAATTCCCAGGAAGAGCACCTGGAGAAGAACCACCAAATACTGAAGTACCACCTTGGAGTCGAAATCCAGAGGAACAACCAAGGTTACAACCGACTGGTTTTGAACAACAACCCCAAATGCAGCAACCCCAACAACAAGCGGGGAATATAAATGAAGTTATAATGGCGAGATTAGATGTGATTAATTCTAAAATTGATGCTTTAAATCAAAGATTAATAAATATGGAAAGATATATGGCGGAAGATGAGAAGAGAACCGCGAAATGGTAAAGAAATTATACCTTCTTTCTATATTAATAATTATTTTGGACAGGATTCTTAAGTTTTATTTTAGTCAAAATGAGTTTGGGATTTTTCAATTTAAATTAAATACAGGAGCAGCCTTTGGAATATTAAAAGGTTGGAATTGGTTTTTAATTGTGTTTAGTTTAATTGTTATTGGCGTTATATTGTATCATAGAAAAAATGAGAAGTTAGAATTAGGAATGGGTTTTTTATTGGGAGGAACCATAAGTAACCTAATAGATAGGGCAGTTTATGGAGGGGTTATAGATTACATTAAAATTGATGTTTTAAAAAATATTTTTAATTTAGCAGATGTGGCTAATATAATAGGGGCGGGAGTATTGATTTATTATTTCTGGAAGGAATAAATTTATAAGGTGTTATTTTTTGAATAAATTCACATGGTTGAAACTTATGAAAGAAAACCAATTGAAACAGAAGTAGATCCTCTTATGAAAGATAGATATTGGTTAAAAGTGGCTGGATTTGAAACTACACCAGATAGAGAGATGGTTAGAAGAGTCTGGATTTCTCAAAACCCAAACTATAGACCCTAATTATTCTAAGAAAGTTAGAGTAAGCATAACCAAAATTCCTAAGATAATTGTAGCTAACTGTAAGAAAGATTGTTTAGTGTTGAATTCACATTTATGTAATTCTGGGATTAAGTCCGAGGAAGCAATGTAAATAAAATTACCAATTGTGAAAGGGATTAAATAAGTAGTTAAGTTTTGGATGGAAGAACTTAGGAGTAAAGCTATAACTGCACCTAAAATAGCAGTTAGGGCTGTGAGGAAATTTAAGAATAAAGCTTTAGATTTTTTAAAACCACCATGTAATAAAACCCCGAAATCACCTATTTCTTGTGGGATTTCATGGAAGACAACAGCCAAAGTAGTGGCAATACCAACTGGGATGGATGCCAAGTAACTAACTCCAATAATAATACCATCTAAAAAATTATGAAAAACATCTCCAACTAAGTTCATTAAGGCAAAAGGATGAGGATGATTATGAGTAGGGGAATGGTGGCAATGTCTCCAGTGTATAATCTTCTCTATAACAAAAGAGAATAGAATTCCAAGTAAAATGTAAAGGGAAGAGGCTAAAGTAAAACCAGTTTCAATAGTCTCAGGAAGTAAGTGGATAAAAACATCTCCTAATAAAGCTCCAGCAGAGAAACTCACTAAGTAGATAAGGATATGATCTAGTTTTCTGTCTTTTATGGATAAGGTAAATAAACCGATTAGAGAAAGTAAACTAACAATAATAACACTTAGAATAGTATAGAGCCAGATAGAAGTCATTTTTTAGTGGGTTTCCAGTAATCATAGATTAAATCTATTAACATTAGTAAAATAAGCAGGGCTAGGAAAAATTTGGTAGTTAAGATAAAGGCAATTATAGAGATAATTATCGCGATTATAAATCTAAACCAACAACGGGGATGGGCTAAGCCATCTGAAAATAAACAGAAGATTGTGTAAATTAAATAACCAATAGCAATAATTCTAACTAAAATTGTAATACCCGACCAAAAAATAAGGAGTAAGAAGATGATAAGGGCATAAACAATTAAACGAGGGGTTATATATTTTTCAAACTTCATTGTATCTTATAAAGGTGTTAAAGTTTTTAATGTTTTCCTTTAAAAAACTCGCAATTAACTGCTTTTGTTATTTTGTGTCCGCAGCAGGTTTCTTCACATTTTGAAGGACTATAATAAACACAATCCTTACATGTTCTATTTCTTTTTAGCATAGATATTTATCCAAGTGAAGTCTTCACCTTTTTGGGTAAAACTATTGTGGATTTCAAAACCGGCTTTAACTAAGGCTTTTTCTAATTCTTTTTGAATAAAAAAAGAAACTAAGATTTTAGATTTTCCAAGTTTTTCATATTCTATTTCTTTTTCAGCTTCGCCTTCCCTAACTGAAATAAAAATAAGTCCAGCGGGTTTGAGAACATCATGTAAAGTTGTGAGAACCTTTGGTAATTCGGTTTTAGATATAAAAGAAAGAGCATCTAGGGACCAAATAGCATCAAAATCTTCTTTAGGAAGGTCTAAAGATTCTAGATGCATAACTTTAAACTGACCTTTTGGAACTCTTTCTTGAGCTTCTTTAATCATATTTTCAGAAGCATCAACACCCAGAACTTCATAACCATAATCCATAAAGTAATGAACATCACGTCCAGAACCACAAGCCAAGTCTAGAATTTTAGAATCTTTAGGTATTAAAGAAATAAATCTATTAAGTTCATATTGTAAAATATTGGGAAAAGTGAAATCTGCATATTCTTCTGCAAATTGATTAAAAGTCTCTATTGTGGTTTCATTCATCGATATAAGAGCCTTAGACAGAATTTATATAGTTTGTGGGGGATTTGGTAAGTTTTAAAAACCTTATTTTTAAGCTTTAGAGTATGAATATAACTGATATTATGAATTTGATTCCTTATAGTACAGAAATTAAAAATGTTTTAGATCAATCTGGATTTGGGAGCCATATTTTAGGATTTTTAATATTTTTAGGGTTTATAGTAATTGCGAGAGGGTTTATTTTTGTTTATGAAAAGTATTTGTTAAAATTAGTAGATAAAACAGAGAATGGGTTGGATGATCAATTAATTAAAGGTATGAGGAAACCGGTGTTTTTTGGGTTGTTATTCTTGGGTGTCTATTTTGGAAGTAAAGTGGTGGAATTTCCAGTAAGTATTGAAGGTTATGTAGATAAATTTGTGTTGAGTTTAGTTGTGATATTTTTGGTTATTTTAGCGTCTAAATTTGTGGATTTTATAATATGTAATTGGTTAAAATCTATTGTGGAGAATTCAGATACAAAATTAGATGATATTGGATTGCCTTTATTGCATAAGGTAGTAGGTATATTCTTTTTTGTTATTGCTTTAGCTTTTATTTTAGATATTTGGGGAGTGCAAGTAGGACCCTTATTAGCGAGTATTGGAATTGTAGGTATAGCTTTAGGATTTGCGTTAAAGGATTCTTTAGCAAATATTTTTGGAGGTTTTAGTTTAATTGTAGATAGAGCTTTTAGAGTAGGAGATTTTATTAAAATTGATAAAGAAACTAAGGGAAAAGTAATCGATATTGGGTTAAGGAGTACTAAGATTAGAACTGTAGATAATCATGTAGTTGTTTTACCTAATGGAGATTTGAGTAATAAGAAATTAATAAATTATGCTAAAATAAGTCCAGAAACACGAATTTCTATTCCGGTTAGAGTAGAATATGGATCTAAAGTAGATGATGTTAAGAAAGTATTGTTAGATTGTGTTAAAGTAGTAGATGAGGGTATTTTGAATGTGGATAAAACTCCTAAAGTTTACTTTACTAATATGGGAGATTTTGGAATGGAATTTAAGTTAATTGTTCCGATTACTAATTATAAGAAAAGATTTGTGAATGCGGAGAAATTAAGAGTTAAAGTATATGAAAATTTGAATAAATATAAAATTAAAATTCCATATCCTACTTATAATGTTAAAAGGAGTTAATCCTTAATTCTTCTTTCTTTAGGAATGAAATTTAAAACTTTGCCATCTTTGTATTTTCCAGAACCATAGAAGTCTTTCCCATGACGGATTAAAACAAAACCACTAAATTCTTCTTTAGTTGTAATGTCCTTCCCGGAAATCCAGGAATTTAATTTAGTTTCATTTACTTCTAATATGTTTTTAGTAGAAGAAGGACCTATTAATTGAGAGCCCTCAATACTTAAGCGAAGCTCTTTCTCTATATTAGCGAAATATAAACCAAGGGAATTTACATTTATTTTAGAAAAGTCTATATCCACTTTAGGATTTAAGATAAAGAGTTTTTTATGGGGATTTACAAAGAAGGAATAGTTTAGTTTATCTGAGAAACCAAATTGTTCTTTTAATTGAGAAAATAAAAGTTTTTTATCTTTACTTTTAAGAGCAGTTAACATAAAATAAAGAAATAAAAAGAGTTTAAAAAATTATGCTAGATTATATCTTCTTTCTCTAACAGGCTTAGAAGGAAGATCTCTTTGTTCTCCCAATTCTTTTTGAAATTGTTTCCTTATTTCTTCTGTGTCTCTATTTTTTCTCTCTAGTTCTCTTTGTTCTAAAATTTCATCTCTACGTTCTAAACCATTCCAAACACCAGATCCGAAATATAAAGCAACACCTAAGATTAAAGCATAACCTGCAATATTTTCAGCAAGTTTTCTATAATCTCTTTGAGGAGGAGCTTCTATATGTCTACCATAAGTAGCTAAAGAATCATTTCTTTCTCTATCAGTAGAGTCTCTGTCCAAAATTCTAGTATGGTAATCCATTTTTATGCTACACGTTCGTCTAATTTAGACTTTTCCTCTTCTTGTATTTTTTCTTGGATTTCTTTAGCTTGTGCTTCTAAATCTACTCCAAGTTTCTTTAAAGATTCATTATGGGCTTGCATAATTTGCTCTACCACTTGAACTATTTTAACTAATTCCTCACGTTCTTTAGCTAAAGTAGCGATAGAACCTTTATGGAATCCAATTTGTTCATCTTTTGTCATATTATTTTCTTCTGTCATTTTTATTCTCCTTGTAGGTTTTCTATTAGTTTTAAAAGCCTTCTAGGTAGCTTTTTGTAAACATAGCTTACATTTTCGTGTTCCCTAGATAACTGCCTAAGTTTAGTTTCAGCAGCTCGAGGATTACAGTTCTTTTTTTCAAGTAAAGTACTATCTTTTGTAACTGCAATTTCAATTTCTCGATCCTTTGTTGAAAGTATAATTTCTACCATTTTCTAAATTTAAAGGAAAGTTCATCATATATAAGGCTTTCTATACGTATTTACTTAGAAGTAGTTAAATATTAAGGAAAAAGGATTATATAGTTATGTATTAGGAGCTTATAGATGAATATTTTATTTCCACACGACGAGGTAAGAGGAGTCCAAAAAGAGTTCATTAATGATATAATCGAGAGTATTAAGGATAAAAAGCACTTATTAGCACATGCACCCACAGGTATAGGCAAGACTGCAGCTATATTATCCAGTATTCTACCCTTTATTTTGGACAAGGATATGACCTTATTTTTCTTAACTGGAAGACATACACAGCATACAATAGCTGTAGATACGTTAAAAGAGATCCAAAAAAAGCATGAAACTAAGGTAAAAGTAGTGGATTTTATTGGAAAAAAGCATATGTGCAACCAACCAGGATCTGAAATACTGCCAGCAGGGCAATTTTATGAGTATTGTAGGCATTTAGTGGAGAATGAGGAGTGTGATTTTTATGAAAATATCTATAGTAAAATTGGTTATAGCTTAGATGCGAGGAAATTTGTAGAAAAAGATGGGCACGAAATAGAAAATGTAGGGGATTTTTTGAAAAAAGCTAAAGAAACCAGGTTATGTCCTTATGAATTAGCCTTATTGAAGACTAAGAAAGCGAAGGTTATAATTGCGGATTATTATCATGTGTTTAATCCCAGTATTAGGGAAGCATTTTTTAAAAAAAGTAATAAATTTTTAGAAAAAAGTGTTATAATTGTAGATGAAGCTCATAACTTACCAAGTAGATTAAGGGATATGATGAGTACGAGGTTAAGTACCTTAGTTATTGAAAGGGCGAGAAGGGAAAGTGAAGATGAACAAGTAAGAGAAATTTTAAATGAGATAGAAAATAGGTTTAATGTTTTAAAAGAAGGAGTAGATGAAGAGAAGTTAATTAGGAAAGAAGATTTTGAGTTTGAAGGTTTTGAAGAAAGTGTTTTTATTTTAGAAAAAGTGGCGGAAAGTATTAAAGAAGTTAAGAAAAGGAGTTATATTGGATTAGTAGCGGAATTTTTAATTAAATGGCAAGGTGAAGATGAAGGTTTTGTAAGATATTTAGAAAAAATTAGATTTAATGATAAAGAAATTTTTAGACTTAACTATAAGTGTTTAGATCCGAGTTTGAATATGGAAGAAGTTATTGATAAATCTTTATTAATTTTAATGAGTGGGACTTTGACTCCGTTAGAAATGTATAGAGACCTATTAGGATTTAAGAGAGAAGAAGTCATCATAAAAGAATATGAGAATCCATTTCCAGAAGAAAATAGATTGAATTTAATTATTCCAGATACTACAACTAAATATACTAAAAGAAGTTTGGAAATGTATAAGTTAATTGGAAGTAGGGCCGCGAGTTTTAGCGATCTAATTGAAGGGAATGTGATTGTGTTCTTTCCAAGTTATAGAATTATGAGTAGTGTGTATGATTTCTTTGTAAGTATGGGTAAAAAAACAATTTTAATGGAAAGAAAAGGAATGACAAAAGAAGAGAAAGAAGAATTATTGAATAAATTTAGAAGTTATAAGAAGGTAGGAAGTGTATTGTTTGCAGTAAGTGGAGGAAGTTTCTCAGAAGGTGTAGATTTACCTGGAGAGGAATTGAAAGGAGTTATTATTGTAGGTTTGCCGTTAAGTAAACCAGATATTGAAACTAAAAGTTTGATTGAATATTATGATCATAGATTTAGTAGAGGTTGGGATTATGCGTATATGTTTCCGGCTATGATAAGAGTTATTCAGGGAGCCGGGAGATGCATTAGGAGTGAGAAAGATAAAGGGGTTATAATTTATTTAGATGAGAGATATAGTTTAAGTAATTATTTTAGATGTTTTCCTAAGGATTTTAAAGCTAAAATAACAAAATTACCAGAGGAACATATCAAGAAATTTTTTAAGAATTAATAATAATCGTCTTTAGGATCTTTATCCTTTTTGTCTTCTTTTTTCTTGGCAGGCTTTTTAGCAGCCTTTTTTTTGGGTTTTTTCTTAGGTTTAGGTTTCTTTTTTTCT
>PVBE012108325.1_pt1 | contig 10992 bp, 7 predicted proteins | sample 1631181 | NCBI WGS metagenome assembly PVBE01 (sample SAMN08397723, study PRJNA350692) | Marine metagenome, whole genome shotgun sequencing project. | isolation source: water | place: Pacific Ocean | collected 2012-04 | reverse complement strand
GACGGGCTCGAGCACCTCGAAAAGGCGCTCGAGCGGGGTCGGGGAGTCTTGGCATTGGGTGGTCACCTGGGGAATTGGGAGTTGCCCCTGCCAATGATTAATCGCCACGGCCCGGAGATGTACATTGTCTACAAAGAGCTTAAGCATGCCGCCGGGGAAACCTTTCTCCGAATGATCCGTGATGATCGAGGGGTGCATGGGATTTTACGACACGGTGCGGCCCGGGGGGTACTCAAGGCGCTCAAGAGGAATGCGATGGTCGGATTCGCTCTCGATCAGAACATGACCGCAGACGAGGGGGTGTTCGTCGATTTCTTCGGTATGCCTGCCTGTACAATTCCGGGGTTGGCGGTGCTGGCAGAAAGATCAGGTGCCGCCGTCCTGCCGGTGTGTTGTCACCGGGACGCGGATGAGTGGCACCACCATTTCCGGTTCGGCGCACCGATCGAGCTGGAGAGCGGAGGCCAGGACCGCAACGCCAACGCCCGCGCCAACACCGCACGATTTACCCTGGAACTCGAGAAGATGATCCGGCAACGGCCGGCACAGTGGATCTGGATGCATAGGCGCTGGAATACCAGGCCGCCTGAAGAAGCGGAAGCGCCAATCAAATTTTGAACGTGAATAGCCAGTTTGGCAGAAAAAAAAAGGTGAGATCATGACGATGGATGATATTACTTGCCCACAGTGCAAGGCGATGAATCAACCAGATGCCGATAGCTGCAACGACTGCGACAGCAGCCTGCTCGTCGGCAAGCTTACCAGCCTCGGAATGGGCGTTCTGCCGAAAGGGTTCGTCTGGGAAATGCGTCCCGGCGACCTGAGCCTGGGACGCAATATTGCCAATGATTTTGTCATCCCAAGCAATCTCATTGCTGGAGAGCAGTTGCAGTTCGTCTATCATGGCAAGGGATTTTCGCTGCTCGACGTCGAGCACAAAAGCCGCTGCACCGTTGGCGGTCGAACGGTCAGTGACAAGACCAAACTGCGTGACGGTGTGACGATCAAGGTCGGCGTGGAGGAGTTTCTCTTCAACTGGTCCGGTGACGAGGCGCGCGAGGTCACCCGCGTGGATCCGTTCGCCAACCATCTGCAGTTGATGCTCGGGGTTGTCTCGGAGTTCCACACGTCGCTGAACCTGCAGGAAGTGTTCAATAACGCTGTCGATGCAGTTGTGCGCCTGACCCACACGAAACGCGGTTACGCCTTCCTCGTGGATGTAAGCCCCGATGGCGAGATGGAGTTGCGCGAGGTTGCAGCCCGCCGAGCCGGCGGCAAGGCACTGACCGACGATGACCCCTCCGGCTACACCATCAGCCAGTCGATCATCAGCCAGGTCGTTTCGGGTGACGAACCCATTGTCATCGAGGACGCCGGTGCCCAGCAGGTCAGGACCGACACCATGCGCAAGTTCAAGCTGATCTCCGTCGTCTGCCTGCCGCTGGTCACTTTCAATCATCGCACCGGCAAGAAGCGCGTCATGGGCGTCATCTATTGCGACAGTCCCATGCCGACCGGGGAACTGCCGAAACATTGTCGACCGACGCTTCAGATGCTGACCCAGATCCTCACTGCCACGATCGTCAAGTGGCAGAACTACGAAAAGATGGAATCGGTGTTCAACGCCTATGAACACACCGTTGCGGCACTCGAGCAGGAGCTCGCCGGCTTGCAGAAGGATATCGAGACGCTGCAGGCACGGGTCAGCGAAGCGGACGGCACGAATACAATCGGCCCGGACGAGATTCAGTCGGAACTGCAGACGGTCAATGCCCGGGTCAGCAGCGCTGTCGACTCATTGAACCGACTCCGGGAAACCCAGTGACAGGCCGCCGCATCGAGCGTTCGTGGCTTATCTTTGTGGCACGTCACCTTCCGGCGCCCGGGATCGTTTCCTTGGAGTAGAATGGCGCCGGACAAGCGCCGGCAAGCTCATCATCGCAACCTCGGCTCACCTCGGTCCGCCTTGTTAACGCTCGCCTTCGATCTACTCATCCGGGCATGAACCCAGTGAAACCTGGACTCCGTGAATCCGATTCGCTCAGTCACGAGATCTTCGTTGCGGCCGGCCAACGCTGGTGTTGGCGGGACGTCCTGGCGATGGTCGAGTACACCGGCAATCTCCAGTCGCTCCTTGCCGAGGTCGCCGCGGGATGCGCCGCCGAAGCAGCAGCGACCGAACGCAACTGCCTGCCGAACGATGCCGAGGTGCAGGGACGTTCACACGACTGGCGCTACACCTGGGACCTGGTTACGGCCGAGGAAACCGCCAATTGGCTTGCTGCCCGGGCCGTCGGCCTCGCAGACCTGGGCACCTACATTCTGCACCAGGCCTGCCGTGAGTTGGGCCATGCCCACCCTGCACCCGCCCCGGCCGCGGCCGACGATCTGGTGCCGCTGCTCTGGCCGCACACGGTGTTCAGTGGTACGTTGGCAGACTACGCCAGCGCCCTCATCTATCGTGTCCTGGCCTGTACCTGCAGCGACGCGGCAACTGCCACTTCCTCGCCGCCGGACTTTTCCGATGCCTGGTTCCTCACCGCCGACACGGTTGACAAGTATGCTCGACTCGATGCAGGTTATAGGCAGTGCGCCATGACCACCGCCGACGACTCCGAGTGTCGCCGTCAGTTGCCCGCACTGCGCCGGCACTTTGTCTCTTTCAAACTGGCCGGGGCGACTTTTGCCGGTCGTGAGGCGGCCCGCGAGGCACTGCTGTGCGCCACGGCCGACGGCGAGGCGCTGTCAGAGGTGTGTGAGCGCAGCGACGGCCGCTACCGGGAATTTACCGCCCGCGCCGACGAGCTGGCAGCGGGCGACGCACAGCGACTGCTTTCTGCCATGCCGGGAGAGTACGTGGGGCCGATCGCCGCTGCGGATGGCTACCAGGCCTTGGAGGTGCTCGAGAAAATCGAACCGGCCCCAGACGATCCGGTCGTCCTTTGCCACATTCGCGACCGCCTGGTACGCAATCGCCTGGCGCCGCTTCTCGACACACATGTCGACTACCTGATCGACCTTCAATAAATGGAAGAATGGCAACGGAATGGGAAAGGTTCCAGGCCACCTTCCAACCGCCTCTTTCACCTTCATGCAAAAATTAGTTGAACAACAGTCGCTCTTTCGCAACCAGTCGCCGGAGCAGTTTGCCGAGTTGGCGGCACTGTTCGAGCGCCGCGACTTTCGTTTTGGTGATGTGATCGCGACGCGTGGCGATGCGGCGTCGGCCTATTTTATTATCGCGTCCGGCCGGGTTCGCGTGGTGCGCCAATTCGGCGACGACGATGAGGAACCCCTGGCGGTGCTCGCGGCTGGCAGTACGTTCGGTGAACTCGGGTTGCTGCACCCGGCCTCCAGGGCCGTTACCTTGCGCGCCAGCGGCGACGTTGCACTATGGCGGCTGGCGACCGAGGATTTTGCTGCTTTCGCCGCCGCCAATCCGGCTCTGCATGCGGAAATGCTGGAACGGGTGGCCGGCTGCGACATCCAGTTTCCCGACATTCTCCTGGACGGTCCCGGCAGCAGCGACTGGCGGCCGACGCCTGATCCCCGGGACCCCGGCGTCGCTGGCCACGGGGCGGCGGTCATCCCATCGATCCGCCAGATCGACGAGATGGATTGCGGCGCCACAGCGCTCGCCATGGTCTGCGCCGGTTACGGCCTGGCTGTCGGCCGCACGCGCATTCGTGACCTGGTCCGCAGCCGCGACGGCTCGACGTTGAGCGACTTGACGCACGCCGCCGGAAAGCTCGGCTTGCAGGCCGCCGCCGTGAAGCTCTCCAGCCACAACTTCGACCGGCTCTCGACGCCGGCCATCGCCCATTTCGCCGACAACCACTGGATCGTTGTCAGCCGCCGGCGCGGTGAACGAATCTGCATCGTTGACCCCGCCACCGGCCCCGGGTCGCTTACGCGTGACAGTTTCCTTGAGCGTTGGACCGGGCACGCGATCGTTTTCGGCGCGCCCTTCTCCGGGCATGAGGCGGCCCGGCCGCGGCGGGACTGGTCGTGGCTTTGGCCTGTCTTTACGCCGCTGTGGTGGTCGCTGTCCAAGATCGTCCTGCTTACCCTGTTCATCTGTGGCCTGCAATTGCTGACCCCGTACCTGACCATGGTCGTCGTCGACGATGTCCTGGCAATCCGCGACGTCAAACTGCTCAACACCATCGTGCTGGCCCTGGGTACGACGATCGCCTTGACGCTCCTGCTGACGCTGTTTCAGCGGCGCATTCTCAGTGTCATCGCGGTGAATCTCGACGAGTCCCTGATCGACTTTATCATGGGCCGGCTGCTGGCGCTGCCGCCCATGTACTTTCACCGCCACCGTCCGGGCGACATACAGCGGCGCCTGGAGACCGTCCGCGGGCTTCGCGACTTTGTCGTGCAGAGCGGTGTCGGCGGTGTGGTCGCCCTGGTACAGGTGATTGCCTTTCTTGCGTTGATGGCGTGGCTGAGCCCACCGATGACTCTGATCTTCCTGGTCATGGCGCCGATTTATTTCGGGCTGATGTTTTTTGCCGGTAAACTGCTGCGGCCGGCGTTCCATGAACTGCAGGAGGACGAGCACCAGTTGCGGGCCCTGGAGGAGGACGTGGTCAACGGCATCGACACCGTCAAGGCCGCCGCTGCCGAACCCCACTTCCACCGCCGGCTGCTGTCTGACTTTCGCCGTATCTCGCAGCGCCAGAGCGAGAACAACTTCAATGTCTACTGCTTTGAAGGCACCATTCAAGCGCTCGGCTTCCTGACTACCGTGCTGTTCCTGTGGATCGGCACCCGCCTGGTCATGGGAGACAGCCTGAGCCTCGGGGCGTTTGTCGCTTTTCAAATGCTGGTTGCCCTGAGTTATCCGCCCATCCTCATGATCATCAAGTTCTGGGAGGACCTGCAGCAGAGTGGCGCCCGCGTCCAGCGGCTTGGCGACATCATCGAGACAGCTCCGGAACCCACAAGCAGTGCCGGCGACGCGACACGACGCACGGTTGACGCACTGCAGGGGGCCGTCGAGCTCCGACATGTGAGTGTGAGCTACGGGACGCCGGATGCCCCGCTGATCCTGCGCAACGTCAATCTCGCCGCAACCCCGGGGTGCCTGGTTGCGGTCATCGGCCGCAGCGGCTCGGGCAAGACGACGCTGGCGCGCTGTCTCGGCGGACTCCTGACGCCAGGGGAGGGCGCGGTGCTGTACGATGGCGTGCCCGCCACCGACTATGACATGACTTCGCTGCGGCGTCAGCTCGGGGTGGTGTTCCAGGAGAACCACATGTTCGTTGGCACCGTGCTCCAGAACATTGCCTTCGGCGACCCGGCACCTGACCCGGCGCGCGCCATGCGGGCGGCCGAGGTGGCCAGCTGTCACAACCTTGTTTCGCAGTTGCCAGACGGCCTTGACACGGCGATCGGGGCGGGCGGCTATGTCCTGTCGAGCGGCCAGAAGCAGTGTATTGCGATTGCCCGTGCGGTTTACCAGGAACCGTCGGTGTTCATCTTCGACGAAGCCACCGGGGCCATGGACATCGAATCGGAACGACTCATTCACAACAACCTCGGGCGCATCCTCGACGGGCGCACAGCCTTCATCATCACTCACCGGCTGGCAACCGTGCGTGATGCCGACCTGATCATGGTGCTCGACCAGGGACGTATCATCGAGAGCGGTACACACGCCGAGCTGATGGAAAGGCGCGGACTGTATTACGACCTGACGCAGATGCAGGGGCGATAGATGGATTCCCCGCTGGCATGATGGATGTGCCCGGTGCGCAGCCGCCAGGGCCAGCACGGCGAAGGTTCAACATCCCGTGCGATATAAAGAAACACCTGCACCTGACACGTGGATCCCGACACGGTACTTTACGCTTCGTACTCACGGCCTCGAAAGAGCGTGTCACCCAACCCCTTTGCTGCAACACCACGGCGGTTACCTGTGAAACCGGAACAACCCGGAATAACCCTGACCCAGGACGGTCATGCGGCGATCCTGCTGTGTATCGGTCCGGATCAGTCGTTCGATGACGCCGCGACCGCGTTGTTCGAACTACTACAGCGTGCGCAGTCCCAGTTCCCCGATGTGCCGCGACATCTTTACATCGAAATCGACGGGCACAACGGTGAACGGACCGGATTCGATGCCGATTTTTTCGAGTTTCAGCAGGAGTTTTTGCTTGGCAGCATGGGGCAGTTCTTCACGATGATCGACACACCACTGACCGGAGCCCTGGGCAATCCGGAGGCGCAGAACAATGACGTCGCCGACCGTCTCCAGATCGACGAGGTGCCGTAGCAGCGGCAGAAGTTATCGCCAGCGCCAGATGTCAGCCCGCTTACCTATTCGTACCGGTTCCCTGTAGGATTGTGGCGGATTTTGCGTAAAGTAGGCTATCGATGCTTGCTGCAGGCTGCCGAGCTTCGGCAACCGCAGCATGTCAAAAGCGGAGGTCGCCTGCAGCCACGCTGCTCCAGTCCATGCGATAACGGAGAGTTGAACCGCGCCGCAACGAACGACTCATGCCCATACACAACAGAGATTGGTACCAGGAAAGCAGCAGCTACGGCGGCTCCCATGGCGGGAGGGCGGCCAACGCCACACCGATGTGCACGCGCATCCTGATCGTTACGATCGCGGTGTACGTCGCACAAATCGTCACCTCCGACGGCAGCGACTCCCATGTCACTGCGTGGCTCGCGGTGACGACGGACACGATCCCCCGCCTCCAGGTCTGGCGACTGCTGACCTATGCCTTCTGTCACAGTCCCTTCGAGCCGCTCCACATCGTTTTCAATATGTGGATCCTGTGGATCTTCGGGCGGCGGATCGAACTGAAGTATGGCAGCCGCGAGTTCCTGTTGTTCTACCTGGTGGCGGCCCTGTGCGCGAGCGTCCTGTACTGCCTGCTGCACTCCGCCTTTGGCCAGGTGAGTCCGATGCTCGGTGCTTCCGGCTCGGTGATCGCGGTCGTCATGCTGTTCGCCATGCTCTACCCGCGTGAGCGGATCCTGTTGTTCTTCCTGATCCCGCTGGAGGTGCGGTGGCTCGCTCTGCTGTTTGTCATCTACGATCTCCATCCGGTGCTTATGATGATCGGCAACCGGCCGGTAAACGACGGCGTGGCGCACGCCGCGCATGTTGGCGGGCTGGCCTTCGGGTTCTGCTACTGGCTATACAAATGGCGGCTGGAGTATTGGTGGCAGTGGCTGACCGGTTGGTTGCGTATGAAACGGCACGGACGCAAAGTGCAGCCGCGGCGGCGGGTCGCGAATGCCCCCGGGGCGCCCCCTTCGAAACCGACACTGGCCGGGGTGGCGCAGAAGAAACTGACCGGTGCCTTCGATGAGGAGATCGACCGGATACTCGAGAAGGTCGCGACCAAAGGCGTTGAAAGCCTGAACGAACGTGAGCGCGCGCTGCTGGACTCCGCCAGCGAACGATACGAGACCGAGGAGTAAGGCCGCGAAAAGGATTCAGGGGCAAGGGAATTTTCAGAACTGCAACAGATGACAGAATTAGATTGCTCTATACTATTGCGTTACCGTGATCCCTTTTGCGCGTGCCGGTGTTAAGTCGCAGGTTGCTACGGCACTTCCAGACTAATCGTTCCAATACTGCCCTCGCGGAAGTCGTTCAGGAAGGTGTTCGCCGCCAGTGCCCTGTCAACCTCGTCGCCCGGCAGCAGCATGCCGCGGCGCCGCCCGATGCCGTCGAGCAAATCATCCACGAGCTCGGGGTAGAAGTCCAGGCCATAGAATTTCTTGAACTCCAGGCACTGTTGCTCGTTGAAGACCTGCAGCAGGTATTCCGCCAGCAGTTCCACGCCGATCAGCTCTTGCTTGATCGCGGCGATCAGTCCGAGTTTCAGCGCCGTCTCCGCCGTCTCGATGTGCGGATACATGATCCCTGGCGTATCCATCAGCTCGACGTCCTCACCGATCTTGATCCATTGCTGATGCCGTGTGACGCCCGGCCTGGGCCCCGTTTTCGCCTGGTTGCGCGCAACCAGCAAATTGATGAGCGATGATTTGCCGACATTCGGCAACCCGACGATCATGGCACGAATCGCCCGGGTCCGTGGATACTTGGCGCCGCGCGCTGCCCGTGCCTGGGCTTCGGCCTTGTCGATCTGTTTCAGGAGCCGCGGCACAACGTCGCGGGCGCGGTAATGCGTCGCGATGGCCGAGTGCCCCTCGCCCTTGAACAGGTCACGCCATGCGGCAGTTGTATCGCGATTGGCCAGGTCGGCCTTAAACAGCAACGGCAGGCGCGCCTTGTGCTGCATGATATCGTCGAGCTCGTGGTTGCAGGTCGACAGCGGCAGGCGCGCGTCGAGCACCTCGATCACTACGTCGATCAGTGACAGCTTCTCACGGAGCTGGCGCAAGGCCTTGTTCATGTGCCCGGGAAACCATGTCACTTTCGGTACTTTGTCGAAATCCATCATCGCCCGACGCGCTCCAGTAAATCAAGCACCGTACCGCCGTGCGCCGCTGCTTCTTTTTCCTCGTCCCAGCGCCACGCACCATCCCCGTCCTGATCGCTCGTCAGCCACAGGCAGACAGCACCGTTGTCGACGCGCCACTCATCGGGAATCACCTGCTCATTGACCGCCTCGTATGCGATGACCAGCATGTGGTCGGCGGCGCCGCGGCGCAGTGCGGACTCCGCAAAATGGATGGCTTCGCTGCAGTCGGCAAGACTGCTGAAGACCATGTGCTGGCCGGCCAGCCCGAACTCGATGGCGACGAGGTTGGCAACGGTGTTCGGGTAGCTGTATGGAAAGAGCATGGGACTGGCGGCACGCGGCCCCTTGTCGAGCAGCCCCTGATAAAAGGCGTAACCGGTTTGGGGCGCGCCGTACTCGGTAGCCGCGACAATACCGAAGGAGTCTGAAGCCGGCAAGTCCGCGGCGCCGTTGCTCAAGCACAGTTGCGCCGCCCCAAGGGCGTAACGGCAGGCCGGGTCGAGATAGCCTTTGACTGATTCGAGTTGCGGTTTGTACTCATCCAGCCCACTGCCTTCCATCCATGCCCCAGCCGGCGGCAGTGCACTGTCCGCACCGGTGCTGCCGGCCAGGACCCAGCCGGCTGAAACTAGCCGCACCCGGCCGCTGCGCCCCGGCACGGGCGGCAGTTGCCCGGTCCGCGCACTGACGATGGCCGCCGCGTTGTTGCCGCCGATCCCGGCGGAATTGACCAGGGCAATCGTCTCGGGGCCAATCACCGCAGCCTGGCGGATGGCGTTGATCTTGCAGGCGTCGTCCTGATTCTCGAGATTGATAATTGGCGGCACCTTGCCGGCCCGGACGCTGTGGAGTGCAAGAATCATTTCCGCCAGGGAGGCGGCGCCGAACAGGTGGCCGAGGTTCGACTTGAACGCTGCCACCGGAACCGCCGCCGCATGCTCACCCAGCACCGCGTTGATGGCAGTGCTTTCGGTCACGTCATTGGCCGCCGTGGAAGTCGCGTGGGCCGAGACCAGGCCGATGTCGGCAGCGGCCAGGCCGGCATCCTGCAGGGCCGCCGCCATGACCCGGCGCGAACCGTCGCCGCCCTTGGCCGGGGTGGTGAGGTGGAAGGCGTTGTTGTTGGTGGCGGTGCCGTGCAGTACGCCAATCGCGGCCGCGGCGTCGGCCGGCCGGTTCGAGAACAGAACGGCAGCGGCGCCGTCACTGAAGATGGTGCCGCTGCGATCGCGGTCAAACGGGCGGACTCGGTCCGTGCTGATCGTCCGCATATTCGCGAGCCCGGACCAGCAGAACTGTGTCAGCGTATCGTAAGCGACGACGAGTACCCGTTCGGCGCGGCCGTTACGCAGCCAATCGAGTCCGATTCCGGCCGCGGCCGCGCCGGCGGCGCAGGAGAGCGACACCTGCGCGGCTGGCTGGCCCAGGTCCAGGCGCTGGAGGATCGTCTCGACGACCTCCTGCTGCAGGCGGAAGCTGTCTGGGTCGAGGCGGCCGGTGTCATGGCGTTCGCGCCAGCACCATTCAAGCATCTCCATGAGCCCGAAGTTGGTGGCGAGCACGAGGGCAGGGGCGGGCCCGTCGTCCAGGCCGGCCAGCGCTTGTCCCGCTGCATGCAGGATCATCGACAGGGTGAGATCCCCGTCGCCCTGGTCCTGGCTGTACAGCGTCTTCTCGTCCTCTTCGGCAAGCTGGCCGCCGCGCACCTGTTCGAGTTCACCGGTATCGAAGCGGGTCAGTTCGCGGACGCCGCAGGCGCCGGCCAGCATGGCGTCATAGGTCGCCTGAACACCGATGCCAAGCGGCGTGACCAGGCCAGTATCGATGATGTAAGCTGACATATAGACGGTGTCCAGTGATTGCGCGAGGTATCCCGTGTTCAGCAAGCTGAATTCAGACGCACAACTTACGCTACTTCGTCGTCGTCGCCGCGACGGCAGTTCTCGATATGGGCGACGAGCATATCGTGGGTTTCGAGCAAGTGTTAGCTGACGAGGTTGAACATGCCGGCGTACTTCGGGCTCTCCTGGGATTTGCCCTGGAGCTCGCCGAGGATGGTATTGATCTGCGACAGCGAGCGCTTGCCGAAGGCGATGCTGGCAGCGGCGCGATCGAAGGTGCCGTCACCGATGCTCAGCGCCAGGTAGGAGAGCAGGCGGCCGAGGTGCAGCAGAATGACCAGGCCCCACATGTGATCCTCCTTGGCCAGCACCGACGCCTCGATGTTGCACCAGCCGAGGGAAATCTGGCGGGCCCGCTTGTACACGAGGCTGGTCTCGAAGTACATGGCGTCGCCGGGAACGATTGGGTCGCCGTCATCGTCACTGGTGCCGCTTTCGGCATCTTCGTCGAACTCGTCTTCCTCGGCCCAGTCCTCGGCGAATTCGTCGTCCAGTTCGAAAAAGCCAAGGTCCCCGAGGCTGGCCGCAATCAGTTCCTCGGCATCGGGCAGATCACCGAATCGGTCGAGCATGCGGAAATAGCGGGCGGCGGAATGGTCGCTGTACTTGAGCGCCTGTTCCCACTGGAACTCGGT
>PVBE011296992.1_pt1 | contig 10992 bp, 7 predicted proteins | sample 1631181 | NCBI WGS metagenome assembly PVBE01 (sample SAMN08397723, study PRJNA350692) | Marine metagenome, whole genome shotgun sequencing project. | isolation source: water | place: Pacific Ocean | collected 2012-04 | reverse complement strand
CTCTGCCCTGCAGGTTGCAGGCCATCAAGTGCCGGTGTTGTGTGCTTCCGGCCTGTCCTCTGTGACCGTGCCTCTGGCCATTGCAGCAGGCGCATCAGGGGTGGGTGTTGGTTCAGCTGTGAACCGCCTCGATGATCCGCTGGCGATGCTGGCCGTGGTGCGGGGCTTGCGAGAGGCGCTTGGAGTTGGCACAGCCTCAGAAATTTGTTATTGATGAAATGGTTTGAAGTTTGATCTCAGCAGATGCTTAATCATTCAAAATATTGATTGAGTTATAACGATCTTGTGAGTGCTGATTTAAGAGAATTTGATTTGTATTGACGACCTCTTTAATTGTTAAACCAAATTTGGTTTTAAAATAAGAATACATGAGGTGTTTGGTTGGCTCTTCTGTCTGCAAACCTATCTAAAAATGATCGAAAGCCATGTGCTTCTTTGTTAAGCTACTGGCTGGATTTATTGTTGAATTTCCACGTTTGGCCTTCTTCTTGCCTGGATAAGAGGTGTCAAGCAAAGATCTTGATAGGTGATTGGGGTATGAATGGAGTGGTTTGGTTGATGGAGGAAAGCGTTCTGTGTATGGGCAAATCTAGGGCGTTTTGTTGCATGGGATGGACGTCGTCTGGTATGCCATTGCAAGGCCTTGCTTGATCTGGGAATACATCTATACGTTCTTTTGGCGATTTGCTGAGCCTGGTTTTGCACAGACTTGCTTTTGTTAGTTTATACCTAAAGCATTAAATACTTTTCTGGCATTGATTTTGGCCAGATGTCGACAGGCATCCCGAAGCATGTTATTATGATTCAAGGCAATATAGATTACAGCATTGATTCAATTCTTTTCTCTGCCGCAAAAGCAATTTGCGTTGATATGGAGCCCGAAATGTGCATGTACAACTGTTTCAAGCTTGATAGCTCAGTATGTGAGTGGTTCCGCTGAGTTTGGAGAAGAAGGCAAGCAGCCTAGGGCTTATTTAAACAAAAATGGGATTAATAAAAAGGGGCTTAGTCAGCTCAAGGATCTCTTTGAAGATCAAAAGCTAGATCGCTTTGTTGTCTTGACACGTGATCCAATTTCAAGGCTTGTCAGTACATTCACTAATAAATTCCTGATTAAAGTACGTGCAGATAAAAATAAAATCATTGAGATTGCTCAGAGAGGTAGATATGAGGGATTTTCCTTGAAGTTTATCAATGACTGCGCAGAATCTGGATTGGCTTTTCATGGAAAGACTCCTTTAGTGAAGGAGGCAGATGTTAGTGATTTCTCTTTGGCTTATCTTGTGAATTATATTAATCACAAAGCTGTGGACATAGGAAATGTTAATGATCATTTTTCGCCTCAGATTAAATCTCAATCAACTTTAGACCTGTACACAAAAATCCGTGACAGTGTGCAAGAATTTAAGATCTTAAGAGTTGAAAATCTCAATTCTGATTTGCAGGAATTAGCTCATATGCTTGATTTTACATACACAGAAATCCATAACAATAAATCACCCTTACCTGCAGGATGGCAAAAATCTGATGACCCAGCTATTATTGAATTGTCCACAAAAGAGCTTACCTATATGCGGAGAATACCGACGAGAAAGGCGCTTTATTCATATATTCAGCAAAATGGCCTAGATATGAGTGCCTTTAACTATGACGTCCAATTTTTTGGCCATCAGCTTGCTTGAGTTCTTTTTTAGTATGATCTTGCCAATACCCGTTGGAAAGCTTTATGCCTGCTTGCCTTCATCTTTTTTCATCGGCAACCTTATTGATGATTAAAATCTTTATGTTTTCAGGGATGGCTTTGGCCTAAGATCTTGATGTCTGATTATCATCTTCACGCCCCTTACTCCCCTAGTGGTGATCAGCCACACGCGATACGTCAATTGGTGGATGGTCTGAATCAAGGTGAAAACTTTCAGACACTCTTGGGTGCAACAGGTACTGGGAAAACATTTACGATCGCAAATGTAATTGAGCAAACTGGCAGACCCACTCTTGTGCTTGCTCACAATAAAACACTTGCTGCTCAGCTTTGTAATGAGTTGAGAGAATTCTTTCCTGATAATGCAGTTGAATACTTTATCTCTTATTATGACTATTATCAGCCTGAGGCCTACGTGCCAGTCAGCGATACTTATATTGCAAAAACTTCTTCAGTTAATGAGGAGATTGATATGTTGCGCCACTCGGCAACGCGCTCCTTATTTGAGCGGCGTGATGTGATTGTTGTCGCTTCTATAAGTTGTATATATGGCTTGGGAATACCCAGTGAGTATTTGAAAGCTTCCGTCAAATTCAATGTTGGAGAAACACTTGATCTGCGAGGCTCTTTGCGGGAGCTGGTCAATAACCAATATAGTCGCAATGATCTGGATATCACTCGAGGTCGTTTTCGTGTCAAGGGAGATGTACTTGAAATTGGACCAGCTTATGAAGATAGATTGGTTCGGATTGAGCTTTTTGGCGATGAAGTGGAGGCCATTCGCTATGTCGACCCCACATCTGGCGAGATCCTTCAGAGTCTTGAGGCGATTAATATCTACCCTGCAAAGCACTTTGTTACGCCAAAAGATCGTCTGGATTCTGCGGTGAAGGCCATACGCGATGAATTACGTAAACGACTTGATTGTCTGAATACAGAGGGAAAATTGCTTGAGGCTCAGCGGCTTGAGCAACGAACGACCTATGACCTTGAGATGCTTCGCGAGGTGGGGTACTGCAATGGAGTGGAAAATTATGCACGGCATCTGGCCGGACGATCAGAAGGCAGTCCGCCAGAGTGTTTGATTGATTATTTTCCTGAAGACTGGTTGCTTGTTGTTGATGAGAGCCATGTGACCTGTTCCCAGCTACAGGCTATGTACAACGGAGATCAATCGCGCAAAAAGGTTTTGATAGAACATGGCTTTCGTTTGCCAAGTGCTGCGGATAATCGTCCACTTAAGGCTGAGGAGTTTTGGCAAAAAGCTCACCAGACGCTTTTTGTCAGTGCCACACCTGGCGAGTGGGAAGTGAATCAGAGTGATGGAAAGATCGTGGAGCAAGTGATTCGGCCTACAGGAGTATTAGATCCACGCGTGGAGGTTCGCCCTAGTGATGGTCAGATTGATGACTTGCTCTCTGAAATTCGCGATCGTGCGGCGAAACATGAAAGGGTTCTTATTACGACTTTGACGAAGCGGATGGCCGAGGATCTTACAGATTATTTATCGGAAAATAGTGTGCGCGTGCGTTATCTGCATTCTGAGATTCATTCGCTAGAACGGATTGAAATTATTCAAGACCTGCGCCTAGGAGAATATGATGCCTTAGTAGGCGTCAATTTATTAAGAGAGGGTCTTGATCTTCCAGAGGTTTCTCTTGTTGCAATTCTCGACGCGGATAAGGAGGGTTTTCTCAGAGCTGAGAGATCCTTGATTCAGACGATAGGTCGTGCTGCGCGTCATGTGGATGGTATGGCCCTTCTTTATGCAGATAGACTTACTGATTCAATGGCCTCTGCTATTAGCAAGACGGAACGAAGGCGTGGTATTCAAAAAGAATATAATGATAAGAACAATATTACCCCAACTCCTGCAGGAAGGAAGGCCAGCAATTCAATCTTATCCTTCTTAGAATTATCAAGAAGCCTTAAGGTTGAAGATAACAGCACACTTAAGAAAAATGTAGAAGTCACTAAACAACTCAATGATTACTCAATGTTGCCTTTAGAAAATATTCCTGAAGCGATTAAAAAACTTGAACGTCAGATGGACAATGAATCAAAGAACTTGAATTTCGAGAAGGCCGCTGAAATTCGCGATGAAATTAAAAAACTAAGACGTAAGCTTCATGGTGAACTGTAATCAAACTACTCACCTGTTTTTGTCTGCATGAGCTCCTTAAGAAACATTTAAAGTACTAATGCCCATGTAGCTCAAAAGATAATCAATTCACTTTCTGAAATCAACAGCAATATTTTTCATGTCTAGATACTTATAGCCCGGCCATATACCTAGTGGGATATCTCCAAACTTCTCATGAATAAAGGTATACACCATCGAGTATGATTGAACCAACTTAGAGAATAGATCATCGCTAATTAATGTGGTTTTAGGCGATGCATTGCGAATTTGTTCGAAGTCTGGATCAATCAGATCAACTCCTAGAAAAGTTCTGAACTCGTTATAGAAACTTTCTTCAAACATACTTTCATAGAACCCATACATAATATCTTCTCTGGGGAAGATCTTTTCTAGATTTGCGATTGTTTTGTCATAGCGTGTCCTGCCAATTGCAGCCTTCCCCGTACTAAGACGCATGAGTTGCTCCTCTTCTGTCTCGTTTATTTGGTTCTTTTTACCTAGTTTGGCTTTATTTCTTCTTGCCATCCTTGCCATTGACCATAGTCTTTCAATGGGATCTCGCATCAGAAATATCACCTTCACCTTGAGATCTCTTTTCTCTAGTTCATTTTTGATCATTTTATAAACTTCAGGGTCTAAGCCTGCATAGGATGGTGTGATATCACCAACTAAGTCAACATTCTGATTCTTCATCGCAAGATATCCAAAGTAGTCGAAGTAATGTTCCGGATTAGAAATGAACGACAATTGTTGCAATAGCGTGCTGTTATTATCCTTTTTCCTCGCTAGATTGGAGCCTAAAGGTTTCGGTAAAATAGTATTTTTGTTTTTCATGAATTTTTTTAGAAGCTTATTTCTGGTGCTGAAATTAGCCCTTGAGGTGTAAATCGTATCAAATACATGGTATTCCTTCTTGAAGCCCATATCAACATTATTGTTTTTGATTAATTGAGCATACAGCCATGACGTCCCAGACTTTTGTGCCCCAACACCTAGTATAAATGTTTTCTCCATCCGCCAAAACTTAATTTACTTCCTAACCATATTAGGATGATCCCCCTTTTTTGGCAAGGATGGTGCGTGATCAGCTTGGCTAAAGCAGTTTCCTGTTAGAGTTTTTGTCTTTGATAGTTGATTAATGTGAATATTGATTTGTGACTCTCATTTGGCGTGACAATGATCATGTTCACTGCTTTGCAAGCTATCCCCAATTCCATCAAGTTCCTGGCCAATATTTTTTGATTTGCTCGGCTTGGAATATGGATAGCCAGTGGATACAGTTAAATGCCATGACATGGATTTAAGTCTTTCATGTTCACGATCACCCATCTTTCTATAGATATTTATGAGAAGTCTATTTACCAGTCCTCTAGTTGACTAAAAGTAGAGTGCTGCTTAGCTAAACTTCTTGCCAGCAATTTCCGCATCTCTAGATCATTTGTTTCTCAGCATGATCCTTTTGCGCTATTGCCTGATCATTTATTGTTCTGGCCTATTATCCAGTTGAAAAGTATAGATCTAACGTTCATTGTTGAATGAGGCGGCTGCCTTGATGTCTCCAGAAAATGTTTTTATTAATAACATTGCAGGCAGTTGAAAAGCACCTGTCTAAAATGTGAACTGTTGGGGTTAAAGAGTCTCTATCTCATAATATATGATTTGGATGGGATCCAAGATCAGTCTATTATTTTGGAATCGGTAGTTTCTTCTACTTCGATGCCTAGCTGCTGAAGGCGCTTGATGTTATAGGGCCGCACAACATCACGACTTTTATTGGCATGTGGAAATTCTATTGTAGGCATCTTGATTTTGAGGAACTCCGATAGCTCAGCCCAACCATCGCCTTTCTCCCAGCATAAATGAATGAAATCTAACTCTCTGGTCTTGAAATATTCTAAGACCTCACGATTGTGCTTGTTATAGAGTTCAATCATCTTGTCTTTATTTTGGTGCGGGTACTCAATTCCATACGCCAACTCCCTGCAGTGCTTGGGGGGGGTTCTAAGGCTATGCTTCTTAAGACTATTAAACCATTTATCTGCTGATACTCTAGTCGTTAGGATAAACTTGGATCCAGGAAACGTAATGTCTAAAAGTTTATAGTAGGCTGGATAGGGCCAGTCTTCAAATGAATCAAATTTGCCAACTATTCTGTACAGAGCTGAAAAATCACCTTGCCTGCACTGTTCAAATAATCTTCTATTGCAACTCTGATGATTATAACCTAGCTTGCGCAAGCATTGTCCTAATGTTGTCGTACCTGTCTTATTAAGACCGATACCAAAGACCTTGAAGATTGCAGCCATGGTTATGCAGTGAAGGGGGCTTGGTTGACATTCGCGTTGCATTATATCATCGTGGAAGGAAAACCGGACTCTTTTGGTAGGACTTGTTCTTTGCAGGGATTACACAATTACATTGCGTTAGTTGAAGCATTTGTCTTGCTTTTGATAAGCCCTGAGTTCTTTTATTGATATAGGTATTGAGCTGATGGTTGCTTGGCAAAGTCAATCTCTTGGTCTCACTATGTTTGCTCTTGAAGCTCTTTAGAGATTGATTTTAACTTGAAGATTGGCAAAGACTTATTTGGCTAGGGTCTGTGTTGATTACACTCAAGTGCCTTAGAGGTGAGGCTGGCTCTTAAAGTTAGTAATCAATATTGAGCTGCACAATCTATAGCTCATCTGGCAAGAATTGATTATACTATCGGCCTGCTGATGAAACGAAATAATGGCATCCTGAATTGCAATCACTTCACCTGAATAGCTGCTAAATACTTTATCCGTCTTGAGCAATGACCGGCAGCAGAAACTAGTTTGAGATCAGCCAGGTGATTGCCATCTAAGAGAAGCAAAAAATAATAAAACGAAGTTGCAGTATTTTGGCATGCTTGATCATCAAGAGATTTCGGCTTTTGCCAACGTTGAGCCAACATGCAGCTGTGCGCGCATCAGAGTAAGGTGATGACACCGCTTCGCCAGCCCTCTGTCTCTATCCTTGCCTCATCTCTGATCAGAGCTTGCAGTCTTGTGAGATCGAACTCGAAAAGCTATGGGGGCTGGATGGGTTCATCGACTTGTCTTTCATCGTACATGCTTCCTGATCGCCTCAGGAGCACTCTTCTATCCAATCTCGCGTTGGATGCTCGGCGAGTTTAATTCTTGACCTATTTATGAACTGAACGTTCCCTTGCCTCATGGCACGCTTTGTTGCTTCGCTCTTCAGCTGCAGCTGCAGTCTAGCCTGGCTTGCTGGAAGAAAACACTTTCGCTACTGTAGGTTTCGTCAATCAAACCCTTGTCCTGGCTGCCTAAAAAGGATTGTCGGCAGAAGACTGATAGTTCTGCTAGGAATCGTGGTGTCATCGACATCATCTGAGCGGCTTAGTTCAAATCCTTGCCAGCATCGAGAACACTCTGCTTGCAGTTCCTGATCCTGCATTCCCATCGTGGTTCCTTTCGCAAAGCAATCTTTGCATGGACAAACAGAGAGGCGATTTGACAACCTCCACGGCCATCAAGACGAGAAGCTCAGCATTCTGCTTGAATTCCTCAACATAGTTGTTATCCTGAATTTCCTTCTATATCTTGTTGAATCCTTTTCGCTAAAAAATCATGTGAGTCTTGCTTTTTTGCGTTGCCGAGTATTAATTATTGATCGAGTTGAGGTTGTAATCATTGTAGCCGAACCTTGCGACATCTTCTCGGTAAATAGATCTTACTCTTTCAAACAGCTCTGTGCTATAGGCTTTACTTGCATTATGGTAGCTTTTTCTTTTTCTTATGTGAGGCAGACTCAACTCTGCTCCCAAGAATGAATTTAATGCATGTAGGTCTTGCACGCTTTCGAGTTTCTGGATAAAGAGAGGAATCTCGACACTCTCAGGATCAACAAAATCTATCATCTTCTTGAAATGAAGCAGTTTCAAGTATTTATTGGGATTGCAAGTAAAGTCTTCTAGAAACAACCTTAAGTTACCGTTGAACTGTTTGATGTAGCTATTATTTTGCATTAAATCAACCTTTGTGCCTGCACCTCCTTCGGAGATGTAATAAAATGCACTAGCAAGACGATCCCAGGGATTACGCGCAAAGGTGAAACATTTATAGCTCATGAATGTTTTGGTTGCTAATATGGATTTGAACTTTTGATAGCCGGAATGTCCGGCCCGTTTTGTTTCAAATAAATTGCTTTCGTCAACCGATGTTCCTCCGCATTTTGGTATATGAATAAAGAAGAACTTTGGATTTTCACAGATTTGAAGTCGTGGGTTGATTATTTGCCATGTTGGTGAATTTACTTGTGATGAATACCAGTTTATTGCTGCTATATAGTGAGGATTTTGACTATTGACTTTGTGTAGGATCTTGATTAAATTTTCTGCCTTATTGGGATGATGTTCGTAAAGTGAATAAACTGCATCGCTTAATGTCCTTAAGTCGCTAGAGTTCAAGGCGTTAATGTCATTCTGCTTGTTCGCCATTAGCGTGGGATTACTCCTTTTATGTTAGCAGCTCAGTCAAATCTTCTAATAGGCAGTGTGATCTACTGTCGCCGTGAGCAAGTATCAAGTTTTTAACTGATACATTCTATCCCTTATCTCAGGCTTAGCCTACTGATCTGCTCTTGTACGTAAGGCTCTGGCAATGGGGTTCCCACCAGATGGAATCTGCTGCTGGTTGGTCTCTTGCGCTACATAGCTTGATTCATCTCTAATCTTGGTTGTCTGATCAAACTGATCAGCTTGATCGTTCTCCCATCCAAGGACTACTTCTGAGGGAATGGCCTCTTGAACAGATCTTGTGCTTGTAGAGCAATGGCTTTAATAGATGGACTCACTAACGCATCACTTCTTTGCTTTAGCCATCAAGTGATTGCATGACCCTATAAAGATCAGAGAGAACATAAAACCACTTTTGATTTTATCCCTTCCCTCACTGCTCATTTGCCCGGCCTAGGCTTTTAAGCAGTCTTGAAGCTATAGGAATACCAGAGTGCTAAATTCTCGATCTTTTGACTCAATTCCTCAGATGCTTTCTAAACTTCACCCGCAGGAATTTTTTCATGAGGCCCCTAGGCTCATCCATATAAGTTGAGTGCTGTGAATGCTTTGTGTATTGTTTTTTTCTTAGAAAATAAGCAAAGTGTGCCGAGTTATTCAGGCTAGTGATTTGCAATAAGAGCCTCGTATTCCTCAATCTTTCCTTTTATAAATTGCCCGCTAGGCCTAAGCTTTAGAGCGATCTTCATTAGCTTAAGAGCCTTCTCGATGTCAGTTTCCTCAAGTGTTAGAGCAGCAGTTCTAATCATGTCAACATCTTTTTTGTTTATAGCCTGTGTATTTAGGACCTGCTCCCTTGGCCTTTGAGGTGAGTCATCCCTTTTCTGATTCGGGTCTGAAAGGTTCTCTGAAAAGAGCTTGGATGAGCTTTCTTCGAATCTTTCTACAATGCGTCTATGGCATTTGAGGATGTCTTCCTCATACCCCGAAATCATCTTTTCCAGTGTTTCTCCATGCTTGACAAGCAGACTTTTGTCTAGATCTTCATTTTTATCTCGCAACCTCCAATAGCCCTCATTGTAGTTATTTTTGTTGCCACTGTCGAAGCCATTGCCGCGTATTTGCTTCTGCATGTATTCTTGCCGGGAGCGAATTGCATAATGATTTAGTTGACAAAACTCATGGAAGATTGGAGAGCCATCAGCTTTGACAGCAGTTGTTTCACCATTTAAAATATCTTTGGCAACACGCTGTGGCTGAGCACTGTCTTCAGCGTAAATGACCTTGGCTTGTGATGTATCGAAAGGTCTTGGAGTGTGATGGCCAATTTTCTCGAATACATTTGCATTGAGTTTTGTGATTGTCTTGATTTGTTGGTCCAGCCTGAAACCCTTCCCGGAACACTTGGTAAAGCGTTTAATTGTTGATTCTCTTTTGTATTTATCTTGATTTGATGATCCAAAATGACGCCAATTAATTGATAGTCCGTCCGGCCATGAGTAATGCTCGAGTAACTCCTTTATGGTGGAGATATTGCGATCCTTGATTGAAAGGAATTCATCACAGTCAAGCAAGGCGAGATAATGGGAGCCTTTGTCTTGATTGTTGTTTTGTGGTGTCAGTAATGTCAGTAGTTCGTTTGTTAGCTCTGCGAAAGCTTTCTTTTGGGGAGATTCATTTGCCTTCAGAGTTCTTGGCCTCCACTCAATATAGTTGTGTTTGTCGAGTGTCCCGAGTAGTTCGTCTGAACCATCATCATTGTCATTGGAGTAGATGATTATCTTGTCAACTCCAAGGAGTTTGTAGTAGGTGATCCATTCAAGAATATACAGCCCCTCATTCCTTACTGATGTTCCGAGGATGAGCATCACGATCGGTTGCGCTGCCTCATTATAGCGTATTTACTTCTTTGAGTGAAAGAAGTTTGTTTTCATGAAGATCACGGCTCTATTTTGATGCTGCCTTTTGTTTCTGTTGGCCTAAATTTCTTTTTGTTGTTTGTTTGCATTTTGCTCCCTTTGGCCAATTTTTTTATTCATTAAGGGTTGGAATATTCCTCGATTTAGGTTTTTGTTCCAGGCCAAATTTTGAATGTATTGCCTTAAGTGCTCTTGAGCCATCTTTTTCATTGACCACGCAACTCGTGCGGATTTCACTGGTTGCAATCATCTCAATGTTGATTCCGCAATCTGCCAGGGCGCGAAACATCTTTCCAGCGGTTCCTGCAGTTGCCGGCATCCCTGCACCTACAGCGCTCACCCGGGCAATCGCTTTGCCATCTTCGAGCTTGGCTCCAGGCCAGAGAGCAAGCAAAGGAGCCAGGGTCTGATCGGCTCTGTGCCTGTCACCTCGCTTCAGTGTGAAGCTGATGTCACGGCTGCCATCCTCGTGCTGGCGTTCTGATTGCACGATGGAGTCAAGGCTGATGTTGGCCTCCGCCAGTGCTGTGCATAGGGCTGCGGCTGTACCTGGCCGGTCCGGTACATAGCGAACACTCAGTTGTGCCTGATCCCGATCAAGGGCTACGCCGCGCACTTCCGGTTCACCTCTGCCATTCACCTGGGGATTGATGGCGACTTGATGGTCGCTGATCTCAAAGGCTTCACACACCGCCCGCAAGGCTTTGCTACCCAGGGAGGCCTCAAT
>PVBE010557352.1_pt1 | contig 10993 bp, 7 predicted proteins | sample 1631181 | NCBI WGS metagenome assembly PVBE01 (sample SAMN08397723, study PRJNA350692) | Marine metagenome, whole genome shotgun sequencing project. | isolation source: water | place: Pacific Ocean | collected 2012-04 | reverse complement strand
GATGCGTGAACATCACGATGAACTGAGGCTACGTTTTGTGTCAGTCTCACCAATGCAAGTGCTTGGTCAACAACGTCTTTTAGTGGATCATTGATTACTTCCGATGGAATACGCTGTTCGTATTTACGTAAAGAAGATAATTTCCAATCCTCGTAACTTGCCTGTTGGTATTCATTAAGGTTTAAATCTGAATCCGAGCCAAGGTCATCATTGTGACCTGGTAGTTCCTTACCTTTAAGACGAACCAGCGGAGCTCGATAATACTCAAGGACTTTTTCATCATTTGCACGAGATTTTCGTATGGGAGGACGGAGTCAAGTTAGTTGGTGATAGGCTGTATTATTTCCAAGCCATTCACCAAGAAAGCGACGTCATTCCTGAGAACGTGGATTGCATCCGTGCACTCATGGGGACCGAGTCTGACTGGAAGAAGAGTGTCGCCAAGACAGATGCCGCAATTTCCCGCTATTACGGCCTCTGAGTGGGATTATCGCCCCCAAAATACCGACTTGTGAACTAATCAACTGTAGTTAACGGTCAAAAGTCAGACTTGGGTCCGTAGGACCCATGTACGCAAGGAGAAAGACGCTATTGTCTATTTTCCTCCTACTGATTTCAACTTGGTCGGGATCGGCCGTAGCAGAAATGCGGGATGCTGATTCGAGTAGCCTGGAAGCCCCTTCCTCCGAATGGTCCGGGCAGTGGTCTCTACTTTCACGTGCAGACTTATTTGAGTATCAGATTAGGGAGTCATCAGGTCTTATTTTCTCTCCCTTCGGCAACTTTGATCCATCCAAAGAACCATTGCCCATGGGTCCAGATTGGCTTAGAAATACGGCAAATCCAAACAACCCCCCCATCCTCATCATTCAATCAGTTGATTCAGACTTATCCACCTTGATAGAAGATCTAGAAAATAACGGATTCAGAATTCTTGACTTCATCCCCGACAGCTCTCTTATCGTCAGGGCCCCCTCTGACCACCAAGAAAAACTCGTCAATATAGGCCATGTCAGATGGTCCAGCGTCATGCCAACTTCATGGAAGGTTTCGCCTGAAATCTTGGCCTTGGCCCCTTCAGAGGAACTCCTTGATCTGGAAATAATACCGACCTCAGACTTAGACGCCGATCAATTATCCGAACTATCTTGGCATTTGTCCCAGATTTCAGAAGACTATGGCAATAGGGATATTTGCGATTTGAATCTATGCCAACTCAGGGCAGTTGATCCAATGTGGATCGCTCCAATAGCAATGGACTGGAGGGTTTTGAGCGTTCAGAAATATGGTGAATTGGCAATTCACAATAGCAATGCATGGACAATCTCTGGCCTAGAAGGGGCATACTCGAGTAGTTCAAACACCCTCAACGGATCTGGTGAGGTTTTGGCTATTTCCGATACAGGTCTGGATGAAGACCATGGAGATTTCAATGGCAGGGTTAGGGGCATATATGATCAGTTCGGGCCCGATAACAGCCATTCTGATATGAATAGCGGACACGGCACCCATGTTGCTGCCACCCTTCTTGGCGATGGATCAGGCGATACTGCCTCAAAGGGTATGGTTCCTGATGCCACATTCCACTTCTACCAACTAGAAGCCGATAGCTCAGGTGTTCTGGCCAGATGGGGTTCTCTTTACGAGATGTTCACCCATTCATGGGACCAAGGAGCTAGGATTCAGACAAACAGTTGGGGCAATACAAACCTAGTCGGAGAGTACTCCTCCGATTCTCGTTCTGTCGATGATTTCGTCTACGACTATCCGCGATTCCTAGCACTATTCTCAGCGGGCGACCTCGGTCCGAATTCCAACTCAGTAACACCTCCAGGTACCGCAAAAAATGCACTGACCGTAGGAGCCTCAACCACAGGCGCCTACTCGAGCGTACCGGAAGGTTCGGTTTCCGAAACCTCATCTTCAGGAACTACCTTGGACGGGAGGATAAAGCCCGACATCGTGGCTCCAGGGGTGATGATTTGCTCTGCTAGGGCGGAGGAAGCCCAGTACGCAAGTGGCAACTCATGTTCATCGGCCACCCATAGTGATGGGACGACTCCTCTGTATATGGCCCTGAATGGGTCATCTATGGCCACTCCCGTCGCCGCTGGCGCCGCTGCGATGACCAGGCAGTACCTCAGGGAATCAGAGGGGATCAGCGAACCGCGCTCCGACCTAATCAGGGCCATTCTCATTAATGGGGCCGAGGATCTTGGCAATCCTGATATTCCAAACGCACTTGAGGGGTGGGGGCAACTGGATCTGCAACAGAGTTTGTATCCATCTGGCACTTTCAATGATGACATCATGGGAAGTTCAGAGGGGAGCTTGAATTTATTCTATGACGACTCTAGACAACTCATGCCAGGTCACAGTTTTGCCTATACATTTGAGATGTCCAGCGATGCCATGGGGGGGATTGATATCACATTGGTGTGGAATGACAGAGAGGGATCAGCAATTGCTAACCAGAGCGCTCCACGCTTAGTCAATGACCTTGACCTCAGGCTCACTGCTCCAAATGGCTCAGTATACATTGGAAACAGCTTCTCGGCTGGATTCAGCATTATGGGGAGTGGGAATGAGGACAGGCTGAACAATGTCGAGAGAATTAGACTGCCCTCTGGGGTCAGCGACATTATCGAAACGTGGACTGTTGAGGTGGGTCATGCCGGTGGTTACCTGCAGGATTACTCCCTAGTGGTAACGGCCAGCGCATCAGAGGTCGAGAAAGCGGATCTTGCAGTATTCGAAGGCTCATTGACTACCTCCATTGAAAGCCCCCTGCAAGGGGATACCTTGCTAATTGAGGCAGCATGGGGCAACAGGGCCTCTGCACCTACTGGGATCTACGATATCGAGATCGAGGACCTGACGACAGGGAACATTATCCACACTTCTACCAGGGCCTCACTCAATGGGGGAGAATTGGACTCCTACTCATTTCCTCATTCATTCTCTTCAACTGGGGAGCACCTTCTTGAGTTGAGGCTGGACCCAGATTCAGTAGTGGAAGAAATTAACGATGAAATATCGGGGACAGATAACAACAAAGTCACAGTATCGGTAACGGTTTCTCAGATTGGCGTTAGGGTAACGCCAATGATGGAGGATGGGGGATTCCCAAGCAATCCCGCACAGTTGGAACAGGCGATGAGCAGAACCCTTGACCCTCGAACCGGGAGCTCGATATATTTCGACCTCGAACTTAGGAATGAGGGAACCTCGCCAATTTCTGTGAGGCTGAGCGTCTCCCCGGTCCAGATTGTCTCCGAGAATGGGATATTGCAGCAACCATCTGATGAGTGGTGGAAACTACTCAATGAGTCCGGCCCATGGAACCTCGCGCCATTCGGCGATGAGGGTGATCGTATTGTGGTACAGTTGAACCTAACAGACATCGACACAGACATAGACAATCCCGCCGGAGCAGTTTATGCGCTTCCGGGGACTTTCGTCACGGACCTGAATCTATACGACGTAAATGCCCCCACTGTCTCTAACTCCATCAGGTTAGAGGCCGAGGTGGAGAGGGTCGAGGGACTATACACCATTGCTGCTGGTACTGAGGATCTCGGAGCAGAACCGGGCGAATTCGCAATTTTCTCCCTTTCAGTGAAGAACACAGGAAACGGCCCGACCCAGTATAGGGTAACTTGTGATTCAGAAAATCAATGGACTATTTTCATTGGAAACAGTCAATCCTCGGACATCACACTGGATCCTCTTGGTAGGTTGCAATTCCTGCCAATCCCGATTAAGGTAAGAGTCCCAGATTCCCAGAATGGGGAACCGTCTGCTGGTACCACGGAAGATCTGTCATGCACTACCACTTCTGTCAATGATCCTACCCTTACCACAACTGAAGATGCAACTGTGGAGGTTCTAGAGAATATGGATTTCCTGACGGATATCTTTTCTGTGGATGAACCTGATATTTGGACACCGCTGGGGGCACTCGCTGCCGCATCAGACAGAGCTGTCCTCAATGGGGACACCGTGGCAACTAAGATGGTGGTAACTAATGATGGAAATGTACCAATGACATTCGAAGTTACAGCACTTTCCTCGCTAAACACGTGGCCCGTGCAAATAGTACACGATTCGGACGAGTCATTGGAGGGTGTTTCTTTCACAATCCCTGCTGGCTCGCAGGCAACTGTAACCATAAACACAATCGTTCCCATGACTGCACAGATGGGGGACTCGAATACCATAACCATCAGGACCGTTCAGGAGGGAGGGGAGATGGTCACTAATGCCACCAAGCTAGTCGTACTAGAGTTGGCGCACTTGGACCTAGTCGGTGATGAGAAGATTTCGGTAGCACTGGGCACTAGCGGGATAGCTTCGATACATGCCCACAATGTCGGGAATGTGGAATTATCAGTATCTCTGACGATGGGAACCCTCCCAGATGGGTGGTCAGCCGGCTTCCTATCTTCTCGTGATTTTCAGATGGGGATGAACCAGGAAGCGACAATAACGGTGGCCTTAGAATTGCCTGGAAACCTAACCTCTGGACCTCTAGCGAGTACTGTCCCTGTCATCATTGAGGCATTAACGCCTAGTGGGGTCTCCCAGTCCTACACAGTGTGGATGCAAGTCGAAGTACTGCCGTCATCATGGCTCATGTTCGAATGTCAGAGCACCTCGATAGAGGGAATCGTTGCTGGCACTGAAGGGGAGTTTGAAGTTACTCTAACAAACTGGGGGAATGTGGACTCCGAGTTTACAATTGACTTGGTAACGCCCGATGGTTGGTCAGTATCAATCTACTCTCCACATTCAGGACCACTTTCCCCTGGACAGACTATCCAGATATTGGTAACCGCAAGCCCCGGCGACTCCACGGAGTTCGGCCTCGTTCAACTGTCTCTGCAAGCGAACTCAATCTCGTCAGATGTGACATCCACCAATGGCAATATCGAATTACAGGTTAGTAAATCCAGAGATTCAGATTCTGGATTGATTCCACCTTGGGCGTACGCGATAATTTTCCTATTGCTACTTTCGACCACGGTTGTCCTCGGATTGAGGATGAGGAAGTCAACCTCCGAAGGGCTAAGGCCGGAAGAAGAATTGATCCCGCCTGGTTCCGCACTCCTCTCGGGGACCCAAAATGAGAGAATGGCAGCTGCAATGGAGACAAGCGTTTCAGGCGAGGTTCTAACTGGAACGGTTTCTGACGACGAAATTGAATCGGCCTTGAGCTCTTCCTCATTGCCATCACTTGAGATTCCCAGTTCTCCAGAGGGAGCTCCACCTCTTCCTCTCGGTGGCCTTCCAGAAGGATGGACAATGGATCAGTGGGTCGCTTACGGGCACCTATGGTGGGAGCAGAATCGTCCGTGACCATTATCACTGCATCCTAGGTCGGAATCACATGGCTGGCTCTATTGTATTGTTTGGTCCGCCTGGGGCTGGGAAGGGGACACAAGCAGGTAAGATATCTGAAATTACTGGGAAACCACAGGTCTCTACTGGGGACATGCTAAGGTCAGCAGTTGCCGAGGGCACACAATTGGGTCACGAAGCCAAGACGTTCATGGATGCGGGGCTCCTCGTTCCTGATTCCATAATTATTGGACTAATCTCCGAGAGGCTAAGAAATGATGATGCATCGAATGGTGTTCTCTTTGATGGCTTTCCTAGAACAATTCATCAAGCAGAGGCACTAGAAGAAATAGTCTCAGTAACATCAGTGATATCAATTGAAGTTCCCGACGAATCGATCATTGAAAGAATAGTGGGAAGGAGGATGGATCCGGAAACCGGGGAGATATACCACATCAAGTTCAAACCCCCTCCAGAGGAAATATCCCTTAGGGTCATCCAAAGGAGGGATGACACCGAGGAGACTGTTAGGAACAGATTAACCGCATATCACGAACAGACGGCACCACTAGCTGATTGGTACTCCGAAAAAGGCCTACTAGTTCGAATCGATGGGGATATGCCAATCGAAGAGGTAGGCAAGTCAATAGCTTCCAAACTGTGAGGGATTGAAATTTCTAGAAGAGGGCAAAGCCGGTCAAGAACTTCCCGAAGGAGGAAGTCGGACGCTGCGGAGACAATATCTGAGCTATCAGAAACCCTCTCCAGTAATATTTCCAGAGACATAGAGATCGCAAATGTGGCAGCAAGGGATATATTGAGAGTTGGAAGGAGACATGGTAAGAGGCCAGACTCCGGGATTTCTAGGATGATATGCAGGTCCTGCAAAAAATCTCTCTCACCAGGTGCGAACTCAAGAATTAGAATTGTCTCCAAGCAGGTGGTTACAACATGCCTGTATTGTGGCAGGGTCAGAAAGTTTAGTCCGGGTGAATAGTATGAGTTCAATACCAGAAAGAATAGTTAGGCAGTCATCTGATCCCTCACTTAAGGTGACTGTAAGGATTGGAAAATCCGGCTCAACTGATGCCATAGTGGCAGAGTTGGAAGACCAACTGAAAACTCGCGAACTTGTGAAAGTTAAGGCGAACAGGGGAATAGCCGGAGACTCCCAAGAGAGGACAGACATCTTCAGTTCATTGGCTTCGGAAACGAAATCAAGACTAGTCTTTCAGAGAGGGAACGTGGCAGTTTTCTGGTCAGGTAGATAACCCTCTCTAAGCCAATTAAGGAATCATTCGGGTCGCGAAATATTTAGGGTGCACATTGGTCGGAGTCTCATGGTCAGTCAGGAACAAGTGGTATTGGGGATTTTCATACTCTCCTTTGTGTTAATTCTCTCAGAGGTAGTACATAGGACAATAGCTGCATGGTTCGGCTCCGTTTTGATGCTTCTATACGGTCATTGGACAGGGGTCTTTCACCTCCATGAAGAATACAACTCCGCCGGTCAATTGATTGATACGTACACTCTTGAGCATACCATGCTGGGTTGGATAGAGTGGGAGGTGATCGGCCTATTACTTGGGATGATGATTTTCGCTTCCATCTTGGAACTGTGCGGTTTCTTCGAGTATGTGGCGATTAAGGCATCTAAGATGAGCAAGGGCGACCCTTGGAGGTTGATTGTCCTGCTCGGAACCTTCACCACATTGCTATCTCTTGTCATCGACAATGTCACTGCGATCATCATTATCGCTCCTGTGACTTTGAGAATCTGCAATAAATTGGAGATTAATCCAGTCCCCCCGTTGCTCGCAGAGGCAATCCTGTCCGACACCGGTGGAGTAGCCTCGATGGTAGGCGACCCTCCCAATGTCATGATCGCTGCAGCCGCTGCTGATGCAACCCCTGCTTTGGAAGCGTTCTCTTTCAATGGCTTTCTTTTCAAGCTAGGTATTCTAACATTCATTGCATGGGCCGCAACTCTGATTTACTTCAGGTGGTACTACAAGGACTGGGCGGAGAAGAAGTCACCACACGTCGACCTTCTTATGGAAGAGGACGAGTGGGATGCAATCAACGACAAGCAGCTGACGTATACGACTCTCTTTATTCTCGGCATGACCGTAGTAGCGTTCTCCGCTAAGTCTCTTCTAGATCTAGAGATAGAGATTGATGGGATAGCCCTAGCAGGTGCTGGTTTCGCACTGATTGCTGCTAGGCCGGGTGAGGAAATAAGAGAAGGATTCATCAATGACGTAGTGGAGAAGGTTGAGTGGCAAGCTTTACTGTTCTTTGTAGGGCTATTCTTGCTAGTTGGAGGAATTGGCGATGTCGGCTATCTCGATCAGGTCGCCAACTGGATTTTCGATAACTTCGGAGATGACGAGGTCAAGCTCGCCATAGCTATCATCTGGGTCTCTGCAATAGCCAGTGCCCTGATTGACAACATCCCATTCACAGCAGCCATGATTCCGGTAATATTCAGCATCACCGAGGCCAGTGGGGGCACTCTGAGTCCAGAGCCCCTACTATGGGCACTCGCAATGGGGGCTGGATTCGGTGGAAATGCGACTCCGATTGGATCCAGCGCCAATGTGATGACGGTAGCAATCAGCGAGCGTTCACCGTATCCGATAACCACGAGAGAATGGGTTAGGGCAGGGCTTCCCGTGATGCTGATCACATGCTTCGTGGCGACCGTATTCATGTACTTCTTCCATGGCGCATTGTATGCTCCATTGTGACGTCTCAGAACACGTCCCTACCATCATCATGGAGCACGAAACCCTCTACTCATCCTGATTCTCTACTTTCAGGCCCCCAACGACCTCGTCCGTCCTTTTCGGAAGAAGATCATCGAATACAACTTCAGAGGTAGTCTCATCACCAACCTCGTTCGACATTGATGCTATCTCAATTCCTTCCCTGGCATGCACTGATTCCGAGAGCGCCTCGTCCAAACGGTCTAGTGCCCTAGAGGAAACCATCCTAGAAATCGTCCCCCTTCTCTCTTCATCTCTAAGAGATTCGATCTGTGCCAGAAGCATCTCCCGTCTAGCATTCTCCACCCTGGCTGCATGAACAATGCTCGACCTGGAGAGTAAAGAAACCCGTTGTGTGGCAGCAAACTCCTGTTGCTCGTATGACTCTGCTAACAGCTCCCTATCCTCACTGCTTACCAAGCCCTCTTCAGCCATTTCGCCAAGTCTTTCCAGGGCAGCACGACTGGCCACAACCTCAGCCAAAGCAATCTCGTATTCCTGCTCACTCTCGGAAACCACGCCGGTGATTCCGAGTTTCTGTAGTAAAGGCTTCATCGTAAGTCCCTGTACAAGCAGGGTCCAGAGGACAACAGCGAAACCTATCACAAGCATTGTTTCGTAAACAGACTCGTCAATGAATACCAGTCCACTATGACCCTCAAGATGAGTTCCTTCGTGGACAATGTGCGACATATAGAGAAGTAAGGCAATTGGTATACTTCCCCTTAGCCCTCCCCAATATAGGGCCAACTGCCACTCATTTGAAATTGGCTGTTGCCGTGATAAATTTGTAATTGATGTCAGGGGGAATACCACTAATCTTGCTGCCAAGGCAGCAAAAATCCCATAGAAAGCCAATCGCAGTGTCTCTGTAGTGGGGGTTAGGACACTTTGCAATTCGTATCCAATCATCAGGAAAAGTACGCTATTAATCAGGAATACAACAACTTCCCAAAAATGATGAAGGCCAATTCTCGCAGTCGGAGTCATCCCATGTTCAACTCCATGGTTACCAACCAACAACCCTGCAACTACTACAGCAATTACCCCGCTACCATGCAATGTTTCGGCAATAAGGAAGGATCCGAAAGCAAGAGCCACAGTCAGGGCAATTTCGACCAAGTGATCCTCACTATGTTCCAGTAGCCAATTTCCTATGGACCCAAGTACAGCACCTACGATGAGGCCTATGAGGACCACAGTAAGGAATGAAGCAATTCCCTCTGTGATCATGGCAGAAGTGCCCAGTTCTCCACCTGCTAGAAGTGTGAGCAGTGAGATTAGTAATATGTTGAACAGGACAACAGCTGTTCCATCGTTGAATAACGACTCCCCCTCAATCAATACTGACAACCTCTTGGGCGCGCCCAATGTCCTGACAAGTGCCAGTACGCTCACAGGGTCTGTGGCAGCTAGAATGCTTCCAATCAGGAGCCCGTAGATCATTCCATATTCCGCATCAGCCCAGAGTAGCTTCCAAAGTATTGTCCCAATGATTGCTGTATTGAGGAGGACTCCCGGGACAGCAAGAATGGAGATCGGCCTCCAGTTCCTACGAAGCCTATCTATGTGCATCTGCACTGCTCCCTCGAATAGGAGCGGTGGAAGTAGGATGAACAGGATAATCTCAGCAGACATAAGCCCACCTCCGGGCTCAAGTGGCAGGAATCCCTCTCCAAGCCAACCAAGCATCAATCCAACAATAACAAGGGCGATTGTGTATGGCAACCTCACCCACCTGAGTCCCAGTGCCACCAATAATGACATTATCAGAGCTCCAAGGAGGCCCTGCAACCAGGTCGGGGGTATGGCCGTCATAATTGTCCGAGGCAACTTTCTACATTGAACTTGACGCATGTAGCCCGCTATAATGAAGCACGAGACCTCTTCAGAAGGCTATGCCAGAATGCAACGTTTGTGGATTGGTAACTACTTTATCGCCATGCTCGGTATGTGGCAGTGAAACAACCGTGGAAAAACCAAACAAGTCTGTTTTTAGGAAAGATATTGGTTCCGATGAAGAAAAGATGTTACCATTCGGACTTGAAGGGGGTAGTGGGCAGTCTGCCATTTCCAGTATTCCATTCGGCCTCGATATTTCACCCATTATGCACGAAAAAAGAAAACTCGCATTTGGTTTAGAGGAATCTCCCAGAGATCGTCATCAAGACGAAGAAATCACAGTAAATTCTGAGCCACTTAGTGAAGAAATATCGAAACCACTCCCCTTCGACCTCTCAGACTCTCCGAATGAGGATGCATAATCGAACCACTGGTAGCAATTTATCACTCATTATAGTACCTCGCTTACCCCGGTTACTTCATATACCGAATGTAGGTCGCCGGGATGCTTTGTGTGCTCCTTGGTACATCGCGTACCAGGGTAAGAGGTTGAGGCCGCTCCGCCCCGCGGGGAGACGGAATGGCCAGAGAAACCTGAATTGATATGCCTGGAATACCAGAGGAATTACCCTTCCGCTATTTTTAGCGGGGGGGCGATTAAAACTCATACAGGTGGGTATGTGGAATCACAAGATGCTACAACCCGACTGGGGGATGGCTCGGCTCGAGAGCCGAAGAAGGTCGTGACAAGCTGCGATAAGTCGCGGGGAGAGGCATGAATCTCATGGATCCGCGAATTACCGAATTGGACCTCCTGGCACTCAGTGCCATTCCTCATTGAAGGAAAGGGAACCCCCCGAACTGAAGCATCTCAGTAGGGGGAGGAATAGAAATCAAAAGAGATTCCGTTAGTAGTGGCGAATGAAAACGGAATAGGACAAACCGAATCTCTTTGGGAAACCTTAGAGAGATGTGGAGTTTGGTCTGCCTGAAGCCTAAGTCTAGGAAGTAGAAGTCGCCCTGGAACGGCGCACCATAGAGGG
>PVBE011575584.1_pt1 | contig 10994 bp, 7 predicted proteins | sample 1631181 | NCBI WGS metagenome assembly PVBE01 (sample SAMN08397723, study PRJNA350692) | Marine metagenome, whole genome shotgun sequencing project. | isolation source: water | place: Pacific Ocean | collected 2012-04 | reverse complement strand
TACTACGCCAGCCAGGTCGCCGTGGGACCGCCGACGTTCGTGTTCTCGGTGAGCGAGGCCAAGGGCGTGAAGGCGGCCTACCGGCGCTACCTTCGCAACAAGATCCGGGACCAGTTCGGGTTTGAGGGCGCGCCCATCGTGCTCAAGTTCCGGACCCATCGGGAGCGCGAGGAGCCTCGCCGACGCGGGCGAAGACCCAAGAAGCGCTGATCCACAGGGTCACGTACGCGGGCCGGTCCGAGAAGCGGGCCAACATGTCGTGAAAGCGTACCTCCACCGCCAGCCCCGAGCTCTCCCATGCCCGCCAGTCCAGGCCGACCGCGCCCTGCACGCTCCAGTCGGAGAAGGCCCCCGCCGCGGGGCCGTCGGGCCGCCGCAGGTACGACGCCGCGTCGGCGCGCACGTAGGGCGTCACCGACAGGACGTCGATGGCATAACGCACGCCCAGGGCGCTGTACGCCACCTCGAACGGCGTGGAGCCCTCGTCGGCGGGATGATCCACCCAGTGGCCGCCCACGCTCAGCGTGAGCTCGTCGTTGAGGCCGTACATGAGCTCGGCGCCGCCGCCGAAGCCGGCGATGCGCCGCGAGCCGAGCGGGGCGACCCCGTAGTCCGGGCCTGCGGCCACGGCCAGCTCGCCGTCGTAGGCGGCCTGCACGACCCCGGGAATACCCAAGCACAGCGCCGCAATCACATGCACTGCGGCGGCGCGAGACATCATCACGCGATGAGTGTATCGTGCGCCGCCTTTTGAGCCGGAGACCGATTCGTGGCCCTACCGAAACGTAAGCGTCAAAGTCGCAACGAGGTCGATCTCTCCCAGCCCGATGAGTTCATCTCTGCGTCGCAGAAGCTCTTCGGCTGGGCGGCCGAGAACCGCAAGCTGCTGATCGTGCTGTCGGCCGCCCTGGGGGCCGCGCTTGTGCTGTTCTCGGGCGGCCGCGAGGTCGTGGCGCGGAAGTCGGCGACGCGCGCCAACGCCTTCGCCAAGGCGGTGGACATCCTGGCCACGCCCGTGCGGCCCGCGACGCCAGAAGGCGACGACCCGGCGGCGGACCCCGCCGCGACGCCGCCCGCGGTCCCCGGCGCCCCGGACGCCTCCAAGGACGAAGGCCCGAGCTACGAGACCGCGGCAGCCCGCGCCGAGGCGGCGCTGGTGGAGTTCAGCAAGGTGGACGGCGGCGCCGTGTCGGATCTCGCCCAGCTCGGCAAGGCCACGTCGCTGCTCGACTCCGGCAAGCCGGACGAGGCGGCCGTGGCCTACTCGGCGTTCCTGGCGAGCGGAGTGGGGGACCACTACCGCTTCTTCGGCCACGACGGGCTCGTCACGGCGCTGTCCGAGAAGGGCGACTTCGCGGGCGCCCTCGCCGAGCTGGCCAAGATTGCGACGCTCGAGGCCGGCAAGTTCGCTGACCACGCCGCGTTCCGGCGGGGCCGGCTCCTCGAGAGCAAGGGCGACAAGGCCGAGGCCGTCAAGGCCTACAAGGGGCTCATCGAGGCCCACCCCGAGTCGCTGTTCAAGCCGCAGGCCGACAAGCGCCTGGGGCTGCTCGGCGGGTGAGCGGCGCGGTGCGTGCCGCCGCGGTCGTGGTCCTCGTCGTCCTGGGCGCGCTGCTGAGCGCTGATCTGGGGATCGCCGGCGCGCCTCCGCCCCTGCGCCCCGCGTGGCGCAAGAACCTGGCCGACAACGAGTTCTTCCTGCGCTATGGACCGCTGGAGCCCGCCGGCCCCGCCGACGCCGGCGACAAGCTGTCGGTCATCGTCGGCGCCTCGGACGGCATCCTCCGTCGGGTGAGCCTGCGCGATGGCGGGCAGGTGTGGTCGAAGGACCTCGGCGGCGGCCCGCGTGGTCGCGTGACCGTGGTCGGAGACCGCGTGTACCTGGCCTCTGATGACGGCCACGTGTTCGCCCTGGCCGCCTCGAACGGACGGGAGATCTGGCGCGAAAGGGCAGGCGGCGCCGTGGTCGCGGGGCCTGTGGTGGTCCAGGGCCTGCTCCTGTTCGTGACCGACGAGGACAACCTGCGGGTCCTGCACGCGGACACGGGCAAGTGGGCCTGGGATTACTCACGGGACACGCCGGACGGCTTCATCCTGTACGGCGCCTCCGAGCCCGTGGTCCACGCCGGGCGCGTGTTGATGGGCTACGCCGACGGCTCGCTCGTGTCGCTGCTCCTGGCCGACGGCTCGCTCGTGTGGCGGCAGGATCTCACCGCCGGCAAGACGGAGTTCACGGACGTGGACGGACGCCCGGTGGTCGACGCCGAGGGCGGGCAGGTGTTCGCAGCGTCCTATAGCGGCGGCGTGCACTGCCTGGGCCTCGAGGACGGCGAGATCCGCTGGCGCACGGACGTGCGAGGCAGCGGCAGCCCGGTCCTGGACGAGGGCCGCCTGTTGGTGCCGACCGCCGAGGGGCGGCTTGTGGCGCTCGACGCCGCGTCCGGGCGGGTCCACTACCGGTCCAAGCTCGCCGAATCCGGCGCCCTCGGGCCGCTGGTGCGAGTGGGCGGCCTCTGGGCGACGGCGAGCCGGACGCTCGGACTGCTCGTGGTGGATGGCGCGACCGGCCGCGTGGTGCAGCGATTCGACGGCGGATCGGGCGTGTCTGCACAGCCCGCGGTCATCGGCACGACCCTCGTGCTCCTTTCCAACGGCGGATGGCTGTACGGCTTCAGGGTCGGGTAGTAGCATCGCCGGCGGCGTGGCCGGCCTCACACCCATACAGGACTCAGGCTTGGTGCGGTGGTTCCTGGACGCCCGCGACCGCGGGGCGTCCGGCGTGCTGACCGTGCGCCCACCGCTGCAGGACGCAGTGCAGATCACCCTCGTCGGAGGCAGGGTCCGGCACATCGCCCCGGATCTCGATGTGCTCACTGGGGCAGGGGACGATCCCGGCGCCCTCGCCTCAGCCCTCGAGGTCGGGCGCGACATGGTCGCCGAGCGGCTCAAGGGGCTGGGGGAGCTGCGCGACGGCGAGTTCACGTTCGTGGAGGATGCAGCCACCGCCTCGGTCAACGCCGCCACCGGCCTGCCGCTCGAGGTCGATCCCGCGGCCTCCCTGCTCCGCAGCTTCGACCACGGCCAGTGCGACGCCGAGCAGGCCGCCTTGCTGGGCAGGCGATGGGAGGATCGGCTGCGGCCGGGTCCCAAGCACCCCCAACGGATCCACGCGTTCAAGGCGGCCTGGCCCCAGGGCACCGTCCATGGCGCCATCGATCGGGCCCAGAGCCTGACGGAGCTGATGGAGGGGGTCCCGGACGCGCTCCCGGTGCTGCGGCGGGTCTACGCGGCGGTCGTCACCGGCGTGGCCGTGCTGGTCGACCCGGCGATCGCCATGGCGGCGCCGGCCGAGGTTGCGGCGGGAGCGCTCCAGGCGGAACTGCAGGCGCAGCTCGAGGGTCAGCTCGGTCCTTCACCCGCTCCCGCTCCTTCGTCGGACGCCCCGGCGACCCACGAGATGCCGTGGAACGCCGAGGAGGACCTGGTCGTCACGTCCACGCCGATGCCCATGACGGTTCCGGACGTCGCGACCTCCACGGCGAGCGCGCTGTCCATCGAGCAGCTGGTCGAAGCGGCCGCGGCAGAGGACGATCCGTGGGTCGGAGTCTCCGCGTATCCGGACGTCGCCGAACGGGTCGTCCGGCGGGACGCCCGGATCCGCTCGGGTCGAGGGGAGGAGCGGCGCATCCGCAGCGGCGTGTCCCAGCTCATCCGGCCCGAGTCGGAGGACGTCGGGCTCAACCTCGACCTGGTCGACGAGGGCCGCACTTCCACGGCGCACCTGCTGTCGAAACCGGAAGCCTCCGAGGTTGCACCGCCCGAGCCCGCACCAGCCGTCGCGGCGCCAGAGCCCGCGGCCGCGGCCGCCTCGGCTGTGCCTCTGGCGGGGGACGCCGCGCCGCCCGCCGAGCCGCGACGGCTCACCCCGCCCGGCCCCGAGCCTGCGCTACCCGAGGGGCTCGCGGTGTTGCCGCCGGCTGATGACGGCGGGGCCGCCCCAGTCGCGCCCCGCGTCCTGACTACGCCGGCCCCGGGCGATGGGGCCGCCGGTCCGCGCGTGCTGACCGCGCCTGATGGCGCGCCGGCGACCGCAGGATCGGCCTCGCCGGGCGGTGCTGCCCAAGCCCCTCCGGCCCCGCGGCCCGTGCTGACCACCCCGCCGCCCCAGTCCCGCACGCCGGTGCCCCAGGCGCCGCCCGACTCCGCAGGGGCTCCCGGAGCGCCTGGCGATGGTGAAGTGAGCGAGTCCGATGAGGAACGCCTGCACGAGATGCACGACTGGCTGCACCGGGTGAGTCCGCTCCTCGAGGCCGAGGAGATCTACAAGGCGTTCGACGTTGCCCCCGACGCCGATCGGGACGAGATCGTTCGCAGGCACCGCGAGCTGGTCATCAAGTTCCACCCGGACCGCTTCGAGCGCTTCGACATCGGCGAGTCCACCGAGCAGCTCGTCGTCGTCTGGGGCAAGCTCAACAAGGCCATCGTCACGTTGACCGACCCGACGGAGCGCGCCGAGTACGACATCTACGTCGACCGCAAGCGCCGAGGGCTGCCGACCGACGTCGAGGCCGTCATGCGCGCAGAGTCCACCTACATGGATGGCGAGCGCCTCCTGCGTGGCGGCCGCTTCCAGGAAGCCCTGGCCAAATACGATGAGGCCATCTCCCTGAACAAGGCCGAGCCCGAGTTCCACGTGGCCCACGCATGGACCCGCCTGCAGATCGCGGCCACCGCCGAAGGTTCAGGAGGCATGGCCCCGCCGGCGTTGCGCGATCGGGCCCGCGAAGCCTGCCTCGCCGCGCTCAAGGAGATCCCGCGCCTGGACCGAGCGCATCACTACCTGGGCCTGATCGCCAAGATGGACGGCAACGCGGGACAGGCTCGCGAGCAGTTCCGGAAGGCCGTGGATCTCAACGCCAACAACGTCGAGGCCAAGCGGGAGCTCCGCCTGCTGGAGATGCGCGGCGGCACCGACGGCCCGAGCGGCGGCCCGGCCCCCGCTGGTCCTGCTGGCCCCGCTGGCGGCCAGCAGGACGATAAGGGCGGCTTGTTCGGGCGCTTCCGGAAGCCCTAGCACCGCCGGGCCGTCTGCGCCCGCCGTAGCGCCCGCTCTCCGATCCGTCCGCTTCCCGCCGCCCGCTCCCGATGCCGAGCCCGAGGCCCCCTGTGGAATCGACCTTCAGCGTTGCCCGGTGGACAACTCATCGATTCCCGCCCCAATACGCAACGTCCGATAAGGTATGTTATGTAAACTCTTGTATTGGTGGGATGGGCAGGGTGGTTGGCGGTTGACGCCAGGCTCTTCCCTACCGATCGGTCAAGACGCCCCAGGGGAAGCGGGCAGCGCTCCAAGCAGCTTCGCCCTGTCAGGGAATCACCGTTGGACCGCCCGCCGCCGAAATCCGCCGGAGGCCCAGCAGGCACGGGGGTCGGGTGGCCCCGGAGGCGCAAGCCTCCGGGGCCACCCGACCCCGCTCACCGCGGCATCCGTGCCCCCGCAGACGCGCCTTCCCAGCCCCGCCCCAAGTCCCTCCTGGCGAAGAGCTCGCCGCTCGTATGACCCCCCGGGACGGGCTGAGGGTGGTCGGCGATGGGATTCACGGTGCTGGGACCGGAGATCAGCGTTGCCGGGGACAGGGTTGAGTTGCCTGCCGAGGCTTCGGCGGCTGCGCCGCCTTCAGACGGCACCCAACTCAACTCTGTCCCCCGTGCCGGCTGGGCCTCCGGCGGATCCGGGCCGGGGGCTCCGGGGTTGGATCCAGCTCGATGGGATCCTGCTTAATCCCAGAGCCCCGTCGAGAAGTACCGCTCCCCGATGTCGTTGAGCACCGTAACCACCTTCCCCGGCCGGTCCAGCGCCTGGGCGGTTCGGAGCGCCCCCAGCAGGTAGGCGCCTGAGCTCTGCCCGACGAACAGGCCGCGCTTGGCCAGGGCCCCGCAGATCTCAAACGCGTCGTAGATGGTCAGGTCGTGCCGGCTGTCGATGACCGTCTGGTCGAGGAGCGCTGGGACGATGTCCTCTGGATCTCCAAGCGGCTTGAGCCCCTCCACTCCCGGGAAGCTGTCAGGGATGATGCAGCCGATATGGATGTTCGGGTCGTGGGCCTTGAGGCGTCGGCCGACCCCCGTGATGGTGCCGCCGGTCCCAACTCCGGCGACGAACGCCGAGATGTCGCTTGGTCCGGCCTGCTCGAGGATCTCCACGGCGGTGGTGTCGTGGTGGGCCCGCCAGTTGCCGTCGTTGGTGTACTGGTCGCTGAAGAAGTAGCGGCCCGGACCGCCGCTCTTGGGATCCTCGTACATGCGCCGGACGTGGCGGAGGGCCTCGTCGTATCCGGCGATGGGGTCCGTGAAGTGGATCTTGGCACCGTGGGCCTTGATGCGCTTCTTGCGCTCCTCGCTGGCGTTGGCAGGGATCACCAGCTCCACCGGCACGCCCATGGCGGCGCCGATCATTGCGTAGGCGATACCTGCGTTTCCGCTGCTGCTGTCGAGGACGGCCGGGCAGTCGGGATCGCCGGGGCGCAGGTCGCCGCGCGCGGCCGCTTCGGCGAGCATCCGCAGCACGGGGCGGTCCTTGATCGACCCCCCAGGGTTCATGAACTCGGGCTTCGCCCAGATCTCGCAGCCGGCCGGCAGCTGATCGTCGAACAGGTCGATGCGAACGAGCGGTGTGCCGCCGATCAAGGCCAACGCCGGGTTGGCATCGACGACCTTCTGCACCTGCGGTGGATGTGCCATGGGGCGGGATTGTAGCGGGCGGTCTGTTAGGATTCGACGGCCGTGCGGCGTCCCCTCCCCCCCTCTCTGCTTGCGCTGTCCCTCGCTGCCTGCGGACCCCTGGTGCTGGGTCTCGCCGCGACGGGTTGCGACGACGGCGGCGACGAGGCGCAGGGCGGCGAGGGTGAGGGCGAAGGGGAAGGCGAGCGGGGCATCGGTGGCGACGCCGACGGCGACGCGGACGCCGGCGAGGGAGAGGGAGAGGCCGAGGTCCCCGAGGGTGAGTGCACCCAGGGCGCAGTCCAGGTCTGTGGCAGCGATGTCGGCGTGTGCAGCCGGGCCGAGCAGGCCTGCAAGGGCGGGGCGTGGGAGCCGTGCCCGGGCGAGGTGGCCATGAGCTTCGAGCTCTGCGATGGCGAGGACAACGACTGCAACGGCCGCATCGACGACGGGCTGGGCCTCGGCGAGTTCTGCGAGGCCGGCGTCGGCGTGTGCCGGCGCGAGGGCGAGTTCGCCTGCAACCTCGACAACGGCCAGGCGCGCTGCAACGTCGAGCCCGGTGTGCCAACCGACGTCTCCGCGACCTGCGTGCGCATAGGCCTCGAGGCGGACTGCGGAGACATCTGCAACGACCTGGACGACGACTGCGACGGCAACACCGACGAGCACATCATCCTGGGCGAGAACTGCGTCGTGGGGATCGGCGGCTGCGCCGAGCAGGGAGTCACGGTGTGCGCGCAGGACGGCACGATCGGCTGCTCGGTGGTCCCCTCCGACCCGGTGGACGAGCTGTGCGGCGACGCCATCGACAACGACTGCGATGGCGAGGTCGACGAGGAGTTCGGCCTCGATGAGGCCTGCGAGGACTTCCGAGACGGCTGCCCGCTCCCGGGCGAGTCGCTCTGCAACGAGGACCAGAGCTCAACGGTCTGCAAGGTCAGCCCCGAGGGATACCCCGAGGCAGGCCCCATCGAGTACACCTGCGCACCCGTGGACGTCGCGGTCCATCCCTGCGCGGGACAGCTCGACATCGTCTGGACCCCCGTGCCCTGGTCGACCGGCTACACGGTCAGCTTCGGGATCGCCGGTGGCCCCAACCAGGCGCCTTCGGCCGGCGGCGCATCCCCGCGGACCCTCACCATGGAGTCCGCGACGCTCCGGGGCCTCGACGACGCCGAGGACTACGAGGTCCGCATCCGCACAGAGTACGGCGGCGCCCGGCCAGGCAAGAACTCCGAGGTGTTCACGGTGTCCCCGACCGGCAGTCGGGACCCCGAGGCGATCACCAACGACGCAGATGAGCTCATCGTCCCCGAGGGCAGCGTCATCACCTTGCACGGCGCCCATGAGTTCGAAGAGCGGGTGGTCATTGACGGCACCGTCTGCGTGACGCCGTTCGCGCCCGGCGCCCAGGACCGCGGGTTGCTGCAGATCACCGCCCCGATCATCGAGGTCAACGGCGCCATCATCGCCTCCGCCCGCGGCAGCCGTGGCGGCGGCGCGTCCGACCCCGGCGCCCACGCCAACGGTGGCGGTGGCGGTCATGGTGGTGTCGGCGGCCGCGGCGGCCAGGCCTGCAACGCCGCGGGCGGCCTGAGCTGGGGACGCGCGGACAGCGCTACGGCGAGCCTAGGCTCCGGCGGCGGCGGCGGCGGTCGCGGCCAGGGCAACGGCGCGGGCAACGCACCCCCGGCCCAGTGCTCGGGCGGCGCGGGGGCGGGCGGCCCGGGCGGCGGCGGCATCGACCTGCAAGCCTCCGAGGAGATCGTGGTGCGCGGCGATCTCATCAGCAACGGCGGCCACGGCGGCCCCGGCATCGGCCGGAACTACGGCGGCGGTGGTGCCGGCGGCGGCATCGTCCTGGTCAGCCCCGACACCAAGATCATCGGCAGGGTCCTCACCCGCGGCGCCAGCGGCGGTGGCGGCGGCGGTGGAGGTCGCGTCAAGGCTTTCGGCCTGCGCCTGAACACCGGTCGCACGGCGGCCCACGGCGGCAGCGGCCGAGAGGGTGGCGAGGACGGCGAGTCCGGCACCGTGCACCTCGATCTGGATCAGCCCGAGCGCTGACCTACATCGCGGCGCGATACAGCGCCTCCAGGTCTGCCACGGTCACCGGCCGGGGGTTGGACGCTTTGCAGCTGTCCGCCTCCGCCTGTCGCACCAGCTCGGGGAGCATGTCCTCCCCTACCCCGGCGTCGGACAGGCGGCCGGGCATCGGCAACGAGGCGACCAGCTCGGCCACGGCCGCTGAGGCGTAGCCGTCGTCGCGGCCCATTGCGGCCGCGATGCGCGCGGTCCGCTCCGGCGCCGCCTCGGCGTTGAACGTGAGCACATGGGAGAGCATCAGGGCGTTGGCGTGGCCGTGGTGCACGCCGGCGACCGTCGACAGCGGATGCGCCAGGCTGTGGCACACGCCCAGCCCCTTCTGGAACGCCGTCGCGCCCATGGCGGCGGCGGCCATCATCTGCCCCCGCGCACGCAGGTCGCCTGGGTCCGCCATCACCGCGGGCAGCGCCTCGGCCACCATCTCGACGCCGGCGAGGGCCAGGCCATCGGCGAACGGGTGGTACCCGACGGCGAGGTAGGCCTCAATGCAGTGGGTCAGGGCGTCCACGCCGGTCGCGGCGGTCAGGAAAGGCGGCAGCCCCACGGTCAGCTCCGGATCGCACAGGGCCACCCGAGGGAGCAGGTAGGGGCTGAAGATCACGGTCTTCAGCCCGGTCTCCTCCAGCACCACCACGCCCGACCGACCGACGTCGCTGCCGGTGCCGGCGGTGGTCGGGACCGCCAGGATCGGTGGTACGGCCGAGGTGACGTGGCGGTCACCGCCGATGGCGTCGTCGTACTGGGCCAGCGGCGGCTCGTGGGTGGCCATGAGCGCAACGAGCTTCGCGGCGTCCAGCGGGCTCCCGCCGCCGACCCCGATCACGCAGTCCGCGCCTGCCTGTCTGTACGCCTTGACCCCCGCGAAGACGTCGGCCTCGACCGGGTTCGGGCGAACGCCGGACCACAGGGTCCAGGGCACGTCGCCGGCGTCCAAGGCGGCGGTCACCACCCCGATGATCGGCGTGGCCGCCAGGCCGGGATCGGTGACCACGAGGGCCTTTGAACCGCCAGCCGCGCGCACGTGGTCGCCGAGCTCCTTGACCCGGCCTGCGCCGAAGACCATCGACGTCGGAAACGACCAGTTGCCGTGGGGCGAGGCCGAGGCGCCAGCAGCTGCTGCGGCCGCCATCAGACGATCTCGAAGTACCGGCGGAGCTCCCAGTCGGTCACCGCCTTGTCGTACACCTTGTGCTCCCACTCGCGGGTGCGCAGGTAGTGATCGAGGAACTCGGGGCCGACGAGCTCGGCGGCCAGCTCCGATCCCCGGCTGACCCGGATGGCGTTCTCCAGCGTGGTGGGCAGCGGAGGTGCCGCGTCGGCGGAGGCGTCGTAGGCGTTGCCGACGATCATCGGCGGCGGGGTCCAGCCCTCCTTGACCCCCTTGAGCCCCGCGGCCAGCGACGTCGCCATGGAGATGTACGGGTTCATGTCCTCTGCCGGCAGCCGGAACTCCAATCGGGTGGCCTTGGCGGTGGGTCCGGTGATCGCCCGCACCGCGCAGGTCCGGTTGTCGTTGCCCCACGTGGCGCTCACCGGCGACCAGACCCCCACGACTGCGCGCTTGTAGGAGTTGATGGTCGGCCAGATGAGCGAGGTGATGTCCGGCATCGCCTTGACCTGCCCCGCGATGTACGACCTCATCAGATCGCTCATGCCGTCGTCGGAGTCGGCGCCCACGAACGCGTTGGCCCGCCCGCCGTCGGCCCACAGGCTCTGGTGGATGTGCCCCGAGCAGCCGGGCAGGTCGGGGTCGCACTTGGCCATGAAGGTCGGCGTGAGGTCGAACTGGGCGCACACGGCCTTCACCGCGGTCTTGAACAGCGCTGCCTGATCGGCGTTTTCGAGCACATCGCCATACGCGATGGCGGCCTCGAACACGCCAGGTCCCGTCTCGGTGTGCAGCCCCTCCAGCCCGATGTCGAAGGCCTCCAGATCGTCGAGGAGCGCGTGCATGAGCTCGGCAGCGGACTGGGTGCGCAGCCATGAGTAGCCGAACATCCCGGGATCGAGCGTCTCGATGTTCCGGAAGCCCTTGTCCTGGAGCGAGTTCGGGGTCTCGGCGAAGATGAAGAACTCGTACTCGGAGCCGAACTTCGGCTCGTAGCCCATCTCGCGGGCGTCGCCGACCACGCGCTTGAGCAGGTTCCGGGGGCACGCGGGGTGCGGCG
>PVBE010688075.1_pt1 | contig 10994 bp, 8 predicted proteins | sample 1631181 | NCBI WGS metagenome assembly PVBE01 (sample SAMN08397723, study PRJNA350692) | Marine metagenome, whole genome shotgun sequencing project. | isolation source: water | place: Pacific Ocean | collected 2012-04 | reverse complement strand
ACCTTTCATTTTATTTACAGTGCTATAAAATGAATTATGCATAGTTTGGATCTGATCCCAGCTTGTAACTGAATGCTGTTCTAATACAGTCTTGGCTGAATTATTAATTAGAGAAATTTTTCCACTTTTTTCAATACAAATTATTCCAGTTTTTAATTTATTAATTACAATATTCAGAAAATTAAAATATGCTTCTTTTTCAAGTTTTGAGTGTTTTAATAATTGTAGATTTTCATTGAGAGATTTTTGTAGATCACCAAATCCCAGGTCATTAAATCTTTGAGAGAATTTAATAGTATGATCTGAGTTTTTTACTGCAAATAAAAATTTTGACAATTCAGTATTTGTTTTTGTGAGATTTTTGAAAAGATTTAATATTTGTATTAATAGAATAATGATGAGAATTACCGGTATAAAAAGAAAAGATTTATTTTGAAAAATAAAAAACCCAGAAATAATTACTGATTGGTTTATTAAGATCAATAAAATTTTAACTACAATATGTATTTTGAAATTATTGGATTGCATATTTTTTCATTCTTCTATACAAAGCTGTTCGTGCGATACCTAGGTCTCGAGCTGCATTTGTAATATGTCCGTTATTTTTCTCTATAGCTTTTATGATAAATTCTTTTTCCATATCATCAAGCCTCAGGGAGTTTAGCTGTTTTTTGAAACTGTATTTCTTCTTCAAACCAAAGTCATCAACAACAATCTTCAATCCTTCAGCAAGGATAACTGCCCTTTCAACCGCATGTTCAAGTTCTCTTACATTTCCTGGCCAATGATATTGTTTTAATTTAGAAAATACGCCATGATTGATCTTTAAACCTGCTTTTTTATATTTTTTGGAAAATTTATCCAAAAAATAGTCTACTAATTCAGGAATATCATCAATACGCTCTGATAAAGATGGAATATTTATTTCTACAGTGTTAATTCTGTATAACAGATCTTCTCTAAACTTGTTATCCGCCACTAATTGGTACAGATCCATATTGCTTGCACAGATTAATCTAATGTTTATATCAATTTCCTTTGTTGAACCAATTCTTGTTATTTTTCTGTTTTGAAGTACACTTAATAGCTTTGACTGAAGGCCAAGAGACAAATTGGCTATCTCATCGAGAAAAAGTGTGCCCCCCGAGGCCAACTCAAACCTGCCAGGTTTGTCTTCTTTTGCATCTGTAAAAGCCCCTTTAATATGACCAAATAATTCACTCTCAAAAAGACTCTCTGATATTGCACCAAGATCAATATTAATAAATACTCTGTCTTTTCTTTTTGACATTCTATGTAATTCTCTTGCAATAAGCTCCTTTCCGGTGCCATTTTTACCTGAGATAAGTAAATCTGCTTCTGTTTCTGAGACCTTTTCAACTATTTTAAAAACCTTTTGCATGGACAGGGAATTACCAATAATATTTCGGTAATTATTATTCAGGTTATTTTCAATTGTTTTAAGAGTATATTCTGATCTTTTTAATTCTTTTATTGTTCGTCCTAATTCAAGTGCTGAATTGATTGTTACAGATAGTTTATGGTTATTCCAAGGTTTAAGTACAAATTCTTTCGCACCTGTCTTTATTGCTTCAACTGCAAGGTTTATGTCTCCATATGCTGAAATAATTATTACAATTGCAGAAGGATCATAATTTTTAATTTTTTTAAGCCAGAATATCCCTTCTTCACCGTCAATCTTTCCCTTGGAGAAATTCATATCCAGCATAATAATATCATATTCTTCGACAAGAAGTAAGGAGTCTATTATTTCGGGATTTTGTTCAACTCTTACATTAGAATATAATTGCTTAAGAAATACTTCGGCTGTTGTCAAAATATCTCTGTCATCATCAATAACTAGTATTTTTGCTTTAGTTTTTGCCATTATTTGTCTTCAATAATACTAATAATAATTTCTCTTTTTTGACGTGGACCATCAAATTCACATAAAAAAATATTTTGCCAGGTTGAAAGTCCTATTGATCCATTAATTACCGGGATAGTTTCTGAAGGGCCCACAATACCTGCTTTAAGATGTGAATCTCCATTGCCATCCTGCTCATCATGTTCCCAAATACCTTTAGGTACAAGTTTCCTGAAAAGGTTTATTACATCATTTTGAACACTTTGGTCCCAATTTTCTTGTATCATGATACCTGCAGTTGCCCCTTGTACATAAATAGTCAAAATACCATCACTTATGCCTGAATTAGAAAGAATTGACTTAACATCAGGTGTAATATCGTAAAGTCCTTCTCTTCGATTTGTGGACATTGTAATTGATTTTCTCATATGATCAGTATTTTAGATCAGGGAATTCTCTTTTTAAAATATCAAGATTTTTATTTATCATTTTGTCTCTCATAGAAACACATGAATTGGAAAAACCGGCATCGGTTGGGGTATTCTTTACATAATCAAGAAGTTTTGTAATGCTGGTTTCAGCAACATGTATTCGTGTATCAGAGGATGCATAATAAATCAATATCTCATCATTCTCCTTTTTTATCCAACCATTACTAAAGACTACATTTGATACATCACCCACTCTTTCTTTTCCTTCAGGTGCCAGGAAATGTCCTCCTGGCATAGCAATTATTTTCGATGGATCAGAAAGGTCGGAAAGGAAGAGATATAGTACATATCTTAATCCCGAAGCAGTTCTTCTTACACCATGAGCAAGGTGTAACCAACCTTTTTTAGTTTTAATTGGCGGTGGCCCCAGTCCATTTTTTACTTCTTTGACAGTATGATACTGCCTTGGGTCAATAATACTTTGTTCTTTAATCTTAGCATTTTGAATATTATCTGACAGTCCCCATGAAATTCCACTGTTTGCCCCAGTATCAATAAATCCATCTTGAGGTCGGGTATAAAAAGCGTATTTACCTTTTACAAATTCAGGGTGTAATACACAATTTCTTTGCTGAGAAGATGTAGATTTAAGATCTTCAAGTCTTTCCCAGCTTATCAGGTCTTTTGTTCTTGCTATTCCACAGGAGGCAATTGCAGCGGATGAGTCTTCAGGATGTTTTGTATCCTTTCTTTCTGCACAGAATAATCCATATATCCAACCATCTTCATGATTAGTCAGACGGATGTCATAAACATTCATTTCTGGATCATCAGTTACAGGCAATAGTACCGGATGGTCCCAGAACTTAAATTTATCTATTCCATTGGGGCTTTCAGCAACTGCAAAAAATGATTTGACATCAAAACCCTCTACTCTTGCAATAATCAGGTACCTTCCTTCAAATAAAATTGCTCCGGCATTAAAAGTGGTATTAATACCGAGTCTTTCCAATAATTCAGGATTACTATTTCTGTCAAGATCGTATCTCCAAAATAATGGTGCATGCTTTGCTGTTAGAACAGGCCTTTTATACCTGCTGTAGATTCCATTATTTGTTTTGACTTTTTTATTTGTCTTATTTAGGACTTCCTCCTGTTCCCTAAATAATTTTCTAAGTTGTTTGTCAAATTCTTTATCTATCATAGGTCTGCAGTTTTTCACATGATATGACATCTTAAAATTAATTTTCCAGCTTATCTAACCAGTTTTTCTTCAGAATAAATGAGCTAACAAAGAATATAACCAAAGCTAATAACATTGGTTTGAATTCTCTGATTATAAGATATATTGGCATAACAACAAGAGTCATTTGCCATATTACTCCTATAAAACAGTTAAACATATCTTTTTTAAAATCGGTGTTTTTCCTAAAATCTGGATTTTCTGATATTACCATCTGATGTACATATTTCCAAAATCCCCAGGGTCTAACACTTGTATAAAATGATATTAATTTTTCATCAGGTTCTGGTTTTGTTAACAATGTACCAGATAATGAACCAATTGTTGCAATAGATAATATAATAGGAAAAGCATTAATAACTGATATTTCAGGTAATATCAATGGGACAAACAATGAGGCTAAAAGTCCTGTCATCATGCCCCAGAAATAGCCATAACCATTAAATCTCCACCAAATCCATTTTAACAGATTTGCTGATGCATATCCACCAAATAATGCAGCTACAATCCATTTCATAATTGAGTCGATAGATTCAACAAAAAATCCTGCAACCATACCTAAAATAACTATAGAGAATGAGGCCAGGTAACTTATCTTTACATAGAATTTTTCACTGGCGTTTGGATTAATAAATCGTTTATATATATCATTTACCAGGTAAGCTGGACCAGCATTTACATTTGCAGCATAAGTCGACATAAAAGCAGCAATTAATCCTGCAAGTAATATTCCTAAGAGACCTGTTGGTATAAAGTTTCTAATTGCATAGGGCAGGACCATCTCAAAATCAATATTGTTCCCCATAGATTTAATTTCCCCACTGAAATAAACCAGAGCCAGGATGGTAAGTCCGGCAATCATCAAATAACGTGGAACAAAGAGAACAAGTGAAACTATTCCACTCATTTTTGCAGCCTCTTTAGGACTTCTGGTGGCCAAAATTCTTTGCATATCATAGCTTGGTACAGGACCTGCAATACTAACAAGTATACCTTTAAAGATCATCATCATCATTAATACTCCGAAAAGTGAATAACCATCGCTATCAATTTTATTATTAACTGATGCTATTAAATTACTCCAATCAAGATCAAGCTTCCAACCAAAGAATAATTCTTTCCATCCTTCAGGAACCACTGCATTTAATTGCTCTGGAGTAACCATATTTATAGCAACTATACCAACTATGATACATGCTATTGTCATTATAAAGAATTGTATTACTTCAGTAAGGACAACTGAATACATACCTCCTTTTACTACATATATTGCAGTTATACCCATTATTATTATAGCATACATTTTTGCTGATGGGATAAATAACCCGGCAATATTCAGGTTAAGGTTCCAGGGTAAAAAGGAAGTAGAGAATTTCCCGATACCTTCAAATCCATAGGCGATAAAACCTATTACAGCAAAAACGGCAAAAATCACAACAACTATATGAGACATTGTAGCTCCCTTTCCCGAAAACCTGGTTTTAAGCCATTCGGCTCCTGTCATAACATTTGATCTCCTTAACCAAACAGCAAGGAAAATCATTAGAAAAACCTGATTCCATACCGGCCATAACCATGGTATCCATGCTGATTTTAATCCATATATAAAACATATGGCAACAGTCCACATTGTTCCGGTAATATCAAACATTCCTGAGGCATTAGACAAACCAAGAAAATACCATGGTATTGATTTCCCACCAAGAAAATATGAATCAAGATTTTTAGAGGCTTTTTTCGATATCCAAAAACCTGTGAAAACTATAAGTAAAAGATAAAACAGTATTATGCTTATATCCAGGGGAGCGAGTTTCATAATAATGTTTTATATAAAGCTGCTTATCTCCGCCATACTTTTTCTTGATTTACGTCCCTTTTTAATGAAACCCTCAGGGGTATATCCCAATGGAGTTATTGCAAAAATTGTTTCATTTTTCTTTATGTCAAGGGTGGCATATAATATTTCAGGATCAAATGCAGCAATCCAGCAAGTGCCAATGCCTTCATATTCAGCTGCAAGAATCATATGATCCATTGCAATTGTCAGGTCAGTCTCAATTGACTTATAATTGTCCGATCCCCTGGTCCATGATTGTTCTTTGTTTCCCTTAACAATAAGAATATGTGGAGCTTTATGAAACCAACTTCCTTTGTAGCATTTTCTAACTTTTTCGAGATTTTTTTCTGTTGAAACAATAATAAACTGCCAGGGTTGAAGATTAGATGCTGAAGGTGCAAGCCTTCCAGCTTCAATTATTCTTAACAGAATTTCTTTAGAAATTTTCCGATCAGGATTAAATGACCTTATGCTTTCACGATCTTTTATTAATTTGTAATAATCCATTATAATTTGACTTATTAATTGTTGACTAAATATAAACAATCTTGGGGTAAAATTTGTATTTAAATTTAGCCATGATAATTTATTTTCACTGTTTGAAAGTTAATTTGAATACTATATGATCTTTTAATCAATAATATTCCTTTATTCAATGCTTTTTAATATATTTATTTCAAATTATTCCATTGATATTAATTAAGCTAATAAAACCTTGAAAATGAAAACCAGAAATTTGTTGATAACTGTTATTGTCTTTATTTTATTTATTTTCTCAGGAATAGACCTTAAAGCGCAAAAAAAGGCTATAACAATTGAAGAATATACCCGATGGAGGTCAATATCATCAACTGCCATAACAGAAAAAGGTAATTGGGTTAGTTATGCTTATAAAACTCCGGTAAAGGATGATACTTTGCATGTTAAGAGCCTGGTTACAGACACTTTATATGTTATTCCAAGAGGATCATCACCTTCATTTTCAGATGATGAAAAATGGATTGCATATTTTCTTAATCTTAATGTGAAAAAGATTAAAAGTCTTGGAAAGGAAAAAAAGCCGGTTACCAAAAAAGCTATTTTACTTAACCTCGAAACCAGTAAAAAATTTGAAGTTGAGAATGCTGCTTCATTTTCATTCTCAAAAGGATCTGGCTTTTTTACTGTTAAAAAAATAAAAGCTGATCCAAAAGCAAAAAATAAGGGCACCGATCTTCTCATAAGAAACCTTAAAACCGGCATGAATGAGTTGATTGGAAGTGTGTCACAGTTTAGCTTCAACAAAGCTGGTAATTATCTTGCGTATACAATTGATGTTGCTGATACTACCGGGAATGGCCTTTATCTGATAGATCTTTTATCAGGTATAAGAACACCTCTTGATACTGATGATAAGGTATATGGTAAAATGACATGGGACGAAGAGGGAAAAGCCCTGGCTGTTCTTAAAGGAGTTACAGGAAAGAAAAAAATGGAAAGGTCAAATCTACTTTCAGCTTTTTTGAATATTGGAGATAAAAACCAGACTGGTGTTTTCTACAACCCAGCTATTGATTCATTATTTCCAAAAGATAGTGTAATAAGTGAGAAAGGAAACTTATTGTGGAGTGAAGATTATTCAAGAATATTTTTCGGAATAAAGGAACAGACGGATAAACCACCGAAAAAGGAAAAGGATGCTGAGCCAGTTGTTGATTTGGATATATGGCACTGGAAGGATGAGAAAATACAATCTGTTCAGATGAAACAGGCTACCAGAGATAAAAACTTTACATATAGGTCAGCTTTAATAATTGAAGATAAGAAATTTGTGAGATTGTGTGATAATAAGATACGCACAATTGAAATTACTAAGGATGGGAAATGGGGGATAGGCAAAAATAATAAGGCATATTTGTCGGATTGGAAACCGTCCCTGGCTGATTGTTATCTAGTAAATACTGGTACAGGTGAAAGAAAGTTAATATTAAAAGCTCATAACAGAACTCTTGGACTATCACCTAATAGTGAAAACTACTTATATTGGCAAGAAGGAAATATTTGGGCTTATAAGATTAATTCTGGAGAAAAAATAAATCTATCAGAAAATGCTGGGGTAAGTTTTGAAAATCTTGAATTTGATCATCCTGGCGAAGTCCCTCCATTTGGAGTAACAGGTTGGTCAAAGGATGGTAAATCGGTGATATTAAGCCATATGTATGATTTATTGCTTCAGCCACTTGATGGCTCAAAAGCGGAAAATCTAACCAATAATTACGGTTCAGAAAATGAGATAATATTAAGGTATATAAAAATTGATAGGAAGGAAAAAACTATTGATTTAAAGAAGCCAATATTGCTAAGTGCATTTGGAAAATTTACAAAAAAAGCTGGGGTTTATGAATTAAAAAAGGGAAAACTCACCGAGATTGTTTACGAAGATAAAAGATTTGGGAGTTTAACTAAAGCTAAGAAGGTTGATAAATTCTTGTATACAATTGAAACTTGTAAGGATTTTCCAAATTATTATGTTTCTGATAGATCAATGAAGAATCCTCAGATGTTAACTGATGCCAATCCATGGCAGAAGGAATATATTTGGGCTAATAGGATATTGTTTGATTTTAAGAACAAGAATGGCAAAAAATTACAAGGGATATTAACTATCCCTGAAGATTATAAAAAAGGAACCAGATTGCCAATGCATGTTAATTATTATGAAAAGAATTCTAATAACCTCAATCGTTACTCTGGGCCCAGAAGGGCTGGATCTCCTAATCAAGCAGGGATGGTAAGTAACGGCTACCTTTTTATGCAGCCGGATATTCATTTTAATACAGGTACTACACATTCTGATATGCTTGATTGTGTTGAAGCAGCTGTGAAAAAAGTTATTGAAATGGGTTATGCAGATCCAGATAAAATAAGTTTGCATGGTCATAGTTTTAGCGGGCAGGGATCGGCATATATATCAACCAGATCAAAAATGTTTGCAGCTGTTGTATACGGTGCTGGAGCAACAAACCTTGTTAGTGATTTTAATCAGTTATGGAAATCCTCAGGAACAAACCAGCATAGATATGATACCTATGGACAGGGAAGGTTTGGGACAAATCCATTTGACGACTTTGAATTGTACAGGAATGAATCTGCAATTACTCATGCTCCTACAATGGATATCCCCTTACTTATTCTTCATGGAACAGCCGATGGTTCTGTTGAATGGTTGCAGGCAGTTGAATTTTATAATGCGCTGAGGTTTAATGGAAAGAATGTTATTCTCTTATCGTATCCTGGGGCTGGTCATGGATTAAGAAAACCTGAGAATCAGAAAGATTTTCAATTGCGTTCAAGGCAGTTTCTTGATCATTATCTAAAAGGAAAGGATGCTCCTCCCTGGATGACAAAAGGAATACCTTTTTTGAAGAAGAAAAAATAATTTCCTGAAGAATCATTAAATCAAGATCCGATTTCTCTTATCATTTATAGATTAAGAGTTTTTGCTGATGGATTTGCTTATTATCTTCTTCAATTCTGATGATATAGAATCCCTTTTTCAAATCTGAAATATTTATTGTGGTATTAATAGATTTAATATCAAGTAGTCCTGATTTTATATTTCTGCCAGCCAGATCAATTATATCATATTGAAGAGATGAAAAGCTTGTACGGGATTTAACTGTAATAATATCAACTGCAGGATTAGGGCTTATTAAAAAATTGAGGCCTTCTTTTCCAAATTCAGTTATACCGGCTGATGGTTCTGTTGTAAAACTATAAATCTCGCTCCATTCAGATTGTCCCTGGGATGATCTTGCCTTTACTCTCCAATAATATTTTGTATTAAAATTAAGATCTGAAATAGTTACTTCTGAAGTATTAGTTATAGCACTTGTTATATCTGTAATGAAAGCACTATCAGTTGTATAACCGTATTCATAATCCCCAACTCCGGGAAAATTTTCCCAATCTAGAAAAGTTGATGAAACCGCTTGATTTGTAGCATTGTTTTCTGGACTAACAAGGCTGGGTTTAAGGCATAACTGGAAAAATGATTTAAACATGACTGTACTACTATTAAAATTTGGCATCACCAATTCATGACTATTTTGATCAAAGTAAATATCAGCTGGTCCGTCAAGCCCAACCCACACCATTAAACGATTCTCGAAATTATTCTCATATCTGTAAACAGCATTTGCTCCCCAGCTAGATATATAATAATTGCCACAGTTATCGGATACTATACCATCCAGATTTGAAAAACTTGTATTTAAGATTGTTGTTATAGTACTGTTAGTGAGATCAATAGATTTAATCTTGGCATTGTTGCCCCAGCTACACACAAGTATACGATTATTTTGTTCTTCGTATAATAAACCATTTGGGGAACTCGTGTTAATAAAAGAAGAAACATCTTCTGATGAAATAACAATTTTATATATTATACCTGTATCCATACCTCCAACAAAGAGATTTCCTGATTTATCATTTGTAATGTCGTTTAGCCATGTCGCACCAGATATTGTAAGATTCATAATCTGAGTTTTATCTTTCAAATTATACCCTTTTACTTTAGTGACGTCAGTAACATAAATAATACCATCAACTATTGTCATACCCTTTGGACTATCTAAGCCAGTATTAATGAAGTTTCCTAATTCTTCTGTTTCCGGATCATATGTTAAGATGAAACCATTTACATGATTGTTTGTGTTGGTTATCAGGTACTGCTTATTGATTTCATCCCAAATAACGCTTTCTGGTTTTGAATAATTTTGTGCATTAAGGAGGCTTGAACTAAATGAAACAATAAGAAGAAGAGCAGCTTTGATTAATTGAAATTTCATGGCTTTCCAGTTTATCTTCAATGATAATAAAATTATTTTTGTTTTGACTGAATTGCAAGTTAATATTTTTAATAATATTTGATTATTATTCACTCAAATTATTAAGTTTGTAAACCCTTTCATCTTAATAGTCAAAATCATTAAAAAGTACAATATTTATGATTACAAAAAAGCAAATAAATGCATTTCTGGAGCCTAAGAAACTTGCCATTGCAGGTGTATCCCGTAATGAAAAGAAATTTGGCGGGCAAATTTACAAAGAGATGAAAAAGAATGGCTTTGATATTGCTCCTGTTAATCCTAATATTAGTGAAATAAACGGGAGTGTATGTTATAAGGATATTACATCTATCCCTGATGACTATGAGCATTTGCTAATTATTACACCTTCTTCTGCATCTGAAGAACTGGTTAATCAGGCTGTAAAAAAGAAGATAAAAAGTATTTGGATTCAACAAAAATCCGATACACCTGAATCAATAAAAATTGCCAAAGAAAACAATATTGATCTGATACACGGTAAATGTATTTTTATGTTTGCTGAACCTGTTGCCAGTATTCATAATTTTCACAGGACACTTCTAAAGTTTTTTGGAAAATACCCTAAGTAATTAATAATTATTGATTTGGGTGGTGGAATCTTGATTTGTCAAATATTCTTGTAATGCTCTGTGATATATTCCTGGAATTTGGATAATGCCTCTGGGATGTTTTTTCGTCCATAGCCTAAACGGAAATGGCTGGGGTAATTTTCATATAAATTTCCTGGAAGAAGAAGAACTCCCTT
>PVBE012591097.1_pt1 | contig 10995 bp, 9 predicted proteins | sample 1631181 | NCBI WGS metagenome assembly PVBE01 (sample SAMN08397723, study PRJNA350692) | Marine metagenome, whole genome shotgun sequencing project. | isolation source: water | place: Pacific Ocean | collected 2012-04 | reverse complement strand
GGTTCTCGGTCGTCCCGAGACCCTCCGGGAGCTCGAGACCGCAGCCCGTGACTGAGTCGCTCCCGCGCCGGGACGGCACCGACCCGCCGCCGGCCTCGCCCCGTCCGTGGGGCGCGGGCGCGCGCATTCTCGACGGTGCCGCGCTGGCGGTCGAGCTTCGCCGCGAGCTCCGTCCCCGGGTCGCGGCGTTTCGCCAGGCTCACGGGCGCGTGCCCGGCCTCGGGGTTGTCCTCGTGGGCGAAGACCCGGCGTCGGAGATCTACGTTCGCAACAAGCTGAAGGCCGCGACCGAGATCGGGTTGCGGGCCGAGCTGCAGCGGCTGCCGGTCACGGCGTCGCTCGGCGCCGTCCTGTCGCTCGTCGGGCGCTTCAACCGGAGCGACACGCACGACGGAATCCTGGTGCAGCTGCCACTGCCGGCGAGCCACGGCGCCGGAGCCGCGCAGCAGGTCTTCGACGCGATCGATCCAGTGAAGGACGTCGACGGCTTCCATCCGAGCAACGTGGGCCGTCTGGTGCAGAACCGCACGGGGCTGGCACCCTGCACACCGAGCGGGATCATCGAGCTGCTGGATCGGTCCGGTATCGAGCTCTCCGGGCAGCGTGCGGTCGTGGTCGGCCGAAGCAATATCGTGGGCAAGCCGGCGGCGCTCCTGCTGCTGCAGCGGGACGCAACCGTGACGATCTGCCATTCACGAACGCGCCATCTCGGTGCGATCATGGCGGAGGCCGACATCCTGGTCGTGGCGATCGCGCGCCCGGCGTTCGTGAGACGGGAGCAGGTCAAGCCGGGGGCCACCGTGATCGATGTCGGGATCAACCGAGTGACCGATGCCGCGCTGGTCGGGTCGATCTTCGAGCCGGGCTCTCGACAGCGTCGCCTCTTCGAGCAGCGGGGAGCGTTGGTAGTCGGAGACGTCCATCCGGAAGTCGCCACGGTGGCGGGAGCGCTGACGCCCGTCCCAGGGGGCGTCGGACCGCTCACGGTCGCGATGCTCCTTCGCAACACGGTGCTGGCCGCCGAGGCTCGACTGTCCGGCAGGTGAGGGGCCGGTGGGCAGACCGGGGTGTCCGCCTCACGACCGACCGGTCTCCAGACCCCATTCCCTCATGATCTCGTTCACCTGACGGTCGGTGTCCTCCAGCGTGCCGTCGGTCCAGATCACTCGATCGGCACGTGCAACCTTCGCTCCGATCGGCCACTGCGCCGCCAGGCGCTGCCGCGTGTCCGCCGCGTTGGCGCCGTCCCTCGCCCGGGCGCGTCGGAGCTGGGTCTCGGGGGCGCACGCGGTGACGATCACCTGGTCGAAGTCCGCCTCGTGCCCCGTCTCGTAGAGGAGCGGGATATCCGCGACCCCGACCGGACTGCCGGCCGCGGCGGCGTCCGCGAACCACCGGTCGATGGCTTGGTAGACCTCTGGATGGACGATGCGTTCGAGCGCGAGTCTGGCCTCGGGCGCGTCGAAGACGACCGCGGCGAGCTGCTTGCGGTCCAGTGCCCCCTGGGCGTCGACGATGTCCGTCCCGAAGCGCTCGACGATCGCCCGCAGGGCCGGCCGACCCGGTCGAACCACCTCGCGCGCCAGGTGATCGGCGTCGATCGTCGGGACGCCGAGGGACGCGAGTCGGCGGAGGACGTAGGTCTTGCCGGTGGCGATCCCACCCGTCAGGGCCACGCGTCGCATGCGACCTCCGTCCGTGGGGGCGACCACGCGGCGCGTGGAGTCCTCGGGACGCGGCGCGTCAGGGGATCACGCTCGCATCTCGTCATCGTCTCGGGCGGGGGCGATCCGTTCCTCGACGAACGTGTTCCACTCGTGGCAGTGGGGGCACTGCCACAGCAACTCCGTGCTGCGGTAGCGACAGCGAATACACACGTGCGGATCGAGATAGAAGACCGAGTCCTTGCTGAGGGCGACGTAGCGGCGGACGAGATCCGGACGCAGCTCGAGTCGCGAGAGCACCTCCCAGATCGCCTGGTGCAGCGAGAGCGCGTGCGGGTTGTGCGCGAGAGCCTCCAGGAGCAGCTCGAACGCTTCGGCAGTGGCGCCCTGACCGCCCAGGTGGCGCGCCAGTGCGAGCCGCGCACGCCAGTCCTGGGGATTCGCGGCGACCAAACGGCGACACAGCTCGGGCAATCGGTCGGGCGTGCCCATCTTCGGATACGCCGACTCGAGGCGATCGAACGCGAGGTAGGCGCGCTCAGGAGCGACGCGGATCATCCGCTCCCAGGCCTCCGTCGCGGCCTTGAGCTGGCCGTTGTAGAACTCCACGTCGCCGAGGTTGAGGTAGGCCGGCACGGCGTGCGCGTCGAGGTCGATGGCCGCGCGGAAGTGTGTGGAGGCCCCCTGGTAGTCCATGCGCTTGAGCGCTTGGAGGCCGAGCTCGTTCTCCAGGAAGGCGAGGATCGCCTGGTGGCGTGGTGCCTGGTCCCGGTCGCCGATCTTCGTGAGCTGCTGCCTGATCGCGTAGGCCTCCTCCCACTGGTGTTGTTCCTCGTGGAGTTTCTCGAGATGCAGGAGGGCGTACTGGTTCTTTGGCTCCAGCCGCAGGACATCGTCGAAGGCTTCCCGTGCACGATCGACGAACCCCCCTTTCTTGAAGTCGAGGCCTAGGCACAGCATGACGTAGGCGTGCTCCAGTCTCGTGAGCTTCGGGCGCTGGAGGAGGTCTTGGTGGACCTGGATCGCACGGCCGACCTGCCCCTTCTCGCGGTACAGGTTCCCGAGGATCATGTGGATCTCGAGGGCGTCGGGGTTGAGCCCGGCGGCCGTTCGCAGCTCCTCGATGGCCGGGTCGAGTTGATTCGAGACGAGGAAGTTCAAGCCCAGGATGTAGTGGGGTGACTCTCGAGCCTTGCGTCGGTCGATCCAGCGACCCTCCTGCAGCTTGTACCGCTCCCAGGCCTTGCCGGTCGAGAGACCAAGCAGGAGGGCCACCAAGGCGGCCAGCAGGACGGTGTAGTCCTCCATCAGGGCCCCGTGTCGCCTAGATACCCGTCCACGACTGCCTGCCAGCGATTCTGAGCGCGGAGCACGGCCTCGACGAACTCGCGGACCGCACCCTCTCCACCTCGAGCGACGCTGACCCACTCCACCGATGACTGGACCTCGTCGACGGCATCCGCGGGAGCCGCCGACATACCGACCCGGGCCAAGACGGGGAGGTCCAGCAGGTCGTCACCCATGAATGCCACGTCCTGGTTCTGCAGATCGTGCTCACGCAGGATCTGCTCGTAGGTGTCGAGCTTCGACGTGACCCCCTGCGACACGATCGCGACCGACAGCTGGGAGGCGCGCCGTAGCGTCGAGGGAGAGGCGCGCGCCGACAGGAAGCCCGTCAGCAGCCCCGCGCGGTGGGCCAGTACGATCGCCGTGCCATCCCGGATGTGGAACTGCTTGGACTCCGATCCGTCGGCGTGCAGCACGACCTTACCGTTGGTCAGGACGCCGTCGACGTCGAAGAGTAGCAGACGCAGCCGCGTCGCCTTGGCCTGAAAGGATGGGGACGGGGCGTCTCGAGCCACTAGAACATCTCGGTTCGCCAGAGGTCGTGCAGGTGCAGGACGCCCTCGATGCGTTCCCGGTCGTCGACCACGGGGAGCGAGGTGATCTTGCGATCTTCCATGATCTTCATCGCCTCGACGGCCAGCATGGACCCGGGAATCGTGACCGGATTCCGCGTCATGACCTCGCCGGCGGTCTGCGCCATGATGCTCGGGGTCGTGGCCATGTGACGGCGGAGGTCCCCGTCGGTGATGACGCCGGTCAAGCACCTCGCGTCGTCCAGGACGCAGGTCATGCCCAGGCCCTTGCTCGACATCTCGTAGATCACGTCGCGCATGGCCGTGTGCGTCTGAACGCCTGGGGCCTGGTCACCGGTGTGCATCAGGTGCTCCACGCGCATGAGCCGTTTGCCCAGCTTGCCGCCGGGATGCAGGTTCGCGAAATCCTCCTGTCGGAAACCTTTCTTCACCAGCAGCGTCATCGCGAGGGCGTCGCCGAGCGCCAGCGCGGCGGTCGTGCTCGCCGTCGGCACGAGGTTGAGCGGGCAGGCTTCTTCGCTGACGTGGGACTCGATCACGACGTCGGCCGCTTGGCCGAGCGTCGACGACCGAAAGCCCGTGATCGCGATGAGCCGCGCCCCCGTCCGCCGGATCGTGACGAGCAGCCGGAGCAGTTCGTCCGTCTCACCGCTATAGGACAGGGCGAGGATGACGTCGTCGCTGCGCACGACGCCCAGGTCGCCGTGGATGGCTTCGGCCGGGTGCAGGAAGAAGGCGGCGGTGCCGGTGCTCGACAGCGTCGCGGCGATCTTGCGACAGATGATGCCGGATTTGCCCATGCCGGTGACGATGATGCGCCCCGCGCACTCGTGAATGACCTCCAGCGCGCGCTCGAAATGCTCATCGACGCTGTCCACGAGACGCAGGATGGCATCGGCCTCCGTCCGGAGGACCTTTCGCGCGAGGTCGAGGTCGACCGCCGCGCGCTGCACGCCGGGGCCGTCGTCTGTCATCGGCTCGAACCGTTGGGTGCGGTCGGAGGAGTCATGATACCGCCGTAGGACGATCCGTGCCCTCCGAGGTGTCGCGTGCGGCGGCGTCGATACGCATCAGGCGGGCGAGCAGGGGAGACAGGCGGTCCAGACGGAGCGCGTTCTGCGCGTCGCTCCGGGCTCTGGCTGGCTCTTCGTGAACCTCGAGGAAGACGCCGTCCACACCGGCGGCCACACCCGCAGCGGCCAGGGGCTCGATGAACTCCGCCTGCCCCGCCGTGACGCCGGCGCCGCCGCCCGGCAGCTGCAGGCTGTGGGTGACGTCGAACACGACGGGGTAGCCCAACCCCCGAAGAATCGGGAAGGCGCGCATGTCCACGACGAGGTTGTGGTAGCCGAAGCTCGCCCCGCGCTCGGTGACGATGATGGCCTGGTGGCCCGTGTCGGTCACCTTCTCGATGGCGTAGCGCATGTCCTCGGGCGCGAGGAACTGTCCTTTCTTGATGTTGACGACCCGGCCCGTGCGGCCGGCGGCCACGAGCAGGTCGGTCTGCCGGCAGAGGAAGGCCGGGATCTGGAGCACGTCCACGACCTGCGCGGCACTCGTGGCCTGGGACGGCTCGTGGATGTCTGTCAGGAGCGGGACCCCGATCTCGGACCTGATGCTCTCGAGGATCCTGAGGCCTTGGTCGAGGCCCGGCCCCCGGAAGGACCGGATGGAGGTGCGATTGGCCTTGTCGAACGACGCCTTGAAGATCAGCGGGATCCCGTGACGCGTCGCCGTGTCGTTGATCGCGGCGGCCAATCGCATCGCGTGGTCACGGCTCTCGATCACGCAGGGACCCGCGACGAGGACGAGCGGTCTCCCGCTACCGATCGACACCGCGCCCGCCTGCACCGTCGGCATGGGCTCATTATACGGGAAGGCCCTGCGTCCTTCGGCGCGCGACGAGCGATGCCGCTCCGATCGTTTTCAGGGGACGAGCGACTCGGACTCGCGCGGCTGCGCGCGTGTGGTCGACTGGTGCTGGCAGCTCGCCTCCACGAATCCAGCGAAGAGCGGATGGGGCCGGAGTGGTTTGGACTTGAACTCGGGGTGGAACTGGACGGCCAGGAACCATGGATGGTCGGAGAGCTCGATGATCTCGACGAACTTGCGGTCGGCCGACCGACCGGTGATCTGCAGGCCGCCGGACGTGAGTATGTCCTCGTACTGGCGATTGAACTCGTAGCGGTGCCGGTGCCGTTCGTGGACCGTCGGGGTTCCGTAGAGCCGTTGCGCGAGCGATCCCGGCTCCAGCTCGCACGCGTACTCGCCGAGGCGCATCGTGCCGCCGAGGTCGTCGACGCCAAGGAGGTCCCGCAGCTTGTAGATGATCTTGTCCTTCGCGTCGGGGGTGCACTCGGTGGAGTCGGCTTCGGCGAGGCCACAGACGTGGCGTGCATAGTCGACCGCGGCCCACTGGAAGCCATAACAGATCCCGAAGTAGGGGACGCCATGTTCACGAGCGAATCGGGCGGCCCGCATCATGCCTCGGGTTCCCCGGTTGCCGAAGCCCCCGGGTACCAGGATGCCGTGGGCATTTGTCAGGAGCCGGTCGCCGTCTGGAGCCTCGAGCGCTTCGGCCTCGACCCATTCGATGTTCACCCGCAGTCGATGCTGAAATCCCCCATGCTGTAGGGCTTCGTTCAGACTCTTGTACGAGTCCTCGTAGTCGACGTACTTGCCCACCACGTGGATCGTGACCTCGTCGTCGGGGTTGTGGACCCGGTCGACGAGGTCGACCCAGCGCGACATGTGCGCTTGGCTAGCCGGCAGGTGGAGGCCCTTCAGGAGGATCCGGTCCAGGCCCTCCGCGGCTAGCACCAGCGGCACCTCATAGATACTGCTCACGTCCTTGGCCGTGATGACGGCTTCCTCGTCGACGTCACAGAACAGCGCGATCTTGCGCTTGATCTCCGGAGAGAGGAATCGATCGGTTCGGCACAGGAGGATGTCCGGGTGGATGCCGATGGAGCGCAGGTCACGAACGCTGTGCTGGGTCGGCTTGGTCTTCAACTCGCCCGCGGTGCCGATGAAGGGGACGAGCGTGAGGTGAATGTAGAGCGTGTTCTCTCGACCCACGTCCTGACGAAACTGCCGGATGGCCTCGAGGAAGGGCTGACTCTCGATGTCGCCGACCGTGCCGCCGATCTCCACGAGGACGACGTCCACTCCGCGTGCCACGGTTCGGATGCTGTCCTTGATCTCGCTCGTCACGTGTGGAATGACCTGGACGGTTCGGCCGAGGTAGTCTCCCCGTCGCTCCTTCTGGATCACCGACAGATAGATCTTGCCGGTCGTCCAGTTGTGGTCGCGCGTTGTGACCGTGTTGGTGAACCGCTCGTAGTGTCCGAGATCCAGGTCGGTTTCGGCCCCGTCGTCCGTGACGTAGACCTCACCATGCTGGAAGGGGCTCATCGTTCCAGGGTCGACGTTCAGGTAGGGGTCGAACTTCTGGAGGGTCACGCGGTAGCCATGCCCCTCGAGCAGGCACCCGATCGAGGCGGCTGCCAGACCCTTGCCGAGCGAGGACACCACCCCTCCGGTCACGAAGATGTACTTGACGGGTCGGCTGTCGTGGTTATCCATAGAGCTCTTCTCACGTACCTGGCGAGCGGACCGTCGCGGTGGCGATATGCCGCACTCTTTCGAGGTCTTCTTGCGTATCTACGCCAATCGAGTCGTGTGTCGTTTCGATCACCCGAACGCGGAAGCCGTGCTCCAGGGCGCGCAGCTGTTCCAGCGACTCCGCTCGCTCCAGCGGGGTTGGCTCCAGGCGTGAGAGCCGTAGCAGGAACTCGCGGCGGTAGGCGTAGAGCCCGACGTGCTTGTAGGCCGGCGTGCGAGCGCGCGGGGTGTCGTGGTCGCGGAGGAGGGGGATGGGGGCTCTCGAGAAGTAGAGCGCGTGGCCGTCCCGATCGACGACGACCTTGACGACGTTGGGATTGTCGAGCTCCACGGGGTCATCGATGCGTCGCCTGAGGGTGCTCATGTCCAGCGTCGGATCCCGCGGAAACGGTGTCAGCACCTCTTCGACCATGCCTGGTTCGACCAAGGGCTCGTCGCCCTGGACGTTGACGACGATGGCACAGGCGAGCCGGTCCACGACCTCAGCGACCCGGTCGGTGCCAGAGGCGTGGTCGGCGCGGGTGAGCTGCGCCCGTCCACCGAAGGACTCGACCGCGCGTTGGATGCGCACGTCATCCGTGGCGACGATGACTCGATCGACCGACGGCGCGCGCTGGACGCGCCGGTACACGTGCTCGATCATGGGACGGCCGGCGATGTCCGCGAGGGCTTTTCCCGGCAGGCGACTCGACTGGTAGCGGGCGGGGATGATGGCGACGATTCCAGTGTGCTCGTGGGTGTCTTGAGGCAACGCGGCCGATAACGGGAGCACGGCGAATATTACCACAGACGGTCGCGGGTTCAGCCCGTCCGACCAGGCCACACGAACCCAGGCGCGGGTCGCGCGGATGAGGTATGATAACACGCTATCCCATGAGTCCGATGCGCAAGGTGGCGACTCTCGGCGGCGGCGTGCTGCTGCTGGCATGGCTCGGCGTGGCCGCGACCGAGCAAGGCGAGCCGCGGGTGTCCTCCGCGCCGCCCTCGCCCCCTGTGGGTGCTGGCCCAGACGCGATCCTGGCCGAGCTGCGCGTCCACGCGGATCGGCTCGACCGCGACCTCGAGGGAATGTCCGGGCCTTCGCGAACGTCTCGGAACCCGTTCGGGTTCGCGGCCAGCCAGATAGCCGAGCCGATGCCGTCGTCTGCCGTGGCTGGCTCGCCCCGGCTCGTCACGCAGCCACCGGGCCACCAGCTCGCCCTCATCGGGATCGCCGAGGCTCGGCGCGCCGGCGAGCTCGTCAGAACCGCGGTGATCTCCAACGCGGACGACCTGGCTCTTGTCGAGGTGGGCGATCACGTCGGATCGCGCCATGAGGTGCGGGGGATCGGAGAAGAGTCGGTCGAGCTACTCGATCTCCAGGACGGTCGGGTCGTCCGGCTGTCCCTGCGTTAATAGCCCGTGACGCAGGTCCTGCGTGGCACTGAGGCCGTCGCTGCATCCGCGCGGGCGGCGCGCCCTGCCCGCCGCCCGTGCGACTCGTTGGCAGTCGCTGGCGGTATAATGACCGCGGTCTCACATCCGTGCGCCTGCGTCGTGACGAGTCGGTCGCCCGCGCGCACCAGAACCGGTGCAAACCGGAAAGGGCCTCGATATTGCGCGCCGAGAGCGACGGCGGCAACGGCCTTTTCCACAAGGTTTCCACATTTTCTGTGAAGATCCTGTAACGTCCCGCAGGGACGTGCCCTAACGGTTCGCCTGCCTCCCGTGCCTCGGCGAGTCGGGTGGCCGGTGGAGACGCTCGGGGCCATCATTACTACTCACGGGAGCACACGAGAGAGCGCATGCACAACTTCGTTCACGTGACACCCCCCACCAACGGCTCGGCGATCACCCGGAAGGATGGCCGCCTGGTCGTGCCGGACAATCCCATCATCCCGTTCATCGCCGGGGACGGCATCGGCCCCGACATCTGGCAGGCCAGCGTTCGGGTCTTCGACTCGGCCGCCAAGAAGGCCTTCGATGGTGTCCGGCAGGTCGTGTGGTTCGAGGTGCCCGCCGGCGAAAAGGGTAAGCAGCTAACGGGAGAATGGCTACCGAACGACGCGCTCGAAGCCGCGAAGGCCTACAAGGTGGCGATCAAGGGGCCGCTCACGACGCCGGTCGGCGGCGGCATCCGCAGCTTGAACGTGACGATTCGTCAGGTGCTGGACCTGTATGCGTGCGTTCGGCCCGTCAAGTACTACGCGGGTACACCCGCACCGGTGAAGCATCCCGAGCGCATGAACGTCGTCATCTTCCGGGAGAATACCGAGGATGTGTACGCGGGCATCGAGTGGGCGCGCGGGACGCCTCAAGTGGAGAAGGTGATCGAGTTCCTGTCCCGGGAGATGGGGCGGCGGGTTCGACCCGATTCTGGCATCGGGATCAAGCCGATATCGGAGACCGGGACGAAGCGCTTGACGCGCATGGCGTTACGCTACGCGTTGGAGAATCACCGCAAGACCGTCACGATCGTGCACAAGGACAACATCATGAAGTTTACGGAGGGTGCGTTTCGTGATTGGGCTTACGAGCTCGCCCGAGAGGAGTTTCGAGACCAGGTGGTCCTGGAGGAAGAGCTGAGCGCCGGACCGTCGGCCGAGGGCAAGTTGCTGATCAACGACCGCATCGCCGACAGCGTGTTTCAGCAGGTCCTGACCCGGACGGCCGACTACGACCTCTTTGTGTGCCCGAACCTGAACGGCGACTACCTGTCGGATGCCTGCGCGGCTCAAGTTGGTGGCCTCGGCATGGCGCCAGGCGCGAACATCGGCGACGAGATTGGCTTCTTCGAAGCGACACACGGAACCGCGCCCAAGTACGCAGGCAAGGACGTCGTCAATCCGGGCTCGGTTATGCTGTCCGGAGCCATGATGTTCCGCTACATGGGTTGGCACCAGGCGGCCGAAGTGATCGAGGCCGCCATCGAACGGACGATTCAGGAGAAGAAGGTCACGTACGATCTGGCGCGGCAGATGAAAGGGGCGACCGAGCTCAAGACGTCCCAGTTCGCTGACGCCGTGATCGCCAACATGTGACGGTCGGCGGAGCCGACGCGCGCGTGAAAAGGAGTTTCGTATGAATCGCAAAGTCACCGTCGTGGGATCCGGTAACGTCGGCGCAACGGCCGCACGGAGCATCGCCGACAAGGAGCTGGCAGACGTCGTCCTTGTGGACATCCTCGAGGGGGTGCCCCAGGGCAAGGGCCTCGACATGCTGGAGGCGTGTCCGATCGAGGGCTCGGACGCCCGGGTGCTCGGGACGAACGATTACGCGGACACGGCGGATTCCGACATCGTCGTCATCACGGCGGGCCTGGCTCGCAAGCCGGGCATGAGCCGGGACGACCTGCTGATGAAGAACCACGACATCATCAAGTCGGTCACCGAGAGCGTCGTCCGTCGATCGCCCGAATGCATCATCCTGCCCGTGACCAATCCCCTCGACGCGATGGCTCAGGTCGTGCTGCGGGCCAGCGGATTCCCGCGCGAGCGCGTGATCGGCATGGCTGGCGTGCTCGACTCCGCCCGCATGCGGACGTTCATCGCCATGGAGCTGAACGTGTCGGTGGAGAACACCCATGCGTTCGTGCTGGGGGGACACGGCGACACCATGGTGCCCTTACCCCGCTACTCGACCGTGGCCGGCATCCCGATCACGGAGCTCCTGGACAAGGACGCGATCGATCGGATCGTGACGCGCACGGCCAACGGCGGGGCCGAGATCGTGAAGCTGCTCGGAACCGGTAGCGCCTACTACGCGCCGGGGTCCGCGGTCGTCGAGATGGTGGAGGCGATCCTCAAGGACAAGAAGAAGCTCTTGCCGTGCTCGGTTTTCCTCCAGGG
>PVBE010709225.1_pt1 | contig 10996 bp, 17 predicted proteins | sample 1631181 | NCBI WGS metagenome assembly PVBE01 (sample SAMN08397723, study PRJNA350692) | Marine metagenome, whole genome shotgun sequencing project. | isolation source: water | place: Pacific Ocean | collected 2012-04 | reverse complement strand
TCTAATATAATGAACTCATTATCAATCAATTTACGTCCTAGAACTCCATCACCGAAGATTACCTTGTATCTAAGGTCTTCAGTCTCCTCTAGGAAGTAGTTTCTTGATGTAGATGTCAAATCTACCACGTTAGTGGATAATGAATACTCATCGACCTCTACAGACTGCTCTGAAGGTTTAACAGAAACAGTCAAAATTTCTGTATCTACTGATTCCGCAGGTATTACATACTGCTGCTTCTTAGTATCATCAACAGTATAGGTAAATTTAAGTAAATTGCCTTGATGGATAATTACTTTACTAAAGTTTGCTATACCAGTGTTCTGATCGACTGTTACTGTAGTGTCTTTCAGCAAACAATAGGTGAATGTGTCATTTGTGTTACTGGAGATGAACACGTCTCCTTTCTTAATAGTTACTGAGTCTGGATATGATTGTCCTCCTGGCACTAACGCAGTCTGAACTGCCATTCGTACACATGCTTTCGATGCTTTAATGGAACGAGGGGTATAACCAAGCTGCTTTGCTATTCTTACAATATTATCCCTTACCGTTGCTGACTCAAGGAACGCTTCATTCATGCTCATGTTAGCATTAAATGAAGTGTAGAAAGTATTATAGGCAAGTATGTCTATTAAGTACGAAGCAGCTGATCCCTCAAAGTCATAATCTGAAAACTCATCACGAGTACGCAAATAGGACTTAATGGACTCCTTTATCTCAAAGAAATCCAGACTGGTTAATTCTGATGGGGTAGCTGGCATTTTAGGTTCTCTCTAGGATGAACTCTACTGTTTGTGTAACCTGTTGACCGACTATAGTATAGGCGATTCCAACATCAAGGGTATTCTCATCTTCTGTAGGTTTTACCACTACATTATTCACCTCAACCCTAGGTTCTAGCCTAGCAATTGTATTAAATATTTCATCTCGAAGATCTTCTGCAAGAAAGACATCATATGGTTCGAATAGTAATGCACTTACTCTTGATCCAATATCATACTGATAGGGTCTCTCGCCAAATTGGGTCAAGATCAAATTACGAACAGATTGCTTAATTGCATTCTCATTTTTGACAGCACTGAAGTCCTTAGTGTTGGGATTCCTTTTAAAAGCGACTGCTAAGTCTTTAAATCCCCTACTAAAGAACTTCTCAGATCTAAACTTGTAGGCTGCCATTATTTAGTTTTTACAACAGTTATCTGGATTATTTATAGCACTTTGTAGAAAGTATACTTAAGGAATAATTCTTCACCTTTCTTGATGGGTTTTATAGTCCTCATATGATATATTTTACCCCACTCCTCTTCTTCATATACTTTGACACAATTAGGATCTTCACTATGATTTACAAACCCTCCAAGAGGAGTTCTCATAATCTCTTCATCCACAACAACATGTGATATACCAAGATAAACATCATCTGGTATATCCTTAGTAGCAAAGATGCCCTGTCCTGCGACAGGGCTGTCTTTCACATGCAAACAGTCAGGTAGTGCTTTATAGGTCACCGTCCTTGTCCTCTATACTTCTTCTTAGCATGGTTACGGGAAGTAGCTGAAAACTTAGTATGCATAGACTGTCCCTGACGGGTCTTCTTGGGCTTAGCTTCTACTACCTGTTTCCCTGCGACGTAAATTGCCATAATCTCCTGTAAGTGTTTCTAAGATGATAGCACATTCGGACTACCATATGCAACCACTGATGAGCATGGCCAAGAAAAGCCAGGAAATCCGATACCTAGAGGATCTAAGATCCTACCTATAGGTAACTTGTAGCAGAATACGGTTTTCGATTGTGCAATGAGAAGTCTTGTGTGACCTATTCCTCCGTCTTCTATGGTCAACATAGAGCATGGATAAGGAACTGGTTTCGGACACACGGATTTTCCACACGGGCACATGTGTATTACTATATTAGTACACGGTGATGGGTGATTAATGAACCTGTCACCAAACGTCATAGTTGGTAAGAAGTTCGTTAGTACCGTTGCCTTAAGTGGATGTAGCGGACCAAAGGGTATCAATGCTAAAGGTGGCCACCAACATGTCCACTGTTTAATCTTGATAGGGTACATAGGAGGTGGTCCTGCACATCCCATGACACAATGAACTGTGGACGGAATACATATCCCGTGCCCAGAACAAGGCAATCCCGTAATTGGTGCTACTGGTAAGAGAAATCCGTATGCCATAATTTAAGTTTCACTAAAATGATTCTCAGGTATGATAAATTCTTTATCAAATTCGTCCCTATCCGAATCGGATGGGTCATAGGATGCTGGACTTATCCTCTTAGTATTATCTATTAGAGTACCAGGATTAGTCAAATTAGTCATATTTCCGAATACTAGGTCACATTCACTAAAGTATGGGTTACCAAAGTTCTTAATAGACTCACCATAGGTGATAGTAGATCCCGTATTGTAGTTCAGTACCGTCATTGTTCCGTTAAATGGTCCAAGAAGGATCTCAAACTCACTCACGAGTCTCGGATTTATAGCAATTGCTGCGTCAGATACGAAATCAAGTGCTAAATGTCCCGCACAAGGAGGATTGGCAATATACCCAACTCCCCAATAACCCGTAGATGCAGTTTTATTGGTACCTGGGTTTGCAGGGTTATATCCGCAATACACATCTAAGCATCCATTAGGGTTACTAGCATGACGGAGATAGGTATCCCAACACTCATTAGGAGGCACTCCATTTACGGGCATGGCTACAGTTATATCCGTATAACTCCATTGTCGTACATCAAGTTCCTGCCCAGTCTCAGGATCCTCCTCATGAGCAATCCATGTATAGGAAGTTCCTGGTGAATGGTTTGTTAAATTGCCACCTAACCAAGTTTGGAACTGTTCATACTCCGAAAACCCTCCTCTGTTATAATCATAGGTATTTTCATCACTACCAACAGGTACAAATACTATATCAGATGCATTACTTGGGTCACGATAACATCTTCCTTCGATATCACCTCGTTTACATGGCCAACACTTGCTATTTCCACCTGGTCCTGAGTCTCTAGTGAAGGTTAAACTGGGTTCTGGCATATTTCTTAGGAAGTTCATGAAATCTTGCCCCTGAGGACCAGTTGTATGCCCCTCTAATGCCATAGAAACCCTAAAACTAGCCTTCTCTGCCTTTGATGCACAATATTTGTACACCATGTACCCATATGCCCTCTGTTTCTTCTCTTCATTTAACTCAATATAAGGACAAGGTATGTCAAAGAAGCGAGTAGCGGTGTAAAGTTTAGGTTGAGGGAGTTTAATACAGTTCTTTCTGTTATTCCAACCCCACAAATCAGAGAATCCGTCACTTCTATCGTCTGTAAGTCGTACCGCACTCAACATATCGGGGTATTGGTTGTTCATCATCTCTCTAAACCGTGGAGATGCCTTAATTGGACCTGTTAAATCGTCTGCAGTGAACAATGCATCCTCAAAAATGTTAGGAAAATCGATTCCTATACAGGTTGCAGGGAAATTAGAGCATAAATCCGTACTCTCATCATCATAATCCTTGATTCTAAGGTAACCAGTAGGGTACTTTGTAGTAAATCCGTTCATCATAGTGTTAAAACCACCTATGATACCGTCATCCATCTGGTTTATCTCCTCTTCTTCAGCATCAGACCCACTTTTGATCGCATCTTTTAGTCCATTCTCTGCTCTAATGTTGTCTTTAAAGGTTTTTGTTGATAAATTTACGTTAGGACCACGCATTTTATACTCTTCCTTCTCAGTATCAACGATATAGATGTTCGGTTTGTTGTTTGGATCGGGATCATACCCTGATCCACGGTCTTTAATCAGTATTTCTACTATAGATCCGTCCTCATTAATATTTGCTATCTCTAAAACTGCTTTCTTTAGCGGAGTTTTACCTTTTCCTTCACCACTTGCTCTCCGTAATTGCTTCGATCCTGTGTTTACTACAGTATTTGTACCTTTTATTTGTACATCACCCTGTGAAGCACCCTTACCATAGGGCATTAAGTTCTCTCTTTCCTGATATGACTCACTCATATCCTCTTCTAGCACCGCAGACTGCTTCTTTTTGATATCTTTCATACCAAAATTGTTCTTAGTACCGTCTGGATTGTTAACTGGGTCGTTCGGAGAGTTAACAAATTGCTGATCCCAACCGCCCATGTTGTGAAATACCTTCCTTGCATTGTCATTAGCGGATCTTTCAGTCAAAACTGCAGGTTGTTCTATCTCAATCTTCGGTTGAGCATACCCAAATCCACCATTAATGATATCTACACTCTGTACTTGCCCCTCAGAATTGATATTTGCTCTTAATTCTGCTGAGTCTAGGGTACGATTTGCTATTAATTGTTGTGGATCTATCTCTACACGGTAGTAAGTGATCTTTTTAGGGAACTCATACACCCCAAAGAACGCACCTTTGTCCCTAATACCATATCCAGCAAGCACTTGTGCTACTCCACCGTCTGTAGAAGTGTATGAACCGTTGTATGTAAAGGGTGCACCTGCTATATCTCTACTAATATTCTTAACTCTAGTCTCTAAAGTGTAAGTACCTGCACCTAATGTCATAGGGAAAGTCTCATTACCCATACCATTAGAGTAATTAATCTCCCTATCCACAAGGACAGTACTACCAGAGTCAGTGATTTTCATGTAACCGTAGTTGTCAGACTCGATTCTTAAGGAGTAAGTACCTGCACTAGGGATAGTAAACGTCGCAGTATGCACTTGCCATACACCAATATTAGGATCTACTGCATCATCTGCTGGTTTTACAGGGTATATACCGTATGCATCCATGTGTGCTGTCCATGGAACAGCAGCATTAGTAGGTGCACCTATAGCAATCCATGACCCTTTCTCTGTAACTGAGTTAGTAATCTCCCCACCACTACTATTAGTAATACGCCAAGCTACGCAAGCAGGGTTAACATACCACTTATTGTCATCAGAAGCATCCCAACTAAGCTCCATATACCCTACTTTTAGTTCATCACCGAAATATCTGACCTGTGTAATGTTCCATCCGTTGATCTTTTCACCAATAAAGAAGGATCCTGTAGCAGTTGTGTACCGAAATAGTATTCTTGTACTGGTTGTATCCGCAACTAAGAACGATTCATTGACATTTTTAGACTTCATGTCAGATAAAGTCATCTTAGTTTTAAGTGTCTCCCAACAATCTGACCTCACTTCGTAGAATCTACTGTATTCTATAGGTACTGGTACGCAAGCGGGACACCCTTCAGCGTCAGTTGAGTTAGGACAACACGCTGCATCACTCAAACTGAAGTTAATTCCGTAGACAGGACCGTTCCATGGGAAGGTTGTATCATACAAATAGTATATGAACTGCGAATCATACGACTGCTCGAAGGAAAGATAGCGGGGAAGTGCTGCTTTTACCGCACCATTCCTACCATAGAACCACTCAAACAGTGCATCTGTGGTATTAACACCAGCTACATTGTCTGGATTACCCCAACCTTGGATCGCAGGTACGCCATTTTGCTCTCGAAGATACTTTAAGAGCGTCCACTCGTTATTCCATTGGTACCAATTCGATCTATTTACGTTACATTCCCCTGTTGGACCTATAGATCCGATGTCAGCATAGGTGGTTACAGCACTAGAACTCTTGTCTAACTCAAAACAGTAACCAACTATACCTACATATCCCCATAATCCGTCTCTTGTGTCCTTACAATCAGGTACCCCACCACCAGGATTCTGCAATCCTACCTCTTGTGCAGGGTTGATGGTGTAAAAATGGTCTCTCTTAGACGTATTGGTGTTGTAATAATACTCATAGAGAGGTCTTACTGACTCTCCTGCTGCTTTATATACGTCTGCGTTCGCTTGACTTGTCCAAATATACCCTATAGTCTCTACATTAGCGTACCCCGAAGGTGGAGACTGTGTAGTAGAGAGCATTGTGTCGTTCAGAGTTGCATTATAATGCCTATACAACGCTGTAGAACCTGCTGCTTGCTCTCTTGCTATATGAAATACTGCTCTTCCGTCACGAGGTTCACGGTTATACCCCTCCATGACTTGTTTTGCATTAGGATCATTGGGAAAATCAGTCTGATGATCTAATACTTTCTTATTAGTATAGGTATGATCTTGATATTTACTACGATACCACCTATAAACGGGTCTCCTAAACCCATCACAGTTACCTACACAGGTCTCATCATCATCTCCAAGATATAAAACTACGTCCTTACCACCTATCATCGATCCTGGACCGAAGTTGTTAAAGGTTATCTGGTAATTGGTACCTGGTCCGCTATGATTATCGTGGGATTGATACCCACCAAAAGCAGGACGCTGGAATGTTTGTCCAAAAACAGCTTCCGAAACAACGTTGGGATAACTACGACCAGTTTCTATGATATAAGCTGGCATCTATTCTAATTCTTTGATACGACCCTCCAACATATTTAGTCTCGTATACAGATCGTCAAAGAGTTGACCTAGATTAAGGTAGTCTTCATACCCCTCAGGTTTATATTTCACCATATCAGCACCAGGCGGAGGCATCTTACTAAATGCTTCTTCCATATGCTTAGAGCGTTCAGCAAGGTTTTGGAGTGATTTACCTATCATCTCCATATGCTCTTGATACTGATTTAAAAAAGATTCATCCATAATGAAACGACGGTATTTTTTTTCTTAGACCTGCTTAGGTGTCTCGGTCTCTACCTTATTAAGTATAACAGACCCGTCAACATCTTCCTCAAAGTCCAGTAACGTGCCTTCTACCCACCCTAGATCATCGACTAGGTTCTCTGGGATTCTCATAAAGAAATCACCTTCGTCATCTAATTCTAGTTTCATGGCATATCTATGTTCCATATTGTTGTATTATTGCTCGACATCTTATATAGTTTAAGATTTTTTTCGAAGTACCAACTCTGTGTAACTTAGGTACATACTACCTTCTCCCTCTAAGTCCTCAATTCTCGAATACCCTTGGTATGGATGATGTAGCATATATCCTCCCTCTAGGTATATTCCGATATGATTACATAAACGATGCCCCTCAGCGTTCCTATACCCACCTCTGAGAGGGTCTATGTATAGTCTCATGATCATGACATCACCTTCCTGCATAATGGTATGGTCAAAAGGTTCCATGTTGTTACCCTTATAAACCTCTGTGTTGCCGACAGGTGCAGCATTCTGTATGTAATCTGTTTTAAAGAAGTACTTCTTCTCTGAGGGATAGTCATACAGAGGTATCCCATACTGTTCCTCATAGAACTTTAGGATAATATTATAGCAACCTCCGATTGCCTGTTTATTATTCCACCACGGTAAGTCCATATAAGACTCCCACTTCTGCCATGTGTCTGAATAAGTCGGTCTTACCATTCTCTTTTTAATTGTCTCACATCATCTGTACCGTAGAGTGCCTTACATTTCTGCAAAGCATCCTGACGTAAATTAGACTCGCAAAAGAATTCCACCTTCACGAGTCTATTAGATCCATAGAGTACCTGTGCTGTCCACCTAGTCTCTTGCATTATGCAGGTACCACATTAAATGTTAATGATATACGATTGTCTGTCATATTACTCTCATACCCATGTGTTAGATTGCTAGGGTATATAACAACATCTCCACTCTTAAATGGTACAGTTGCCTCCTGTAAGTTAAATGCAGTCATCTGTTTAAATGGTAGCATCATAACAGGGAACATCTGAGACTGTACCTGACGTTTAAACTTTAAAAAACTATGCTGTTCTTCCACATAGTTAATAAAGAACGTACCACTAAACACACAGTTAGCATGTTCATGTGGTGCATAGATAGCACCTTGATGTGCAACCTCTACATATACGTCACTGATACGAAACTCTGATGCATAGTTTAATCCTTCATTGTTATGAAAGTGTACACATTCCATCAGTTGTTTTTCCAAATCAGGCATATCCTTAAGGATCTGATTTGTCTTACCTACCTGTTGTACGTTATGGCATAGAACTTGTCTCTCGTTTATCTCAACGAAATCCTGATTCTTCATCCATTTCAGTACAGGGTCTACGAACTCCTCGATGTTAAACTTACTCACAGGAGTCATAAAGAGTCCATACGTCTCCTTGTCTAGGCGAACGTGTTCACTGAAGTCCTGTTTGATTTCATGTATGCTCATTGTCAGATTTCTTAGGTTTCTTAGTACGCTTCTTTATTAATTTAGCATACTTAACATCCTCCTTAGTATACCACCCTTTATGCTCTTTGGCAAGTTTGATGATTTTCTTTGCGGATTTCCTATCCGACTTTCTCTGAGTCTCATCCATATGAGAAATTTTTATATACGAAAAATATTTTTAATATAACATAATATAACGACCCCTCTGGGATACGTTTATAGCTTAGATAGACGGTACTTTTTTAATAACTAACAACAACTAACGCAAATTAACTGTCCTAAGTGTTAATAACTGTGTGTGCACTAAGTGTTAATTAGCGTGTGCTGCTATGTTATACTAACTGTGTGTCTGCTATGTGTTAATTAGTGTCCTCAATATACCCTACATCATAACACAAACCCTCTGCGATAAAGTAATCACATAGTTGCTGCAAATTACCATGCAATTCTTCACACAAACCTGTGTCAATTAGTCCCTGTGCTAATACTATCTGTTCGTCAGGTGGTAGAGAACCAGACTCGTACAATTCTAAAAGAAATTGTAAAGAATAGGGGATAGATTTCATGCTAATTGTTTACTAAAACTCTCAGCATCTTTCAGTGCTAATTGATAAGATCTAAACGGACCATTCTTATTACATTGTGGGTAATCATATGCCCAAAAGTGTTTAGAACCCTTCGTCCACAATTTAACATTAACTGGGGGTGAAGTTTCGAGAGTAATTGTTTTAGTCATGAGAGGCAATTAAGGCAACGTTGTTGTTAACAATTAAGGCAATATTGGCATCTCTTCGTTGTTACTTAGTGGGTGCTAATCACGTTTAGGTTTGTGATACTTTTCCACATACTCTGTGGAATAAGTGTTAGAAACTCCCTTAGTATTAGGTCGGGATTGTTTCCTCTTTTCTCTCAAACTTTTCGCCCTATTAGATGAATAGAGGTCATTACGTTTGTATGTCCTACCCATGGGTAATTGTGATCGCTAAGTATCACTTAGTAACTGTACTAATTATATATACTTTCTCCTGGAAAGTCAACCCCCTATGTGTTAGTTTTGTGTGTGTCCACTAAGTGTTGACAACTCTGTGTTAATATGCTACGCTTTGAGACAACAATTGTTCCGTAGATTAACAGATCTATTTAACACTTAACTATGTTTAATTAAACGTTTTTAAATGTTAACGAGTTTTCCACAATTTACCGCTTAATTGTTAACAACCCATACGCACACTAAGTTATACATTGTGGAAAACAGTTAGTAATTCTTTAATGTGCGATATGGTTTGTATTGATATACATTTACCTTAGTAACAGTTGTTGTTACTTTCTTAGGTGAATTAGGTGCTTTGAGTTTCATTTAGTTAATAACGAGTTGTTTGTAATCAAGGCATGTAATCCTTGTATCGTTGTTATCAATTAAGATAGTACGATTGTAATTGGGTGTATAACCTTTTTTGTCAGTTTCACCCTTTATGTAATTAATAAGGACTTGATATTGTCTCTTATTAAATGTTACATTGTCGCCTATTCCTATTTGATAGGGTGAAGAATAAGACATTAATTACCCTCCTTAGTTGTTACTTTCTGTGGAAAGTTATTGTTTAACATTTCCTGATAATCTTTCACCTCAGTTGATGACATTTTATCAACAAATCCGTGGGATCATATCAAGAATTCCCTCGTGATTACGAGCGATATTGTATAAATCAGTCTCAAGGATTTCTTTGTTTATGTTACCTTTAGGAAATACAGATTGGAATGTGGTCATTGTTAATTAGATTAGTGATTAATAGGCAATTGTTTACAGTTAGTGAGCGAAGATTATCTCATATAGAGATAACCACCTGCCCAACTTGCACGATTTAAACATAGATTGCGGGAAGATTCGTCCAGTAAGTTATATCTAATATGCTTTGCTGGTGCCTTCCATGATGCTGGTTTGTACACATCTCCAGTAGTTTTAGTAATGAAAGCATGGACAGATCCGTCTCTCCAACTGCCATCTCGCTCATCCTGTTGTATGATTTTATAGAACTTTCTACCTGATTCTATTCTAAATCTCATGGAAACTTCATCATTGTCTAATCGGGCAAGTCTCCCTTTGGCATAATCACTTAATTCTGATTCATTGCCTGACTTAATCATTCTGTAGGAACATGCTTTATAGTCCTGTCTGAGTGCCTCACAAAGGGCAAGAGCGTAGTCATAGACTTGAGTTTGGACTGGATTTGTTGTTGTTGTAGGCATGTGTTTAGAAAAAAATCGCTTGGGGTGTCTCCCCTTGTATGTTAATATTATAGCAAGACAGGCAGGGCAATTCTATATTAAATGGTCAGTAATATTAGTGGCATAGTAATACTTGACAACTAATCATCATTAGGGAAAGGTATAGTTTCACTTGCAATTTCGAACTTTGTTATTAACTCCTCTATCTCTTTGCATAGTTCAGTATCATCATTACCTTGCAAATATCCTTCCAATATGTAAAGAACTGTGGAAAGTTCATCTAAGTTCATGTTAACACTTGCAGAAGTTACTGGTGTTATTATTAAATTAGCAGGTCTAATTGGTCTGTTCATAATGATACTTTAGTAGGGTGAATCCTCCAGTCATTCTTATCAACAAATGCACCGCAACTTTGACATGCTAATGCACTCCAACTGAAGTGAAATACTTTGCTTAGTGAATAACATTTAGGACAACAAATATGTTTCCCATTGTATCCACTACGAGTGTTACGATTAACTCTCTTAAGTTCACTAAATCGTGGCATAATTAGAATACCTCATTGTTAACGTGGTCATGTCTAATTTCCTGGAAATGATGATACTTAG
>PVBE011552736.1_pt1 | contig 10998 bp, 14 predicted proteins | sample 1631181 | NCBI WGS metagenome assembly PVBE01 (sample SAMN08397723, study PRJNA350692) | Marine metagenome, whole genome shotgun sequencing project. | isolation source: water | place: Pacific Ocean | collected 2012-04 | reverse complement strand
CGTATGGGAGGGACAGTAATGGATATTCAAGAGCAACCAAATCCCCTGATAGAAATCGAAAGCATGACTGTGGGTGAAAAGAAAACCATGTTGGAGGAGTTAGATGCAGACATCAAATCCCGTAGACCTGATTTCGAGAAAGTAGATGAAATCCAATCAGAAGCCCTTAAGCAGATTGCAGAGTTACGGAAACTAGATGTTTCAGAGCTGGATGATGAATTAGATGATTTCGTCACATGGTTAGAGCAAATGGCAGAAGAGATTGATGTTTTCGATCGCCCCATTGCTTTGAGGTTCGATCAAATTATTTCCAGAGCAGAGACTGCTAATGGTAATTTCACCCAGGATGATTCACGTGGAGCCACTCGTTTGACGACATTACGCCAACTTCGTAGTCTGATCAGTGTAGTGGATCAAAGATTTGGTGTAGTGAATACTGATTCTCGAGTATATGTTGGTCCGCTTTTCCCTACGATTGAGGAGGCATCTAACTACATGGAAACAGAAGATCTCGATGTAGATAATCATGAAACTATGGAACATTTTGGTGATGGCTGGGATTCATTCATCAAATTGAATGTCTCATTTGACAAGTGGCAGAAGTTTATTCAAGAATATCACAAACAAGTAATGAAGAATCTGGAGAAGCTTAGAGGATTACCAGGCAAGGCAGAACCGCAGGCTCCGAAAACATTTACTCGGCCGGATGGAACGGAACTACCCGCAGTCAGTGTGACTAGTTCCTCTCGATTGAGTGGGAGATTAGTGTCTTATCTTGATCCTAATACTGGCAACATCGTTCTCCTAACTCCAGGAACGCAACCAGAAGGAGCAATGCCATATTCAGCCGACTCACACAGCACAGGCGATAAGGATCATAGAGGACGACCTCTATCAGTCCCACCCACATTAGAAGGTGTGATGAAGTGGGTAGATGGGACCAGAAGAACATTCGGAGATTCTGTGTCTGTGGTATCTTCAGCAGCCGGAGGCATTATTGGATTAGTGATTACTGGCGACATTGGCATGTGGAAAGAGAAAATCAATAATATGAAGATTCCCGTAGAGATTTCAATGCGTGAAGATGAAGGACAAGGGCAACTACATGTGACCTATGTCACAGCAATAGGAAGTGAAGAAGAGTGAATTGTGATTTGTGCGATAGAAAGAATGCCGAAAGTGTGGGAATCTACTGTGGAACACACAAAGCGTGTGTGAAATGTATCAATGAATTAGTCAATAAACAGATGGAGGCCAAGATATGTTCCACCATCCAATCCGAGTATAGTGCAACACTGATGCTAAAACGAGAAACAAAGGATGATTCCTAAATAGGTGAGTCCCACTCGCCAACCTATGGATCAATACCATAGATTACTGGCCACGATATTAGCGAACGGAGATGAACGTTCTGAACGCACAGGAATAGGGACTATTTCCCTTTTTGCACCACCTCCCCTTGTATTTGATCTGAATCAGGGTTTTCCTTTACTTACGACAAAGAAAGTGCCATTCAAGGCAGTGGCTGCAGAGCTCATTTGGTTCCTACGAGGAGATACCAATATCAAATGGCTAAATGATCAAGGCGTGCATATTTGGGACCAGTGGGCTGATGATAACGGAGACCTGGGGCCAATATATGGATCGCAATGGCGAAGCTGGCGAACAAGAGGAGGGGTCATCGATCAGATCGGCCGCATCATAGATACAATCAAAGTGAATCCGACCTCGCGTCGCATGGTAGTTAGCGCATGGAATGTAGGTGAATTATCGGATATGGCACTACCACCATGCCACGCTCTCTTTCAATTTTACATCCAGGATGGTCGCTTATCGTGTCAGCTTTACCAACGAAGTGCAGATATGTTCATTGGAATACCTTTCAATATCGCTTCGTATGCTTTACTCACACACATTATTGCACACCTAACTGGGCTCAAAGTAGGAACACTTACTCATGTCTTAGGAGATGCACACATATATCTTAATCACAAAGATGCTGTAACTGAACTCATGGCGAGAGACCCGAGAGATCTACCTCAACTCCACATTTCTGAAGATCTGGAAACACTTTCGGATGTAATGAGTTCGGAGATCCTGGAACTAATCTCTCTTGAAGGATATGATCCTTACCCCACTATCGTTGCTGCAGTAGCAATATGAATACATATTTAGGGCGGGGCATCTTGGGGTTGGAATAGGGGTCAAAAGAACTCCTTAGGTAGTTGTGTGTAGAATCTATACTCATGGCTCTTGCTCCCTGGCAGCAGGAATGGGTTCGATTTGATAATGAATCTATCAAAGATATGAAGCGTCACGCAGATAATACTCATACACATCGTGAATGGATGTGCTACGTTTATGAGCAAGATTATGGGATTCTTGTCCCTGGATCTAATGGTGGATTTCCAGTCATGATCACTGATGGTGATAGCGAGGACACTCTAATTATTGACAATGCAGAGGAGGCACAAGCAAAGGCACAAGAGATCGGTGGCACAGTTGTTCCTGTTTATCGCCTGGGAAAGCCTTCCTATGGAACAGAATCTCGAATTGAGGTAAATCCTCAGGCAAAATCCGTAGAGGATCGTATGGCTGATGGCCTACGTCCAGAGAATCGTAAGTGGACTATTCATGGACATCCGCTGAAAGATGGAAAGATCTACACAGGAAGACAATACTTTTCTTCAACGGATCTGGTGAATGAGTTTTGCCATGCACGCGATAATGATGAGCAGGTAGTGCAATTTTTGGTTTATCCTCATCAACAGAATGGAGATAATGAGGCTCATGTTATTCACAATCGCTGCCGTATTGTCATTTTCCCTGATCGAGAAACGATGAGAGCCGCAATGTCTGATTCCAACCCAGGAGTTGATTTTGATTCAATCACCCCAGAAAGTGGAAAAAATAATTCTGTTGATGATGGGAATGGTGGCACAACGCTGGTAAATGATGCAGGCGTTAATTGGTTTGAGTTCCAGGAAGCACTCGGCAAACGTGGATACATGGGTATTGTTGATATTGAAGGGCCAACTGGAGGAATGGTGTATCATTCAGAGGGCTTTGCATCTCGATTACGATCCGCAGGACTTGTTAAGATGCTTGGATTAGGTGTCGGATTATTTATTTTAGGAGTATTTGCGAAAAGGACATACGGCTCTATTGTTAGTCCAAGAGAAAACAATGTTTCTGTTGTAGCTGGTGCTGAAGGCATGAATGTTGAAGGCGGAAATCATTTCTGGCAGAATTAGTCTCATGTAAATGCTCATGTAGTCGGGACGATGATTTCTTCTTATGAGGATTAGTCCTACCGTCATGAGGACAATTGACGGCACGCTTGTTAGAGTGTATCCAGTTCCTGGCATAGATCTGTTTCGAGTGCTTATTGGTGATCGACCATTCCCTGATCTCATGAGTGAGGAGGAAATACAGCAGTTAATAGCGACGGGTTCATCAAGGTCCAAACCTGATGAGAACACGATGGCGGCTGAATGGTATGTGGATCTGGATTTGAGTCCTAGTTCCAGCAAATTAGAGAACTGGGGAGCTTGTGGATTTATCATTGAGGTAGATAGCAAACCAGATTCTGTGATTAAGATCGTTCCGTTGGCTGATAAGCCACTTCATAAAATCCGCAAAAGGGAGGTAGATCCATGGAAATCCTTTCTCGGTTCCAACATATTGGCCATCAATTATCATCAAGCGAAGCTGTTTGAAGCCCTCTCAAAGGAACCAGGGCCCGCCTCGTTGCCAATAATTGTGAATTATCGTGAGGGTCCGCTGGATCAGGAATCATTAGACTCACTCATCCAGATTCTGGGTAAGCGTATCGCTACTCGATATTTCCATCTGGGACAATCTGTGGCTGCCTGGGAAATGGAGAAATTAACTATGGATCCTAATTTGAGTCGAGTGGCTGTCGAGAAAGGACGACGGCAAGCTCTGGATTATCTGTTTAAGGAGCATGGAATGATTGCTCGAGATGTCTCTGCGGCGTCTAATTGGGGACTTCGTGAAGGTATTCCAGTATTATTTGATCCAGTAGTTCTACCAGTTTCCTGGATCCGAGGAGATACTGAGGTTAGAAGCTTAGCCGATGCTCGAACCAGAATACGCATGGCCAAACGTCAATCTCCGTCAAAGTGGATTTCGGTAGTAGGCCCTTTAGGGCAGAATATGAGAGACGGCGAAGAATCATTAGCCATTGTTATGTTGGCACTGGATCGAGCGTATCGAATACCAGATGCAGGATTTTATGCCCTTTTGGATTCTTTGCGTGTGAATGTTCCTTATGCACGTTCAACTTACCTTGGTTGGGCCCACGATTCCCGTCCCTTTGAGTCCGAGTAAATCGATTACTTGTTCTAAACAGTGGAGGCCGTCCTCCACAATCACTTCTGCTTTCATGTGATGATCAGGGATTCTGTGGATCTCTTGTTCAGATGAATCAGACCGTGCACTCCAATGACTTTCCCAATTATCTGGATAGGTGTATTGAAGTCTGGATTTCTGGAGATTTTCGGAAATACAAAGACGCACATTTACAAATCCTTGTTCATGTGCTAATTTGGCTTCATTGATGTAGCGCATATCATCAATAACGACATTCTCGTAAGAATCTGCTTGGCTAAGAGCATCCTCGATCCAAAGAGTGGGTCGTAATCGTCTACCTTCTGCACCGATCGCCTGGAGAACTGCTCTATGTTTCTTTCCGGCAGCTTCTGGAGGTAAGAGTCCTTCTTCAACCATAGTCCTGACAATTTTGGAACCCATTGATTTCACTCCAGCAGCAAATGATAATTTCACAAATCCATGGTGTTCTACAAGATAATCTGCAATAGTTGTCTTTCCAGAGGCCATAGGACCACAGATAGCCACCTTCATAGGATCTGTTGGGTGTTCACACCTTATTGAAGTAGTCGGTTTTATGAGTTAGTTCTATGGTGAAATCTCATAAAGGCAATTCTCTCGCGGCCTCAGTGAGATACGCCGACAATGCGAAGATATTACGAACTCATCATAAGAATACATGGGATACCTTACACAGATATTTCAGGGAGCTCCTATTGGAGACGATGTATGTTCCTCTATCTAATACACCAGAACTCAATGAGTCTTGGCCGACACCGACAATTGGAATCGAGAGTGGGCCAGAATCCCTGGTCTCATTCAATGTTCGTTCTAATGGATGGATCTATTGGGGATCTGCCTTGAAACACCGAGTAATAAATGATGCTGTTGGCTATGTCCCCCCATCTCAGACTTATCCTGATTCTAATGTCTTTGTTCCTTTGCCCGAAAGTTGGGTGGATGCTGCTGGTAATCGAACTATTGATATTTTTCCAGATACGGGTGTGGACATGGCTGCAATAGAATTACTGGATCTGTGGAACACAGCCTATGAACAATTTTTTCCTCTACATCAACACGAGCTGATTGCCCCCGAGATCTACTATTATCTCACTAAAGCAATCCGCGCTCAACGAGATCAGAAACGACAGGGATCAGATGCTGATGAATTAGCCATAGGATTGACCTCAAAGATCGCAGGCAGTCGTTCGATAGCAGATTCTCAAAAAATGGCTCGCACTATACTGAACATAGGTGAAAAACAGTTGCTTCATATCCCACCACTGATCAATAAGGGGGTATGGTATTGAGATTTCGAGTCGAATACCTGGACATCACAAATAAGGATCATCAATCCTCTCAAGATGCCTGGTCTTATTCAGAAACTTCTATGGTTGTAGCCGATGGAGTGGGTGGGTGGAGTGCTCGAGGTATTGATCCGGCTATTTGGCCGCATGTCTTCATCTGCCAGCTTGCCATGTGTCTATCTCCCCATGAGGGAAAAGATATTCTGGAAAGCATTGCTGATGCAATGGCTCGAACGAGGGTGTGTGGGTCCTCCACATTGAGTTTAGTTCAAATCAATCCGATAACCACTACTGCCTTTGCTTACAATCTGGGAGACTCTTGTTGGTTCCATATTCGGAATGGTGTGCTAATTGCTTCATCCACATCTACTATTCATTCACCAGGATTTCCATTTCAATTAGGTAGGGATGAGGATGGATTAGTGCACGATAGTTTGCCTGAAGATGGAGTCATTACTCCTCTTAATCTCCAGAGGGGAGATCTGGTAGGTGTAGCCACTGATGGACTCACTAAACTCCTCCCATTGAACCTATTGGTAGATTATCTATCGAATGATGAGGATCTTGAGGTATCGATGGGCATTATGGCGGCTACTGTTCTTGGCCTTGATAAGGCGGCCCAAGAGCATGATGACATTACTGTCGTCGTAGCAAAAGTCATTGCTTAAGGATTGAAGATCGGTAGGCTGATTCCTGCGTCTTTGAGTTCCTGGATTGCTTGACCCTCAGTCATCTCTCCATTCTCGACTGCTTCAGTAAGAGCTCCGAGAGGATAGCAAGTATCCGAAAAATCACAATAGTGGCACTCAAAACTGCCAACGGCTTGAAACTCATTCTTCTCCCATCTGGTTACATGGGCATTCTTCTTTCCAGATCCTGTCAACAGCATACCTGTCTCAAGACCTCGCTCGACATATTCCTTAGACCAGCGGAGCTGAAAATCACGTTCAGGGACCTCTTCTCGCTCCAAATGATCGATTACATACGCAAAACTCGCCATGATTCCATCAATACTGAGTCCCTCGATCGGAGTCAATCCTCTGTTCATTACATCATCAGAGATTCCTGGGCGCATGAGATATGCAACACTTGGTTCAATCACTTCGCCGAACTTGTCTTCGATGATAATTTCTCCTTCATCTCCTTCAAGATGAAGTCGGAAATTGGTGAAAACCTGTGGCTTGAGTCCTGCATAACACAGCAGTCCCTCAGTGATTTCGACTCCGTAGTGTGCCTCAAGAGGTTCCTTGAAGTTCAAATACAATCCTAGTTGCATAGCGTATGCCATCTTCGGGATTCCATTGGGGTATAGGCTGTTGGTTGGGCTCGGATACCTGATAATTCCGGATCGTGTGCTGACTGCCTCCTCAATAGAGATTCCTCGAGCTGTCTTGAACTCCATCAATGATGCTTCAGTAGTGCTAATTTCAATAGCATCTCCTCCAGAGTATTGATCTCCAGGTGCTGCTTCACAGTTTCTCAATAGTCCATCGATAGCCCCTACAATAGGGATTTCGACACCATTGACTTCTCCAGTTCCCATACAGGGAATATCTTGATCAATCAAGATTCCGGCTTCTTTCCAGAGTTCACAAAAATAGTCCTCCATAGCATTTCCTGCTGAAAAAGTGAGCAGAGTATTATCACTGAATGGGTCATCAGATGGTGTGCCCACCTTACGATAGTAGATAGCACGACGGCATTTGCCGACTCGTTGTTTATCTCCAAAAGGATCTGTGATCTCACAGGAAGCTTCAGTAGGACGATACTTTCCTGACGAAACTCTATACTTTCTTCTGCGATACCTTGCTAATGCTGCCTTCATGGGGTCTTCGATACTTGACATCTATGTCACCTTCATTGTCACTGGAGGGTCGCCACTATATCAAGGCTACGGTTACTCCTCTTCACCATGATCATGTTGACAATTTGTTCCACATTCATGATCTGCCTGAGCAAGGAATCCAATGTTCAATCCAGGCTGTGGTCGTGGTTCATCTACTCCATCCAGAATGCCATTTAGATCCATATCAAAATCACCCGCATGTTGTTCAATTTCTTCAGTAGTGCACATCCTCATTCCATCAAAAACTCCGAATAATCGTGTGCTGTTAGACTCACCAGGAACTTCAATCACAGTAAATCGACATTCATCAAATGCTTGAACGAACAGCTTGTCCAATTGTTCATACAAAGGATCCTCTGGATCGCGCGCTCGAGAATCCTCCATAGTCAATCTCAAGGTATATCCTCCGATCGGGACTCCTCGTTCTTGTGTCAGTTTCAATGCGTCTCCAATTGTCATCTGTGTCATGTCCTAAGCCTCCGCCGGTAAGTAATCTGCAATATCGAATGTTTTCCAATTCTTGACAATATCTAACATTGCCTGGAGACTATCGACAAGATCTGCAGTAGGAACCTCTTGTGCACGTTCAGTAATCTCAGGATCTGCACCTGGGACTTTGTATCGTGTTACTTGCACATAGCAGCCGTTAGAAATCAGTGATGTAAGAATTGCTCTTGCTTTGGTTGCATTCTCTTCAGAATCCAGAGGAATGCTTACTTTCTCCTCACCATGAGCCACAATCTCCCCATAATGTTTCACTACCAATTGAAGATACTTCTCAGGATCATCATCAATCATTTTCTCGATGCGCTTCTGATTTGAGACGCCTAAATCCACCAGCTTCTGGGAAAAACAACCTACCGTAGCGATAGATAGTCTCAGTGTGCCCTCGCCACCTTCTGGTGCCATTACATTGAACATTACGAAATAGAGATCATCTCGATCCTCGGTATCCTTCATAGATACGGAGGATTTGACAATTATTTTGGCCCCCTCATCCATGCCCAGCACGACTTTGCCTATTGACTTCATTTTTCATTCCCCTTTGGATCGATAAAGATAACCATGTTCATTGATGTCAAATACATTTCCCGTATCTTCACAGATCCTGTATCTCCACCGAAGGATCCACCTATTTGAGATAGTTCCTGCATCCTCTCGTGTTATGGGCTTGCTTTCATTTTGGATCATCCCATCTGAGAGCTCAAAATCCAGTCCATCCGCCCATTCTTGGAGAGCGTTGACGTCGGTCATATAAGTTACACATGGGCCGCACCTACTTAACTGTGATGCGAGTGATCATGGCCGAACCTAATGACAATACGTGCAGTATCCCATCTATTCCCAATGCTAGTTGAGTAAGGCGAACGATTTTTCTCGCCAGATCATAGGGATTTCCCCAACCTCTTGAGATCCTCTTTGTCAGTTAGTCCCAAAGTAATGGATTGACCTCCTGCATCCTGGACAGAGATCTTGACTAGTTTTTTATTATCCATCCAATCTTCGACAACTAGATATTTGCCCTCGCCGAGCGGGATCTTGTATAGCATACTATGGGATAGAGGGTGCAGATACCTGAATCTGCTTATCCAAATGCGAAATCCCAGGGTTGAATCCGATATGGGTAGGCGGGATCGCCAGAACGGTCAAAGTGAGCCAATTCCAGCAACGGCATCTCATTGGGATGAATCAAACATCCCAGATTCCACATTTTTAGGAAACTAGAGAGAGCAGTTCCGAGTCCTGTGACATGCAATCTAACAATATCAACTGGAGCTCCGATGACATATTTGTGCATCCACTCTTTCGTTTCGCGTTCCAGTGTGGTATAATCGTGCACATCTGGAATGGTTTTGGTGTGAATGTAGGTTACAATTCTCTCAGGCATACTATGGCCTGGTCTCCCTGCAATTAAGCCAGCATTTAGCACCCTTGAATCGAACATTTTCTCAGCCCTTGTATGGTGTAGCCCCTCGAAATAGATCTTTGTGCGATCCAAAAGCAATCATTGTGATCGTATTATCTGCTTCATCGTAGGTATAGAGGATCTGGTATTTCTGTCTGTGTATTTTGAGAGCCCGAAATGTTCCCTCATACTCCATCTGCAGTCGGCCAATCACTGTTGCGTTGCTACCATAATCTTGCTTGATCTCTCCGACCTGTGGATTTGAGGAGATTTTTGATACACCTGCAGCAACCTGCCTGGCTAATCCTTTATTCCGCCTCGTGGATTTTCTCACATTACGTGTATATCTTGCTGTTTCGCTGATTGTTGGATCTCCGCTATTGCTCATATTTACTCCACACACACGAGAGTATATTAAGGCTATGCCCAGGGCAAGATAGATTGGTGTTTGCAGGTCCTTATTCACACATATTACTGTGCATAACGACTACTCAAACGTAGCGATCGTAGATGGTCTGAGCAAGCTCTACAACCCGATTAGCCACATGTTCATCATCCACACCGGACAAATCATCGATATTAGGCAATAATCGGCTTGCTACATTCATACACATACCGAGTGTGATCTGTGCTTCACGAGTCAAAACGGCTCCATGTTGATCAACTCTTGCAGTAGATCCCAGATTGACGGTGTGTCCACCTGGTGTTGTGAGTGTTACTTGGATTTTGTCAGGATCATCTACTGAACCGAATGAAACTTGTGCATCTCGAGCTACTACGAATGTTCCTTGAGTCTTCGATCCGCTGGATAGGTCAAAATAACCGAGTGAGCCCTTAGGCCCATCAATGTAGATTCTATCTCTATTCTCTTTCTGCCAACGGCTGGCTTTGTATCCCTCTTTGCACTCAATCTCGATGTCTGTCATGTTCGTTCCCCTTATTCTTTGGGAATGCACGGTCCTATATGAATGCGTCGCTTTCCCACGTGCGCGTGCAATAAATGAAGTAGTGGCGACACAAAGTAATTACCATGTCATTCGTGATCAATCGAGATATTGCGTTTGTTGGCGGAGAGCTGGTGCTGTGTCAAATAGATGTGAGGCCATTTGACATGGACATTGGAGAGAGTCGCGTTCATGTGTGCACACCCGCCGCTTTCCTGAACATTCTGACGGATCTGGTGAGCGATTGTGATTTGGTGAGATTTGATTCATGGAAGGGATCTCCCAGTGAGAGTCGAGAGATCATCAATCACTCTATTGGACAGCTGAAGTTGCACTCAGGGCTTGATAGCAAAATCTACTGCCCATGGATCTCCATCGATCAGGACAACCTTTCGGCAAGAACTGTGATCTCCTCGCAGCCGATGGAACAAAATATCGTAGCAACAGGAGAGGATTTTGGCGACGCGCCTGGATTCCTGGAGGATTATGAAGCATTGGTGGACTTTACTTTCGCCAATCTTCAAGGGATGGAACACGTCGGAGGAGTAACGCGTCTCATGATTAATTCCGATTCGGGGAAAGAAGCGACCATCACAGAGTTCGTCCATTGGCTTAGAGTGGTCTATTGGGCCTTCTACACGT
>PVBE010699444.1_pt1 | contig 10998 bp, 10 predicted proteins | sample 1631181 | NCBI WGS metagenome assembly PVBE01 (sample SAMN08397723, study PRJNA350692) | Marine metagenome, whole genome shotgun sequencing project. | isolation source: water | place: Pacific Ocean | collected 2012-04 | reverse complement strand
CGTTCACCCAAGCATATTCGAGCGTCTTGATCCCAAGGATCCACAATTCGAACCTCGGTGAACCAACCCTCGATCGCCCCGGCGACCACGATTTCGTATCGATCCGCCGCGAGTGGTCTCGGCTCGGGCAGATGCACGAGCAGAATGCCGTCCAGCCAAGCCGTCTGACCAACAATCAACAGATCGCGATCGACCAATGGCAGTGATCCGAACACGTCCATCTCGAGCGTGGCCCAAGGCTGCTGGAGATAGCCGCCGCTGGTGCTGATGAGGCCACCAGAATCGGCTGGCACGAACCGGTCATCGTTGATCAATAGATCGACGATCGGCCTGCTCGAATCAACCGGCTCTTCGTCGATGTCGCCCTCGTCGGGCTGGGAGCCACCGGAACGCGGCGTGCCGCCAGCGCCCCAGTTGGCAATCACGGCAAGCAGGTCGTCGGTGTTCACCACACCATCGCCGTTGACATCGGCGGGACAATCTCCTGGTGGGCACGGACCCCATGCCGAGATGACGGCAAGAATGTCGTCCGCGTTGACCATGCCATCACCGTTGGCGTCGCCGGGGACATCGACTGAAGGCGCAACAGCAATGATCTGCACGTCATCGATATTCCAACCGGAATACTGCCATGAACTGTCGGTCGTGCCCATGACCCAGCGAATCCGAACATCTGCCTGACCATCGGCCAAGTCAGAAAGGTCGTAGACATATTCGGTCCATGACGAATCGGTGATCTCGCCGCTGTTCTCCCAGATCGTCGTGAAGCCGCCGCCCGCCACACTGACCCTGATGTATGCATGGTCGTACGAGGAGGTCTCGACGTTCAGGTGCCGCATAAAGCGCAGTTCGACATCGGTGAGATTGCTGCAGTCGAGCGAATCGGTGGTCAGGGAGTACTCGGGCAGGCTGTTCGCGTAGTCACCAGCAAGGTTGTAACCCATGACATTGTCGCCGGTGGCGCCAGATGTAGGATCGGGATTCCCATACTGCCCACCACCGCCGGTCGGTTGACCGAAGTCCCACTCTCCTTCGCGGGACCATCCAGGATCCGTATCCATCGGGAACGAGTACACGACCTGTGGCCCGTTGGCCACCGTGATATCAATCACTGCAGGCGCAGACGCTCCCCCATCGGGCGGCGCGCCGCCGTCATCGGCGTGGAACGTGAAGGAATCGAATCCCTCCCAACCACTCATGGGAACATAACTCAGATTGGGGTGCTCACTGTTGCCGGGCACATAGGGGAGGTCATCGGGACCGATGACCGCGCCGGTATCAAGATCGATCAGCAGTTGCGAAGGCAAACTGTCGATGATGAAGATCAACACACCAGGCGGATCCGGAAGGCCATCATCACTGCCGGTCAATGTGAAGTTGAGCACGCCCCCCGGCGCCATGGACAGCGACTGCCCATACGCACTCGGTGGCTGCGCCCCGCATCCAACAGAACTCTCCGAGAGATCCGATGGTTCGAAATCGGGATCCTGCCCGACACCTTCGGAGAGGCCGACGATGGCGTCGCTCGTGTCAATGCCCAACCACGCCATTCGAATCGTCCCATCCCAGTTCATCACAACCTGGAAGGTGTTGCTGTTGCTCGTGGAATACTCGGGTACATTCTGCCAAGTGATCGCCACGCCATCGGAAGTGTTCTTCCAACTGATGGTGCCGCCAGCAGAGGGGTTGAGATCATCCCACAACGCGCTGATCCGAGGCATTCCAAAATGCTCGGAAAACGACTCGGTGTAGTCGGTGTCGCCCGAACCGAAGGTCAGGAAGCCATTGCTACAGATCCAGAACGATGCGTGCGCCGCGCCGTACAGGAATACGTCCTGTGAGGGCGTAATTTGGATGGTGTCGTCGTCGCCAAGCCCAACCGTCGTGCCGCCGGAGGGATCCACCGGCAACGCTGATATTGGCTCGCCGCAGGCGGTATAGCCTTCAACGCCGCCGATCGGATCGAAACGAATGCTCATGCCGTCGAGATCAACGCCGCTGCTGAACTGCTCGGTAAAGAAATCTGGGATGTCGGGCGTCGTGAAGGACCAGCAGGCCCCGCTGTTGTCGTAGTGGCTCTCGTTGCCAGCTGCATCGACGAGCGTCAGATCGAAGTAATACGTCGTTGCATCGGTCAACTGGCCAAGCCAGAAGTCATGCTCCGGAACGACCCCCTGCCTCTCCAGTGCCTCGGTGAGCTCGTCACAAGCGGTTCCGTAACCGACCAACAGTCCAGCGGACTCGTCCGATGTAATGATCAGGTGCGCGGCCCGTGGGTCCACCTCGAGAATCTGCACGTCCACAAGGCTCGGCGGAACGCCGTCCACATCGGCCGAAGTGATCACCTCGACATCGGTGTTGCCGTCGGCGTCCTCGGCGTCCAGATAGATCGCCTCGATGGTCGAACCATGCACTGCGTACAGCACGCCAGGGGCGTCCGTGGTCGAGTGCGGCATCGTGGCCGAGAAGGTGGAAGCCGCAGGATCTTCTTCAACGAGTGTCAGCCACTCGCCTGCTGGCTCGTCCTCTGATCGGACAAGTACGTCAATGGTGTCCACGACGTTGTCATCGAGATTGAGGTCGCAATCGACCACCGTCACCGTCAGGTCGCCTTCGAGCGGGTAGGCCCCCCGATCGAGGGCGATGATGCCGGTGCTGGAGCAGGCAACGAGATTGGGAGTCGCCATGACGGAGAATGCCTGCGGCCCGACTGGAACGGCGTAGCCGTGGATCTGCACCCGCCAGACGCCCGCCTGCGGCGATTCGACGGTGACCTGCTCGATGTTGTTGAGGTGATCTTCGGCCACCTGCGTCGCGGGGTCGCCGGGATTGGCCGGATCGATGGCCCACGGGTAATGGCGATTTCCATCGGGACCGTACACGATCAGATCAAGATCGTTCACCAATGAGGGGAGTACCAGCGGCACAGCCGGCTCGTCATCCCAGGCCAGTGTGACCTGAAGTTGCGAATCGCCCGCATGACTGATCACGAGAAACTCGAATGTCTCACCAGAGGACACTTCCGCCTCGAGGTGCGAGTCGGTGCGGAGATGGTCTACCGCGTCTTTGGCCCGAATCGAACCATAGCCGTGCTTGAGATCCGGCCCGGCGTTGCCGAGGTCCGCTGCCGTGTGGGCCAGCATCGCCTTGAGTGTGCTGTTGCGCATATCGGGCCGCTTGGGGAACTGCGCCCGCCAGTCCTGAATGAGCAGGGCGCCAATACCACAGGCGGTTGGCGAGGCCATGGACGTACCGCACATGGTCGTATACCCACCGCTGCTTGAGCAACTCGTCACAGCACCGTCATCGTTGCTCTGGCATCCGGCCGTAGAAATATCCGGCTTGATCCGGCCGTCGTCTACTGGACCCCAACTGGTGAAGTAGGTGACGGACTCATCGTTGCTGTTGAGCGCCCCTACCGTGATGTGGTTCTTCGCGCATGCTGGCGGCGCGGTCGTGTAGAACTGGTCGCCGCAGCGGGAGGTTTGCCGCTCATTACCGTTGGCCCACATGATGCGGATATCGCCGCCAAGGTCGCCGCGGACGACCGAGTCGATCACGCTACTGGTGATGCCGTAGTCGCCCGTCCACTCGCACGGGAAGCCATTGCTCGCGGTATTGGTGCCGATGGAGTTGTTGGCAATCACCGCCCCGTACTGATTGATGGCTTCACCGTAATCCGCCTCAAGGTCGCCCGGATCGGTGTAGAGGAAGCCCTCATGGAGCCCCCCTTCCTGCTCGAAACCGTAGGACTCGATGGTGACGGCGGGCGCCATGCCCGCGTACTGGCCGCCGCTGCCGCTGCCATCGCCGCCGATGGTGCCAGCAACGTGGGTAGCGTGGTTGCTCAGGCCAGCGGTGTCGCGAGCCGTGTGCCGACCGCCGAAGTCCCCATGCGCGGAATAGCCATAGCCGCCGTCATACACCAACACGACCACACCCTCACCATCGAGGTTGTAGGGGGCATCTTGTACTTCTCCAGCCTGTGTCACGACGCGGTTGGAATCGTTGAGTTCAACGAACTTGGGCAAGGCTGGCTCGATCCACAGCACCCGGGAATCCTCAGACAGTGGGCTGATGGTCGACACGGGCTGCCGCACGACCAGGCCATGAGCGGTCTCGAGAACCGAGAGCACCTTGGCGTCGAGAATCTCGATGTCGGCTGCGAGCGTGGCGAGGTCTTCGTCGCGGTGGGCGAGCACGTACGTCACAACGCGTGGGTCGGCCGACTCCTGGAGTTCCCGAAGCAGATCGTTCACGGCAAAGCCTCTGCCAGCCCCCAATGCCGTTCGAGCGGTGCGATCGATGGTCCAATCGGGTACGCCACCTGCGGCGAGGAAGGGGTGGAGTTTCCATGCCGAATCGATGGGGCCGATCCACGAAATGGCATCTATCACGAGGTCGGAGCGAGTCGCCCCTTCTCCGAGCGAGGCGATCCAGACGGGGCCGCCGAGGCTGGTGAGCAGTTCGATGCCTACGTCTGCCAGTTCCTTGCGTTTGCCCAAGTGGGATGGGTTCAGCACGACCATGACGTGGTCATCTTCCGACCGCCATGAGAGCCGCGTCAGTTCGGCAAGGCATGCCCTGTCGTCCATGGCCTGCACCTGCACGTCGCCACCACGCAGCGGAATGGTGTGGTGAACGGTCCCTACCGCGGCAAGCGCCGCGGCTGCAATCATCGATACCGACATTTCAAGGCTCCTTGGGAAGACTCTCTGGCACTCAGCCGCAGCATCCAAGGTAGATCATGAGGCCCAGTCAATCCAGCCTCGATTCACCAAAACTGTACTCAACTCCGTATGCGAACAAGTGTCCACATGGCTGCCGTCACGAGCAGCACTGGCATCGTAATGCCCAAAAACATGGCGAAAAACGGGTTGTCCCCGGTCCACTCGGCAGCGAAGAGCCCTGTGGGTGGCGAAATACCTGGAAGCATCAGCACTCGCTCGGCGTCTAAATCGGTCCCCCATCGGCAACTAATCAAGACCAGAACCACAGCCAGTCCTACCAGAGTGATGCCGATACCGATACGCCACGCCGCGTGCATGGGGGAAGTATGACAGGCGAAGCTTCAGCCAGCGAGGGCCAGCAGCCGCTCGGGCGTCAAATCCACGCGAGATCGAAGCCGCTGCAGGATGGAATCAAGTCGCTGCGAGACGCGAGATTCACTGCACCCCACCGCGATACCGACTTCCTTCATGGTGAGGGACTCGTAGTAGTACAGGGATACGATCATGCGATCGATGGGCTCAAGGTCTCGGGTGATCCACCGCCGAAGGTCGCGACGCTGGCTCTTGAGCGACGGACTGTTTCCGCTTCGTTCGGGAATGGACACCGGATCGTCTTCGCCGCCAGCGGACACCGTGGAGATGGTCACGACGATCGGTGGGGTGTCTTCGCCGACGACCCGATCGAACTCCTCCTGAGACAGATCCAGCAGGGCCTGCAACTCATCCCGGTCGGGTACCCGCCCATGGACGGCACGGAAGCGATCCACTTCCTGCTGAATGATCTTGGCTCGACGCCGCATCAAGCGAGGCACATGATCGAGCGAGCGAAGCCAATCACGCATCGAACCGGTGATCCGCTGCGAACTGAAGGTCTCGAACCGGATACCGCGGCTCGGATCAAAGCGTTTCATGGCATCGATGAGACCAAGATAGCCTTGCTGCACAAGGTCATCGACATCAACATGATTCGGCAGAAGCGACCGCATGCGGCTGGCGATCTTCCGAACATGGTCCGCCAGATAGTGCTCTACGAGTTGGCTGTGGGCATGGAGGCACCCGCGCTCGATCCACGCCGCCCACCAATCTTGGACATCACCGGATACGGGCTCGCGGCTTCGTTGGGCAGTCCCAACGGGGGATCGCTCACCTCCGGTTGCCCGTCCGTGCCGTGGGATGTGGGGTCGTTCACCACCCTCGATCACCGAGGGTTGCCGCGCCGTCATGCTCATAGGACCGTCCTTGGTCTCTTCGCTGCCAATCTCCAGAAGGTCACGCCATCCATAGCGTGGCCCAACAAGTACCATCGGAACAGCACCGGTACAAGCGAAAGGTCCGAGGATCACTCGAAATAAGATGCTATCCCGTCCGTATGGGGCAATTATTCTCGGACGCGTGGTGTCCGAGAACAAGAGCCTGGGAGCCGCCCGGACATTGGCATGACCACCCACTGCCGTATCTGCCAGGGCGGTACCCGGCCCCTTCCGGACCCACCTACAACCCCGGAATCACCACCTGCACAAACACCCCAAGCACCACCGCCAGCCCGAGAAGGCCCGCCACCACCAATACCGACATCACGACCACCTGCTGCCCCCATGAGCGGCCCTCGGCTATCCATACCGCCTTGTAGATCATGGCGACGCCAACTACCAGTGGAACACAAAGCAGGTACCAGTAACTCACGAGTTCCGGCACGGGCTGCAAAAACGGGATCCATGCCACAATCATGGAGATTGATCTCCCGCTCGTCGAGTGTGTCGCTCATCGCGACGGGCCGGATACACCGCGTCCAAGATAAGTACGACGTTCAGGAGCCCCGCAAGCCCGATGTAGAGCGTGCCGACCGAATTGACATGGCCGAGGCTCCGCCACGGGATCTGCTCGTCCGCCGGCAGGTTCTGTACGTACTGCTGATTGATGACATCAACCCCCAGCACGATTGGGCCGGCGCAAGCCTGCGCGATGAACCACAAGCGGTCGTTTTTTGAGTCCACCACATCGACTCCCCCGATCAGCAGGCCACCCAGAATCAGCACACCCATTCCAGCGAAGATCCGAAAGCTGCGGATACGTTGGCCGAGCATGAAGTGCCCGAGGCCTGGCACCATCCACGCCAAAATGCCGGCAAGGGGCTGAAAGGAGCGATTTGGCGATTGATCTGCGGAAGGTGGGGTCATGCGGGTCGTTCGGAGTCTGTGGAAGCCGCGGGGGTTGTCCTGCAAGCCTGATTTGAGGATGATCGCTTCAGCCACCCCCGATTCGGGCCGATGCCTCCATGGTAGCGATCAAATGAGGATCGCTCCCCCATGGAGCCCGAACACATGAGTACCCAACCTTCCTCTGAACACCAGTTGAGAGCACCAAATCCACTGAGCGTTGTCGATCGACGCTCGGGTATCGATCGGCGTGATCTGGCCGATACGACAACGACCAATCTGGAACGCCGCCGCGGCCCTGGCCGCCGCCGGACCGATTTTCTTCGCGCCGCCGAGGAAGGCGAGATGACGGCCGAGCAGTTTCTGTTCATTCAGGCCATTGATGCCTTCAAGCGGGTCAACGGCAAGACCTTCCCGACATGGACCGACGTGTTGGAGGTCGTGCGGAAATTGGGATATCGCAAGACGATGCCGAGCGAGTTGAATCTGGCATCAGACTGCAAGGACTGGACCGAGCCCGCCGACGCCGACAGCGGCGTCAACCGATGTTCGGCTCTGGCCGACGACGAAGCGGCCTAGCCCGCCCCCTATTCGTACCAATCGGCGTTGACCTTGATGTATTTGTGCCACTCCTCTGGCAAGTCTTCCTCCGGGAAGATGGCCTGAACGGGGCACTCATCCACGCACAATCCGCAGTCAATGCAGGTATCCGGGTCGATGTACAGCATGTCCGCCGAACCAAACTCCTCGCATTCGTCCTTGGTCGGATGAATGCAGTCCACCGGACAGACATCAACACACGCGGTGTCCTTGGTTCCAATACAGGGTTCGGCGATGATGTGCGTCATCGAACTAAATCTCCTTGAGCGGCCAGATGGGGCGGGGATGGTACCGCAAAGGGGTCAGCGACACGGGCGGAGCCTTGCGGCTCCGCCCGTGATCAAGATCCTGAGTTGAGACATACGCCTCAGAAGACTGTCACCTTCTACGAGTGGCCTTCTTACGAGTGGCCTTCTTGCGGGTCTTCTTGCGAGTGGCCTTCTTGCGAGTCTTTCTGCGAGTGGCCTTCTTACGGGTCTTCTTGCGAGTGGCCTTCTTTCTTGTGGCCTTCTTTCTTGTGGCCTTCTTGCGAGTGGCCTTCTTTCTCGTTGCGCGTTTCTTGGCCATGAATATGACCTCCATGCAAATCCGCTCGGGTCCGGCTTACAGTCGGAAATCCGGATGCACGTACACCCGGGCGGACCCGTTTCAACACGTTCTACACGTATCGGACGCAGAATTGAAGACTCTTGACGAAAAATTTTTTTTCGACCTCGTGGAGACCTGCACCGATCGTGCCTCTGCAACCACGACATCTCCATAACTTCACGTATGCTTGTGCACATCACTTGTTCCTTTGCAGAGGCGCAACAACACACATGATCGCAACCCATACACTTCAAAATGGTCTGCAACTTGCTGTTGAACAGGTCGATGCCGCCGCATCCGCGTCGATACATCTCTTGGTGCCAGCCGGGTCCATGCGCGATACTGATGCCACCGACGGAATCGCCGCTCTCTTTCTTGAAATGCTGTTTCGGGGCACCAACTCGCTGAAAAACAAGGAGTTGACACACGCGTTTGACTGCGCCGGAATGCAGCGAAATGGTTCGGTTGGTGCGCGCTTTCTTCACCTCACTGCTACAACAACGGCCGATGGCGTGGAGCAGGCAATCCGGCTGCTGCTGTCGGTCGTCATGGAGCCGAGCTTTCCCGATTCCCAACTCGAAGCATCACGTGAGGGATGCCTGCAGAGCCTCGCTCACCTTGCAGATGACCCCGCAGAAGAAGTTGGTTTTTTTTTGCGAAACCGCCACTTGAGTCGCCCCTTTCATCGAAGCGGGCTCGGAACCCTCGATGGACTCACTGGCATCACAACGGACGATCTCAAGACGAGATTGGCAGAATGCGTCGTTCCAGAAGGCTCCATTCTCTCGGTTGTTGGCGGGATCGATGCGGGTGAATGTTTGGACATCGTTGGCCGCCTCAGTGGCACATGGGCCGGATCGGCCGCTCCAGCCCCCACATCGAAGCCCGCTCCACTCGGACGTCGACTCATCGAACGCCCCACATCACAGGTCCATCTGAGTATGGCATGGGATGCGCCTCCGGCAGGTGATAAAGCGGCCGTACTTGAGCGGCTCGTCTGTGGATCGCTCGGCGGAACAACCAGTGGCCGGCTCTTCACCGAAGTCAGGCAGCGACGTTCTCTCTGCTATTCCGTCGGCACCCACTACATCCGCTCACCTGAACAGGGGTGGGTGTCACTGCATGCTGGTACCACACCGGAGCATGCCGAGGAGTTGGTGCAGACATGCCTCGATGAAATCGTCCGCATCGCAAGCGACCTCAGCCGTGATGAAATCGAGCGTACACGGCGATCCATCGTCAGTTCGATCATCCTGCAAGGCGAATCCACCCGAGCCCGAGCTGCACGGTTGGCCGTTGACTTGGCACACACTGGTTCGTGCCGATCACTACAAATGCGCGTTGCAGAGGTGGAAGAGGCCTCAACCGAAGCCGTTCAAGGCCACGCCTGCCGATACGCCGATCTGGACCCAACCATCGTGGCGATCGGACCAGCAGGTAGCCTCCCCTACCAGAGCGAATAACCGCCGCATCAGTTCGATTCCCGACTCCCTGCTTTCGGCTCCTCCGCGGGGCAGCGGCGAACCACACTGAACTGATCGAGGTTCAGTACGACCAATTCCCCATCCTCGAGCCGAAGTTCAAGACGGTCGAGCCAGAGCCGATCGTCTTGGCTGCCCGCGAACCATGAGCCGGTCTTCGCCTGCCAGCACCGAACAACTTCGCCTTCGATGGACGTAGACCATGTTCGATCACCCAGCGGCGTCTGCTGCGTCACGCGAACGCAGGATCCAATGGCTAAGAGTGTGGTGTGCATGCCCATGGAGCTGGAATCGTACGGGACCGCAGCGGCTCAGGGTGTGAGCGGAGCATCTTCCTCCGCCTCAGATGGTCCGAGGACGGTCAGCGACATGGAATCACGCAGCGGCTCATGCCCATTCCGGTACAGGGTCGCGGTCAGGTGCGGTGAGCGGGGAAGCGATTCGACTGTTGTCACCTCTGGAACCAGATAGGTCCGCGTCATCGGGTCAAAGCGATCGGCGTTGATATTCGGATCGTTCAGGTCGATTGACCATGGCTGCTGGCTCATGATGGCCTCCCCGTGGCGATCGCCCTGGTGAAACTCGAGTTTGAGCGTCCCCGCCCCCCGAACCGAGAATCCATCCGCGTCCACCAATTCGATCGCTGCCTCAACGGTGGCCGTCCCGTCCTCACGCACTCGCACATGGGAAACCGGATGGACCGACAAGTCAACCGGCCTGAATCGATCAGCAACTCGAGCGGGCTCTATACGTGGGGCATTCGAACTACAGCCCGCACAGGCTACAACGCAGCCAGCAGCAATCGCTTTCCTCAACTTCACTTCTCAAGATCGCGGAGGAGTCCATCCAGGGCGGCGTCCAGCCGATTCTCGGTGAGATAGCCACCCTCCAAGATCGCCATTCGGGCCTCGTGAATGCGGTTCCATCTGACGCCGTCCATTTCGTCCAGCCGGGTACGCCATCGCGACAGGTCGCCGCTGCTGACAAGAGTGGACCGGTCGCAACCAGGTCTGCACGAACAAGCCGGCTCGGGTTGGACCGCCCGTTCATCGGATGGCCCGAGGGGGCCGTTTCCCACCAAAGCAATGTCGAACATCGAAATAGACTCCTCAGCGAGGGGCACCACGCCACTCACTGCAACCAATACTTACACTGCCTCGCGATTCTTCCCTGAATCCCGTGACCGACCTCTTGAGCACCTCAGGCCGTTCGTACCATGTTCATCGGCCTGCCGAAGCCGCACCCTTGAACTTTGAATAAACTGACGGAACCCCATGACAGCCAAGGCATTACATAAATACATCCCGCCGAACCACGCCTTGGCTGCGGCACGCCTGAGCATGAGTTTGCTCGCGGTGGGAATCGCCGGCTGTGAGGCTCCGCCGCCCGCCCGTCCCGAACCGCCGAAACCAACCGTCAACTTTGATCTCACAGACGAATCGG
>PVBE010344578.1_pt1 | contig 10998 bp, 6 predicted proteins | sample 1631181 | NCBI WGS metagenome assembly PVBE01 (sample SAMN08397723, study PRJNA350692) | Marine metagenome, whole genome shotgun sequencing project. | isolation source: water | place: Pacific Ocean | collected 2012-04 | reverse complement strand
TTGAGCGCGATTCTCGCGCCGACTTCACCTTGCCAGTCGCCGACGTCGAAGCGCAACAATTCGAGCGGCGAACACGCCGTCGAGAGCGTCAAGAGCCGCGTCTGTCGCCTCCCGCCGTGGCGGTAGTTGTACTTGCCGAGGACGAAGGACGCGCCGTCGCGCGCGACGAGGGAGGCGACGCCCACGACGAGCGCGCACACGGCGCACGCGACGAGTTTCGCGTCGACCGAGCGATGCACACGCGTTCGCGCGCGCCCAACACCCAATTCCGCATCGTCGACGCGTTCATCGCCGTAATTCGTGCCGACGTCGATCGTCGACGCGTCCCGCAGCGTCAGAGGGACGCGTTCTTCATCGCGCGCGTCCATCGTCGCGAGACTCGCGACGCGCGCGCGCGGGCGGTGCGCAATGACGATTTCTGATCGCGCGGGGCGAACGTCCCGTGTGTGTGTGGTACAAAACACAAAACGCGCGCGCGGGCGAGCGAGGGAAAGAATACGAGGCGGCGAAGAGCACGAGCCGGCGAGCGAGGGAAAGAATGCGAGACGGTGGTCAACGCGCGCGAACGTTGACGTCTTCGGCGCACAGGGGCGAGCCCGCGCTCGCGCGCGTGATTTTCCGAATTTTCGCGCCTGGCGCGACGGGCGGGAACGGCGGCGACGGCGCGCCGGACGAGCGCGGCGAATCGGAATCACCGAGAGACCGAATCTCCGATCGATCCGCGCGATCGATCGAGTCGCCGGGCGAACGCGGCGAGTCGACGCCGAAAGACGCGTCGACGTCGCGACCGAGCGCACGAAGGATTCGCGGATGCATGGTCGGTCTCGATCGACGTCTGGCGAACGTCGGCGGCGGCGATACCTCGGATGCTCGGGAAGGATCGACGCGCCAGAGTCTGGTCGCGCCGTCGTCGGCGCATGACGCCAATGCGTCGAGACGTTTCGACCAGTGCACGCAATTCACGCCCGCCGTGTGTCCTTTCAGACGAATCGACGCTTCGTTCGCGCGACGCACGTTCCAAATGTGCACGTCGTGGTCGAGCGATCCGCACGCGACGTGATCGCCGTCCGGGGAAAAGCACGGCTTGACGTAAAACGACGTCGATCGATGACCGACAAAGTGTCGAATCGGCTTCCCTCTGGGGTCGTTCGCGTCGAATATCGCCATGTGATTGTCCACGTACGACACGACGACGCGCGACGACGTCGGGTCGATCGCGATGCCGGAGATGCCTCTCGGACGCTTGCCACCGGCGCGTGTGCCGCCTTCGCCGCCGAAACGACCACCGAGACCCGCGTCGTGAAACGAACCTCGGACGTACTCATCGTCTCCCGCGTCCTCGAGCGCGCCGATCGCGCTCTTCATCTGACGCAAATCCCACATCTTCACCAGCCCGTCCGATCCTCCCGAACTCAGCAACACGTCGCCGCCGTTATCGAACGCCGCCGACGTGACGCTGTGCAGTCGCGAACGTCTCCCCACCCCCGGCGTGTGCGCCTTGTGCGCGTACCGAACCGCCTTCTTCGGCGAAAGATACGGCGCGTCCTCGTTTTCGCGCACGACCCGCGTCGAGCAGCGCGCGTCGAACACCAACAACCGCCCGTCTCGTCCACCGGTGGCGAACACGTCCCTATTCGTCGGTCTCATCGCCAACGCCTTGACGCTCGCGTCGTGTCCTTCAAACCGCGCGCTCAACACCTTTGTCTCGACGTCGAACATCGCCGCCGTGGTATCGGCGCTCGCCGTGAGCACGCGCGCGTCGTCGCACGTCCACGCGACGTCGAACACCGCGTTCTCGTGCGCCGACGCCGTCCAACGCGGGCTCATCGACGACGCCCTCGTCGTGTCCGACACCGTCACCGTTCCGTTTTGATCCCCGATGGCGACGAACGTCCCGCGCGCGTCGGCTGCGGCGTTGAATCGAACCGCGAATGGACACGAATCACCGCTCGACGCCTCCGCGAGTTCGATCGACGCGAACGTCGCGCACATCCGACGCGCCGCGACGTCCGCGCGCGACGTCGACGGCGCCGAGCGCGCCGACTCGCGACGACGCGTCGACATGGCGCGCGCGAATGATTTTGATGATTTCAAACGCGGCGCCGCGTCCGCCGCGCGCGCGCCGTCTCTCGACGCCGAGCGTCGAACGACGGGCGACGGTCGGTCGAGACGCGCGTCGAGCCGGCGACGACCGCGAGGCGCGAGGCGCGCGCGCGCGCGGGGACGGAGGCGTCGCGGGATGAAGATTTGAATGTGACACGAGCTGACGCCAGACGTCGACGCCATGGAGGCGCTTCGCGCGCGCTTCGACCTTCCGAAGGGCACGTCGAGCGCGGCCCTTGAACGGGTGTTGCGCCAACTGTCGCCCGAGGGCGAGGACGCGGGCGAGAGGGCGGAGACGGCGAGGGATGATGATGACGGTTCGTTCGCGGGGACGACGAATCGACCGTTCGATGACGACGAGGAGGCGACGCCGACGCGCGAGGACGCGCGCGCGAGGGCCGTGATGGAGGAGACGTCGCCGCGCGCGCGAGCCGCGTCGCTTGTCGAGGCGGTGGCGGAGGCGCGACGCGCGAGAGGGGAGGACCGCCGCGCGTCGGGACGCGGCGACGCCGAAGACGACGCGCGAGCGAAGGACGCCGAACGAATGGCGGATATCGCGAGAGAGGATGCGCGGATGGCGCAGAGACACGCGTCGGCGTTGAAATTAGAGGTGCGCGCGCGAGAGGGAAAGATAAAGGCGCTGCGAGAGGAGAATGAACGGTTGAGACGGGAAAATCGAGCGCTTCGACACGCGCGGGTCGCGGCGACGGTGCGAAAGACGACGTCGGAGGCGGTGGAAGCGAGCGTTGGGACGACGACGCGCGCGCCGGAAGATGCATCGGTGGCGTTGCATCGCGCATGGGGGAAACTGTGCGAGAGCGCGGCGAAAGGGAACGCGGATGTCGGTTTGTTGATGCGTCAATACAAGTCGACTCGGCGGGAGCGAACGCTCGCTTACGAACGTGCGGTGGAGCTCGAGGAGGAGTTGACCAAGACGCGCGAAACTTTGCGCGCGCTCGAGGTGAAAACGCGCGAAAACGCGCGGGCGTACGCCACCGCGGAGGCCATCATCGACGAGGAGGCGGATGAGAAGCTCACGCTGCGAAGAAAATTAAAGGAGGCGACTGAGGAACGCGCCGAGCTCGTCGTGCGCGTCGAGACGCAGCGCGACGCGATGGACGGTCTTCGCGCGTCTGAACAGCGACTTCGCGATGAGGTGTTTCGTCTGGAGAAGCAACTCGTGCGCGCGGGGACGCTTCGCGATAAGTTTCGAGCGACGTGTCACGAGTTGGAGGCGTGCGAACGCGAACGCGACGAACGCGGGCAAAGGCTGGCGCACGTCGACGCCGAGTGCGACATGCTCGCGCACATGGTTCGAGAGCTTCGTAAATCGTCGGGAACCGATCCTCGCGAGTTCATGCTCGCCGTCGAGCGCGCGCTCGCGTCGCACGATGACGCCCCCGAGACGTCGCCTCGCGAGGAAGTCGAACAGTCGTCGCCGTCGCCGCAGCGTTCGGACGTCGAAGAAGGGTACGACACGCCCGACGAAGACGTCGACGACGGCGCGAGAGACGACGCACGCGTGTCGTTTGTGGACGACGATTTCCCATCGCCGCCCATCTCGGGCATCGTCGACGCGACGCGAACGCCGGATTCCGCCGGGAGCACCGCGTTTCACTTTTAAGCCTCCGAAGGCTTCACCGCGCGTCAGATCGCGTCGGAGCGATGCGAACGCTGTTGTCGAGGTCCACCGAGCTCGCGCGAAGGCAGTTTTTCCACTCCTCCGCCTTTAAGAGCCTGTCGCGGCGCTCGCGCGCGATGAAACACGCGCCGCAACCGTGGTTCCCCATCGCCGCCTCGAGCGTCGTCGACGGCACCAGCGCGCGAGATTGCCTCGTGTCGTTCGGCGCCGACCCGGAGAGCGTCGATGCGATGTTTGAGCGTCACCCAGAGGTGTGCGAGTACGACGTGGCGACGGAGATCGCGCCCAGAATGTCGTATTTACAGTTTCTCGAGGGACGAGGCGAACTCGGGGACGAGACGGCGGCCGAGTGCGCGCTTCGTCAGCCTGGCATCCTCGAGCGCAAGTACGAGACCGTGTTCGAGTGTCCCTCGCGCGGGTACGTCGCCGTGAACAAGCCGTTCGCCGTGCGTCTGGACACGCCGAGAGGATGGTTGGAGACGGATGTCGACGGCAATCGCGTCGAAAAGACGCGCTTTACGCCGCGATGGGAAGGCGACGCGAGCTGCGAGGATTGGTTGAACACGACCTTTCCAGACAAACACCATCGTTTTTGTCATCAATTGGACACGGCGACGAGCGGGGTCGTGCTCACGGCGAGCACGAAGAAGGCGGCGGGTGAGGCGGCGAAATTGTTTCGCGAGCGCAAGGCGAAAAAGACGTATCTCGCCGTCGTCTTTGGATGGCCCGAAGACGACGAGTGGACCGTCGCCGCCAAGCTAAGCAAGGACCACGACGATCCGAAAGGTTTTCGCGAGCGCGTGGACGAAGAAAACGGCAAACCGAGCGAGACGAGCTTCAAAGTCGTGCAACGCGGGTACTGCACGCTTGACGGCGTCAATAGAGGCGTCAAGGTGACGCGCGTTCGGTGTAAACCAGTCACGGGACGACGTCACCAGATTCGTTTGCACTTGAAACACTCGGGATATCCAATCTTGGGCGACATGGCGTATTCCGATGACGGTGATTCGTACAGGATGTTCCTGCATGCGCTGGAGTTGGTCATGCCGTTCGCCGACGGGGAGTTGCGTTTCGCCACGCCGCCGCCGATGTCGTTCGAACACGTCCTCTCCGCGGAGGCGCTGTAGAGTGTGAGTAGATAAGTAGATGTACAAGTTCTAATAGAGTACAGTGTAGCTAAATTAACCAGAGTACCAATCGAGAAACAACAGCGCGATCGTCGCGATGAGCAAAATGATGGCGACGTATCGCTGCGCGTCGCCCTTCCGAGCGATCGTTTTCTTCATCTCCACGTTGCCCATGTCGAAATGACGCGAACTATCGATCGCCTCTTGATACAAAGACTCGATCTGTTCCGCCTGCGCCTGCACATGCGTGGCGAAGAGCGAACTCAGCGCCGACATTTCCACGACGTTTTTCTCCGCGGCGCGCACTTGATCCAACAACTGCGTCAACTCGCGCTCTAAATCATCCTGACGCTCGACGTGCGCCTGCGTCTGCGTCTCTACATCCTCCACGCGCACTGCACTCACCCCCGCGTCACCACCCGATCCCGACTCGACGTACGTTGCCCGTCTCGCCGCGCTCCGCCGTTGTCGCTCGCGCTCCGCGCGCGCCAACGTCTCCGCGAACCTCGTCTCTCGCACTCGATCAAACGTCCTCGCCACCTCGTTCAACGCATCGCTCAGAATCAATCCAATCCCATACAGATGCGCCGCGCACTGCGGCGCCCGCATCAACGCCCCGCCGCGTCGCGCCCGTTCCACCGCGTCTCTCGCCGCGCCCACGCACCGCTGACACTCTCGAATCGACGCCGACGTCTCCGCCTCGAACGCGTCCCTCTCCCCGTCGCTCGCCGACTTATACCCTCGACCGTGCGCCTCCACGTACGCCCGCGTCGTCCCGAGCGCCCGCACCGCCGTCTCCGCGTACCGCAACACCGTTCGACACGTCACAGATTTCGCATGCAAATCGTCGTCGTCGGCACCGCGATTCGACGCGCGAGGCTCGACCGCGGCGCCCATCGCCGAGGTTGTCGTCGTCATCGACGACGACGCGCACATCTCGCGAAACGCGCGCGTGCGATCCACCGCGCGCATGGCGGCCCTCGAACGCGTTCGAACGAATGACGCGCGCCGTCCCTCGATCGATCCATTCCATCGAGGGACGTTTCGTCGCGTCGCGCGCGTCTCTCGGCGAACGATTCGAGTGAATTTCATTCGATTCGATTCCGAGAGCGAGGAGACGCGTTCGTCGTCGCGCGTCTCGCGTTTCGCGGCGATGTGATCTTAATTTGGATTCATCCGTCGCTCGCGCGTCTCGACAGACGGACGCGCGCGCGCGCGCGCGAGCCGCGAATCGCGAATCGCGATCGACGCGATCGGTGCGACGACGAAGAAAAAAATCATCCGTCGATTCGCGCGACGGACGACGGACGTCGACGGACGACGAGGGACGACGCGGGTGATGATGATGACGGATGGAAACGCGCGCGATGCGGACGAGGACGACGACGAGGAGAACGACGCGCGCGAAGACGATGACGCGTCGACATCGCGCGCGGTGCGCGTGGTGATTCGAGTGCGCCCGATACCCGCGAGACGACGCGATGACGACGACGACGCGCGCGACGAACGCGCGCGAAGACGACGACGACGGTTCGGCGCGGGAACCGACGCGAGCGCGAGCTCGAGCGAAGAGGGCGACGGCGAGGACGGCGGCGACGGTGAGACGCGCGCGAACGCGGCGAGTCAGCGTCGAGACGAGAAGACGGTGGCGATGGCGACGCGCGAGATGCGGTGCGTGGACGCGGGGGCGACGCAGGATGAATTTTTTCTCGAGAGCGGCGTTCGAGACGTGTTGAGACGCGCGCTCGACGGCGGCGCCGGGACGGTGCTCGCGTACGGGCAGACGGGGAGCGGGAAGACGTACACGATGTCTGGACGCGCGGGAAAGCGGGAGGTGCGAGGGGTGGAGGAGGACGCGAGGGATGGGGTGGTCGGGCGATCGATCGAGTACGTGTTCGACGCGTTACGGCGTCGATCGAAATCGTCGGGAGACGACGAAGAGGGCGTGCGGGTGACGTATTACGAGATTTACGAGGAACGCATCATAGATTTATTAGCGCGCGATTCGTCGTCGACGACGTCGTCGTCGTCGTCGAGGACGCTTCGCGTGCGATGGAGGAAACGAGATGGATTTTACGTGCCGAATTTAACGTTTGAGACGTGCGCGAGCGCGAGCGAGGCGTTGGCGTGCGTGCGAAGAGGATGCGCGAGACGACGCGTGCGAGCGAACGCGGTAAACGCGGAGAGTTCGCGTTCACACGCCGTGTTCACCGTGTACCTCGATCGAGGCAAGGTGACGTTCGTCGATTTGGCGGGAAGCGAACGGCTGAAACGAGGCGGCGGCGACGACGAATCGTCTCGAGAGACGAGTCTGATCAATAAGAGTCTCTTCGCGCTCGGAAAAGTCATCTCCACCCTGGCGGACGGTCCAAACGACGCGAAGGCGTCCACCGCACACGTGCCGTATCGAGACAGCAAACTCACGAAACTCATGATGGATTCTCTCGGCGGTCAGTCGTTGACGCTCATGATCGCGTGTTGCTCGTCCGAGGAGCGACACGCGAGAGAAACCGTGCGCACGCTTCAGTACGCCGCGCGCGTCGCCTCCATCGTTCTCGACGTGGATCACGGCGTCAGGGATCACGCGCCCGCGGTCGACGACGCCGACGCGCACCGCACCGTCGACGAACTCAGGGCGGATAACCGCGCGCTTCGGCGGCGGCTCGCCGCGCTTCGCGAACCGTCGCCTTGCGACCGCCACCAACCGCGTCGCGCTCGCGCGAGCGGCGGCCACCCTCGCCACCGTCGATTCTCAAACTCCGCCTTTCACACCTCTGCCGTCATTCACCGCGTGCGCAGGGTGGAATCGCTCCTTCGCGACTACGCCGACGAGAACCGTCGGCTCGAGCGCGAAAACGGCGAGCTCCGCGCGCGCGCGCGATGGCTCGACATCGAGCGCGTCCACGCCCTTCGCGACGCCGCCGATTTACGAATCGCGATGGAAAACGTCGAGCGTGCCTTTTTCGACGCCGAACTCCGTCTCGACGACGTCGACGCGCGTCTCGCCCTCGCGTCTCCGTCCTGAATGCGCGCGCATAAACGCACCCCGCACGTAGAACGACGACGAAAACACCCGTGTGCGCACACGATGTTCGGACATTCGGTACCTCCATCGCGTCCCCGTCGTCCACCGTCTCGTCTCGTCCTCATTCCCCGCCTCGTCGTCATGTCCGCCGTCGTCGTCGACGCCGCGGCGCCGTCTGCGGTGGAGGACGAAACGGGTGAACTCCTCGAGATCGTCCCGCTCGGTGCGGGCAGTGAGGTTGGACGCTCGTGCGTGATCGCCAAGTTTAAGGGCAAGACGCTCATGTTCGACTGCGGGATCCATCCCGGGTACGCCGGCATCGCGTCGCTGCCGTACTTTGACGAGGTGGATCTCAGCGAGGTCGACGCGCTGTTGGTGACGCACTTTCACCTCGATCACTGCGCCGCGGTGCCGTTTTTAGTCGGCAGAACGGATTTCAATGGGAGAATCTTCATGACGCACCCGACGAAGGCGATTTATAACATGTTGATGCGAGATTTCGTCCGGTTGTTGAAGAGCTCGGACGGAAACGATCAGTTGTTCACGGAGAAGGATCTCGAGGCGTCGATGAAGAAGATTGAGGTGATCGATTTTCATCAAGAAGTGGACATCGATGGGGTGAAGGTGACGCCGTATCGAGCGGGACACGTGCTCGGCGCGTGCATGTTCAACGTGGACATCGGAGGGTTGCGCGTGTTGTACACCGGGGATTATTCGAGAATTGCGGATAGACACTTACCGGCGGCGGACGTACCGGCGATTCCGCCGCACGTGGTCATCGTGGAGAGCACGTACGGGGTGTCGCCGCACTCGCCGCGAGAGGAGCGGGAGATTCGGTTTACGGAAAAAGTGCAGACGATTTTACGTCGAGGCGGGCGCGTGTTGTTACCCGTCGTCGCGCTCGGACGCGCCCAGGAGCTTTTGTTGATTTTGGAAGACTTTTGGGCGCGGAACCCCGATTTACAGCGCGTGCCGATTTACCAGGCGTCGGCACTCGCGCAAAAGGCGATGACCATTTACCAGACGTACATCAACGTCTTAAACGCCGACATGAAGGCGGCGTTCGAGGAGGCGAACCCGTTCGTGTTCAACCACGTCAAACACATCACGAAGTCGAATGATCTCGAAGGTTCCGGTCCGTGCGTCGTGTTGGCGACGCCGTCCATGTTACAGAGCGGTTTATCGCGAGAACTCTTCGAGGCGTGGTGCGAAGATCCCAAAAACGGCGTCATCATCGCCGACTTCGCCGTCCAGGGAACCCTCGCTCGAGAGATTCTCGGCGACGTGCACAAAGTCACCGCTCGCGACGGTTCCGAGTTACAGCTTAACATGTCCGTCGACGCCATCTCTTTCAGTGCGCACGCCGATTACCCGCAGACTCAAGCGTTTTTGGACACCTTGGCTCCGCCGCACGTCATCCTCGTTCACGGCGAGGCTGGGGAGATGGGTCGTTTAAAGCGCGCCCTCGACGCCAAGGCGGCCGCGGACGACAAGAAGATGAACGTGTACACCCCTAAAAACTGTCAACCCGTCGAGATCATTCACAAGGGCGAGCGCATCGCCAAACTCACCGGTCTTCTCGCCGAACGGGAAGTCGAAGAGGGCGATCGCGTGGCGGGTGTCTTGGTACAAAAAGATTTCGGCACCATGCTCATCGCCGCCGAGGACGTCAACAATTACACCAAACTCCGCACCTCTCTCGTCACGCAGCGTCAACTCGTGCCGAGTAAGGTGCCTATCAGCACGTTACGTTTCGCTCTCGAAGCCTTGTTTGAGGGATTACACGTCGTCTCCACGCTCGTCGCCGAGGAGGCGGAGGAGGACGAAGACGAAGAAAATGAGGAGACGGAGAAGAAACCGGCATCGAAGAAGAAACCGGCGTCGACCGCGAAAAAGAGTTCGCGCGCGAAAAGGGTCAAGACGGATCCGGCCGAAGTGGAGGCGCGCGAGGGTGAGGATAAATTCGACGTGCGCAGAGAGGACGGGTTGACCATCAACGACGGCATGGTGACGGTGCGCAAACGCTTCGCCGACGAAGTCACGGGTATCGAACACGTCGTCATCGAGTGGTGCAGCGACCCGCTCACGGATATGATCGTCGACGCGACGTTGAGCGCGATTTTACAGCTCGAAAACGAGCCCGAGGGATTGAAGGAAGCTGAGGAAGGATTGAAGGAGGCGATCAAGACGAAGGATGATTCGTCGGCGGAGAAGTGGCGTCTGCGCGTCGTCGCCGCCATGCTCTCGGCGCAGTTCGGTGAAGCCAAGGTGAACGAGAAGAAGGCGACGCTGGCTCTAAGCGTTGATGGCATCGACGCAGTGGTGGAGTATCGCACGCGCACGGTGGTTTGTGACAACGAAGCGATGAAGCAACGATTGGATACGACGATTTCACGCATCGACGAAGCCATCGCTGACGCGGCGTACGCGCGCGCGGTGCACTCGCTCTCGGCATCGAGCACGAGAGTATAGCTTAGATGAAGAAAAACATGTTTTGAAATGTGAATGTAAACTACAACAGCGAATCATCATTGCACGACGCACGAACTGTCCTCCTCTTGCGTCTTGGACTTGAGCTTGAGTTTTTCGCGCATCTCCGCCAGCGCCTCCTCCTTATCAATCTTTTCTCGCGCCTCCTCGTTCTTCTCCCCCGCGAGCTTGAATCCTTGCTTCCGCAACTTTCGCATGCGATCGGACGTGTGCGAAAAGTCCGCCTCGAGATCCTCCACGAGCTTGGCTTGCAATTTCACCTCTTCGTGAATCGCCTCGCTCGTCACGCGCAAATTCCCCACCAACGAATCCAACCCCTCCAACGCCGCGTCCTGATTCTTCATCTGCGTCGTCTGATGATCGATCAACTCCCTCGTATCCATCGCCTTGGTCATCGCGCGCTGACGCTGACTCTCCGCCCGTTCCGGCATCACCATCGTCGTCGCCGCCAGCTCGATGGCCGCCGCCGAATCGCTCGCCTTGCTCGTCGCGCTCGCCACCAACCCGCCCGCCGCTTGACTCACGCTCGCCGCCGCGTCGCTCACGCCTCGTCCGATCGCCTCACCGACTCTCCGCACGTTCGCACCGACATCGGTCGCCCCACCGTTCGC
>PVBE012057130.1_pt1 | contig 10999 bp, 20 predicted proteins | sample 1631181 | NCBI WGS metagenome assembly PVBE01 (sample SAMN08397723, study PRJNA350692) | Marine metagenome, whole genome shotgun sequencing project. | isolation source: water | place: Pacific Ocean | collected 2012-04 | reverse complement strand
TTTTTTTTATTTTAATTAAAATCGATAAAAATGATAATCGAGATAGAATGTACTTGCCCTAAATGCAATCACAACTTTGAAATAGAACATGAAATAGATGAAACAGATATGATAAGCGGAGATATGAATGACCTTGATTAGAGGACCAAATGCAAAGAAATCAGGATGGCAAGGAACAACTCCTATGAAAAGAATGTTAATAAAATACCAAAATCCTCCAAGAGATGATAGTACAATTTCATTAACAAATCCAAAAGGAAATATAATCCCTCCAGGCGGAGAGTATTTCTACGAGCCGGATTTTAAGAAATGTGCATTATGTAGAAAGAGTTTGGGAAAACTAGAAGAATCTCTTGCAGAGGTATTGGCATTCAAAGTAAGACATAGATTTGAATTTGTGAAATATAACACCAATGATGACGAGCAAGCAGCTATAAAAATAATGGAGACTAATTTGAATTTACCAGATCCATATGAAAACATGTTCACAACAAATAGTAATACCACAATAACAACAGAACGTTATGACAGATTAGCACAGAGAAATATAAGTTATACAACACAAGGCTTTCAGCCACACATCTGTCTAAAGTGCTTCAGAGAAGAGACAGAGCAAACCCATGAATGGTTTGACATAGCACCTCAAACTAATTGGAATAATGTTGTGTTCAAAGGTAAAAAAATAGACAAACACAAATATCCAGAGGATGCATCGTTTGATTCTCAGATGTAATTTATGCCCATTTGACCTGGACACAGAAGATAATCTATACAGTGAAATAAAAAAAGCACATGAGAATCATCACGAAGGCATAGAACTTTTTGTAATAGGACGATTCGGTGAAAGAAAGAAACGCTCTACAAACAGAATCACAGGGAAAGTAATGTGGTTAAGTTGAATTTAAGAATAAGATGTGAAAAATGTAATCTTCAAGATTTCACAGAAATAAAAGAACAACCAGAATCAAATAGCATAATACCAAAAATATTTAGATTGAAAACAAGAAATTATGTACACTGCATTGCATGTGGCCACATAGAAGATTTCGATTCATGTAAAAAAAGGATGTTGAATAACTAATGGTTACAGGATATGAAAATGAATTATACGCGAATGTAAGACAAATAAGAAAAGACATATCAGATATATCAAACAGTTTACGAGTTATTGCAGCAGCATTACTGGAAGACAGAAAGGATAAAGAAAGATTCAAAGCGGGTGTATGAGTGAATGGATAAACAAGATCTTAATGATCTTAATTACTTAATACCAGATGGAAATATCGCATGTTGTAAATGTGTAAGACATTGGGTTCTAATTCAAGATCTAAAAAAACAAGGAATAAAGTTAGACCTTGATAGAAGTATGAATAAATACAACAAAGGAATGTACTACAATGAACATTGGGCCTTAAGTGATTTAATCGACACTAATCTCAATAGTAGTGAATTGTGTAAAGGTTGCAACGGCCCATTAGGTAATGATAGAATGATAGGTGGAGACGGAACAACCGGATGTGACATACTGCCTTTCAGATATCACGAGAGATGTTTCTACGGAAGGTTTGGTTATTTTGATTGAGGATTATTACTAATGCCTACAGTATGCAAACATTGTGGAAAATGTCATGTGGCAAACTGGTGGCCTGAGTGCCCAAAGTGTGGTGGAAAGGACCCATCCATTTCATCATCTTAATTAACAATGATAAAATGAAAGAAACCAGTGCAGATAGATACGAACAGGTTGAAAAATTAAAGGTCCCATACACTGTACAAGTATGGTACAAACTTTCAGATAAAGATGATTCATTATTTGATGGGGAAGAGCCAAAAGAATGGTGGTATGAAACTTACAACGAAGCTAAACTATTATTTGATGTATTTAGAAACAAACAACCAGGACAACATCCAACACATTTGATATTAATGAAATATGGATATTGTAATGATCCAGAATCAGGTGACTGTATGGACGAATGGGATATAGAGGAATCGAAATGATAACTAAAGAACAGATAATGGATTGGGCAGAAACATATGATGAAGCAATAGAAAGTTTGCTTGACATGGCTAATGATCCTAGTTACACAGGCAAAGATTTAGCCGAAGCAATAGAAGACTATCTAGAACCATGTAATTGTGGGGAATGTCAAGAGGAGGAATCGAAATGAATGAAGAAGAGATATCACTAAACGAACAATCTATTTGTGATAGATGTTTTAATGAATTTGATTATAACAGTGATGATTTGATATGGAGAATAAATGATTCGGATTACAATAAATCCGTAATCACAGCATTTGCAAGAGAACCAGAAGCAGATGCTCTTTGTAAAAAATGTATTAAGGAGTTGAAATGACTGAAAGATTCGTAACACCTTGGAACATATTTTCAATGGGACTTGTAGGAATAATGTATTTAATTTATTTGGACTTTGGTCGAGGAGACACATTAGGTAGAAAGTTTTTGGAACGAATGGAAACTACTGTATTGATGGGATACGTTCCATGCCTATCAAGTTTCGAATCATTCGGAGAAGACTTTACTAATGAAATGTCAATTATGATAGGAGGTATAATATGAAAACAACAATGCAAGAAGTTAAAGAGTGCTGGCAAGATTACGGATATAAGATAAAAGAATCAAACAAGTATAAAGGTGAAAGCCGATTCTTTGAATTGAAATTCAATAACAAGAAAGCAAGATGTGTATTAAAATATGGAACATGGTCACAGAGTACTAACTTTAAAGATATATTTTTGTCAGTAGGAGATAACTGTCAAAACTTTTTAGACGATTGCAAAGAATCATTCATAATTATAATAGACGATAGACATGACGTATGGTTTATCAGATATATTGACGCATTAGATACAAAAGTTGGTGGAGACACCTGGGCCGGTAGAAAGAAATTTGCATTTCATTTTAAACGAAACCACAATGACCAATTTGATAATATAGATTTAACAATTAAAAATTCGGTATTAGTAAAATACATGGGACATCGTATACCTATAACAGTGTTAGGTAATTTACCAAGACCTGAAACAAAATACCCTGGGTCATACCCACATGGATTTGAAAAGTTCATACCTATTATATTAAAAACAAATAACTTTGCACACTTTTTCGCAGGCATGTCTAAAACTGGTTTTAGAATTGATAGCGAAGAATCTGTTAAACCAGATTTAGTTGGAGATGTTCATAACCTAAAAGAGATAGATGATGAATCTTTTAATGGTGTGTTTGCAGACCCGCCATATTTCAAAAGATTTGTTAGAGGAGGAGAGGCCCAAATATATGATTGTGAGTGGCCACGCTATAAAGAGTGGATGGCCGAAGCAGTAAGGATAACCAAGATAGGAGGAATAATAGCTGTCATGATGAACTATCCCGAAGTACGCCCGGCCAAATGTAAGTATGAACATTATTATTTTGTAATGGATAGAGCCCATCATTTACCAAGAGTCATAACCGCATTCAGGAGAATAGAATGAAAATTAGAGTCACAATAGATACAGACCAAGCCAATTTTAACGAAGATAACTCAATGGAAAGAGGGGTTTATGGTGTTGACTTGGAAGGTGTCTATCATTCCTGGTATGGTAGTGCGTCATATAGAATAGAGTTTGAGGATGTGAAAGTTCTCGAGTGTAAACATTACTACCCAGAAAAAATAAGACATGGTTTAGACTGGGTAGTTTGGGACAGACTAACATGCCAGGATTGTGGCCATAAAAGAACAGAAGATGAAAGAGACTGTACAGTTACAGATTGTAAAACATGTTCAGATGTTTAAAGAAAAATATTTATTATCTAATTAATATTGATACATATCATGAACGTAAGTGATCAATGTTTGGCAGATTTGAAATTCCAAGAGAGTGAAAGTCTACCAGAAAAAACAGAACAATCAGTCCGAGTAGAAAGTCTACTTTCACAAGCAGAACTTTCATACAGACGAAGGGAGTTAGCAACTATTGCAGTTGAGATCCCAGGTTATGGATTCTTTCAATGTGCAGAAGGAACACAGGTTCCATCAAACACACATGTGTTACGAAGCCCAACAACCGGAATGATTACAGGTTTATCTCCAGTCGCTGGAGGATAACCATCTCCTTTTTTTATATCATTAACAATGATATAATTGAAAATACTTGAGGAGAAAAAGGATTTCATCATTTACAAAAATGACGACAACGAAACAATCGTGACACCAAACAACGTTTACAATAACTTAAAGCTCTCAGAATACAACAACGAAAGAATACTTTACGAGCAAGGAAATTATTCTATTCAGGAAACATATGATCCAATGATATTCAATATATCAGATGGAAAGAATCATTTACAGACAAGAAAATTAGATTGTAATCGTGTAGCAGAAGCAGTGAAAGGTTTACAAGGTAATGATACATATCATTTTGAAGATCTGTTTAACGCATACAATGGTAAAGACGTTGACATTGCAATGCTGGAAGGAATGATTAAAACGTCACCAGGCAGAGTTGTTATGACAGATAAAGGGTTCTTGGTTGATGAAAGATTCCTGGTTGATAGAAAAGGAAGTTCCTGGATAAAACGGTATGAAAGGGGCCCCTTACACAACGATGGATTCAGTGATTATATATCAGGCCAGCTTTATCAGTTTAAGTACTTGTGTCTGGTGGCACGTTATGGTAGCAGTACCAAGATAAAGAAAAAGGATGGAGAGATAGTTCATATAAGCCAGACTGCTAACCAGATACTGTCAAAAGTACAATTCTGTTTGGATGCGAAAAAACATATTGATGATAACGTCTTTTGGAATCAGGTTCCAGATCAAATGAAACAGGAGATTGAAAGAGATTGAAATACACAGTAATGTTTTCAAAATACATAGTTGCCGATTCTAAAGAGGATGCAATAAAAAAGTTTGAAGAAGAGTTCATAGATAATGTTGAACTATATCCAGATATCAAGTCTTTTTTCGAAGCATGCGATGAGGAATTCTTAAGGGCTCATTTATCTGATAATTAACAATGGTCAAAAAAATGGATATCAAGAAGGTAGACAAAAATGAATATGAATCTGATTCATATACAAATGTTGACCAAAGCGAAATCAAGCCATGGGAGAAAGCCGGTGCGCTTGAAACAAAGGCAGACATGGCCTTCATCATTCATATGTTTGGTGCTAACATCTATCACTCAGATGAGAGTGCTTACAGGGAACAACTTGTAAATGCTCTTAGCCATGGTGCACTGCCTGTTCTCGAAGCTGGACATGAGGCATGGGTTGAAGTAACATTCGACTACGCAGAGAGAACAATTGTAATCCAGGACATGAACGGGATGGGGATTCCGTGGAAAGACTTTGACAACATTTGTACATACTTGGGCCAATCCGGTAACAAGGATGGAACAAGGGCCGGACAGCATGGATGTGGATTATTCTCATTCTTGAAACTATCTGACTTGATAACATTTGAGACCTGGTCCAAAGTAACCGATGAGCATTATGCTTTCATCGGCCGTGAGGGAAAGGTTTGGGACCCAATAGAGAACCGAACACTTGAAGTCACGGGGACCAAAATTACTATTGCATTGAAACCTGAAATCATAATTGATAAGATAGTTGATGCTACAAGAATCATCGCCGGTCATTTTCCAGTAACAACAAACATGACAATTCGTAATAAGACTGACAGTAGTTTAGATGATTATGGAAAGATACAAGATGGAACATACACACTTGGTAATCGTTCATATGTTCAAGATCTTATGGAGCGATACGCAAGTGTATTCCCACAAACACCAACAGATGAAAATCATGTATTAAAACTTGAAGATGATATGTTGGAACTTTATATAATAAAACACCCTGATACATCATACACTGAAGTTACATCATATCTAACAAATGTACCGATAAACCTTCATCATGATAAGGACACATATGGAAGTTCAAAAAGAATTTTTGATTATGATCATATTCTTGGAAACATAGGCCATTGTATATTACATGTGAAAAATGAAAGGATGATTCATCCTCCTGTAGATAGAGATCAATTAAATGAAACAGACACAAGAATGTTACTTGATAGAGCCACATTACTATTTGTAGATTATGTGAAAGCGAATGTGAAATACAAAACAGTAGATGAATGGGTTAATAGTGATTTTAAATGGCTTGCCGATAATAGAAGTTTGGATGAACTGTTAACAGAGGAAACAAGAGAAATAAATGATGAAATTAGAAGATCATATTATGGTAGTTTGCATAAGGATTACCAACAAACACTTAGTGCATATCTCACAAGTTATGAAAATATATTTCTCACAAGAGGACGAAATGAAAGACTAGAAAAAGGATTGGTTGATTATCACACTGATAATGAACTTGGTACTGTTGGATTCATAAACACCAAGAAAGGAAATAGACGAGGTCAGTTAGAGGACCACTTTACATTTTTAGAAAAATTATTCAAATATGCATCAGATTTTAGACGAGAAAACAAAATAAAATTACCTTCATTGGAACTGGATTCAACATCTAAAGATCTTAGTGGAGGTACAATAAAAGTTTATGATCGTGATGATAGAGGTGCAGGGCAAGATACAGAATTTAATGAGATTAAAGGTAATTGTTACAATCTTAGAAATGAAAAACTAGAGAAAAAACCATCTAGTTGGGAATCATTGCTAGCATTCACCCCTGTATTACATGATATAGATAACATGAATGAGTCTGTTTTGCAAGAAGTAGTTGACCTTGAAAAGAAAGGAATACGATATGATGTGTCTGCAACTTGTAAATATTTTGTAAGAGTCGAACATAAACGAATAGGTTGTAACTACCAAATGCTTCAAAGTGGATGGGATAATTCATATGGTTTATCTGGAACACCATTTAGAATGATAGGTAGCAAAGGCCTGGATAAAAAATTAAGACACCTTCCAAATGTTTTATTCTCTGAAGACATGGTAAAGATTTTACAAACAATACCAGTGAAAACAAATTTTGTTTCTTTCGATAAACAACCAGATAACTTCTGGGATCTATTTGTATTGTTTGAATTACACAAAAAAGGGATTTCTAAAATTAATCGAGATTTCACACAAGATGAAATATCATGTGTTTACAGTGAAGACCAACTTGATTTTCCTAAACCACAAGAAAGGAAAATGGTTTGGGCCATAATTCCAAAAGAACTCACACCAAGAATGCTATCTATGTTTCAATACTTTGCAACATTAATCATATCAAAAGATAATTTCAATGTTTCAGATAACTTCATAACGACAATACCAGAGGAAGTTATTCCTGAAATAAATTCAGCTATGGAACGTTATCAGAAAAGAAATTTAGAATATCCTGGTTATTTCCAAGGGACATTTAAAACTCTTGATAAAGATTCTGTTGTAATGTGGATTAATAAGAAATTGGGTGTTGAGTTATTTGATGGTCGCGCTTTGTCAAGTATTTACAACTCATATTCACATCAACATGATCTAGACATAACAGATGGAACGGAGATAGTTAAATGGGCAAGAACATTGCCTGTCATATCTAGAAAGTGTGCAGCTAGAATGGCAGTGCATTACATAGAAAAATCAAACAACAATAATAATCAACACGGAGTAGAAATATTAGATAAAGAAAAAAAAAGAGTAACGGGCCGTTTTGCATATAGAGAACTAACAAATCCTAAAAGTACATTTTATCTAGAATTCTTAAAGAAAGGGCACGTCTTCAAGAATGAAAGAGATGATAATTCAAGTGATAAAGATAACCTAATGTACAGTACTGCACATGATGTACTCACGCGTTGGAATGAGATGAATTACTATTATAGTGAAAAACAAGAATTAAGTCAATTGATACGTTTAATGAATACTGAATACGATGTGATACTTGAACAATGTCGTTCAATGAAGAACTTTGTAGAAAAACACGGTGAACGTTATATTTTTAATATTAATAATGTTAAAGATATAGAAGACTTTCTGTATTCTTTGACTAAACATGAATTCACAAGTTTGTATCAAGAAAGAAAAGAGAAAAATAAAATTAATGTACAAGTTGAGCCAGTTGAATTCAGTGTATCTTTCATTGATTAAATTATTATTGATAATATTACTGGTAATCAATGCAGTCTATATGATCTGGATGAATTATATAGTAGAAGGAATTGTGTTAACTATCGTAGTATACGGAATATATGAAGTGATAATAAATGGTACAAAGCGAAAATATAACAAACATATGCGGACGTTGTAAAGGAACATTAGTTACAACATTCGAAGAAGAGGTATGTTGTAGTAAATGTGGATTTGTAGTAGTTGAACAAGCATATGATATAGGCACAGATGAATCCAAATCAAGAGAATTAGGAGGTTGGTCAGGTAGGACCGGCCCAGCTTCAAGTAATCTCGCATTTGACAGTGTTTCAAGTTCCATTATAAGTAAAATGAATAAAGACGCACAAGGCAAGAATCTTAATAGTAATCAAAAATCAACAATGGATAGACTAAGAACCTGGGACTCCAGGTCAATGAATAGTAACCCAAAATCTAGAAACTTTATCAAAGCTTTTACAGACCTAGCAAATATTTGTAACAAATTAAGAATTCCAGAGAATGTAAAAGAAAGAGCAGCCGAGATTTATCGTGAATCAGTTGAACGAAAACTAATTCGAGGAAGAACAATTAATACTCTAATAGCTGCAAGTTTGTACCTTGCAGTTAGAGAGACATCAACACCGAGAAGTCTAACAGATGTGGCAAGAGAAGCCGGTGTAAATAAAAAAGATATATCAGCCAATTACAGAATGCTGGTAACTGAGTTTGAGATAGTATTACCTATAATGAATCCTAGATCATATACATCAAAAATAGGAACTCTTTGCGAACCTCAACTCTCAGAAAAAGTAATTAAAATGGCCAATCAAATAATTGAATACTGTGAAAAAAATACAATGGATACTCATGGAAAGGACCCAGTCGGATTTGCAGCAGCATGTCTTTATACAGCAGGACGACTGGCATCAGTCCTGGAACAATCAAATAGATATGATACTACTCAAAGGAAAATTTCATTAGCCGCAAACGTTACAGAAGTTACTGTCCGTAATAGATGTAAAGGAATAAATCTCATCGCCCAAAAAATATGGCCTGATGCATATGGATGGGATGAAGATATAAAAGAATGGAAACTTCAAAACTTGGATAATTTTGGAAAACGTAGAAAATGACAAAAAGTAAAAGAGTGATTGTTGAGGAAGAGTATTGGAACATATTACTTTCAATGGCCAAAACATACGAGTCATCTACTGGAAAGAAATTATTCAGTTCTAAAGATAGAACCAGAAAGGCATATGAGTTAATCCTTGAAAGACATTCAGACATACCAAGAGCAAGTATACGAAGAATAATATCTGAAGCCAATAATAAAGAAGCTTTGGAAAGTGTCATAAACAACAATATTCAAAAGGGTAATTATTCTGCATCCTATAGTTGAGTACATAATGTTCCCAAAGGAACGTATAACCGAATTTTTTTCAGAACCGATATATAACTCACCTGTATTTCATGTGGGACTTGATATACCGTTAACATATCATACCGCTGAATGGATAGTAGGAGGGACAAGAAATGAGGCCCTTTCCAACCCAAGCAAAATGCCAGGAAGAGCATTCAATACTTCAGCATACACATGCCCCGTTGGTTCATATCTACGAGATATACCAGGAACAATATGCTCGAAATGTTACGTCGTAGGAGCATTTCATTATGAGATAAACCAAGCTGCCATGTGGTCAAACTTCACACATCTAAAACATCCAAGATGGGTTGAGGCTTTTGTGTATTTATTGAAAAGCAAACACTACGGTATCAAGGCAGGAGACGTGTTCCGCTGGTTTGACTCTGGAGACATACCAGAACAATTTGTCCTTGACAACATAATCCAGGTAGCAGAAAGAACTCCACACATATATCATTGGCTTCCAACTCATGAGATAGGAATAGTAAAAGACTACATAGAAGACGGAGGCCATATACCATTTAACATGGCCGTGAGATTCTCGGATATATTCCTCGACGAGCAAACTATGGAGTTCCAGGAATTGGCTGATGAGCTAAATAAAGATAAAGAAAAAATAAAACATAGAATAACAACATTAGGTGTATCAACTAAACATGAAGGAACATGCCTGGCTCCTGAAAACGATAACAAGTGTCATACTGACAAATTAAAATGTAATAAATGCCCATGCAAGTATTCACGAGAGGTGTTCAATTTACATTGAAAACAATTATAATTTTATATACAGGAGGTTTCTTTTAGAATTATGTTTGGACAAGATCTTGAACAAGAACATAAGAGACTAGTGGAAAAAGCACTAGAATCTAAGACACAAATAGAAACTGCAAAGAAAGATATCGAAGCACTCCAACAAAAGATCATTGTTGCCGAAGACAACATACGTTACGTAGGCAAGAAATTGAAAGCAGTAGAAGTACTGAAAAAGATTTACGAGGCCGATAAAGTATCAGAGGAATCAATGACTCCTCCAACAGAATTACAAGTCGAAACAGTTCCAGATGACGTAGTAAGTGAAAGTATGTCAGATGTAAATGCGGAAGGAGTAAGATAGAAAATTGCAGAATCTTTTTTTTATTATAATTATTGGTGATAAATATGACTGACATGAATACAGGAACATTAGTAGGAATGATCTTTATGGCCTTGGCCGTAATTGGTATTGTTATGTCTGTTAGAAATAAGAAGTACAACGTCCTCACCAGGAAGACAAGAAGTATCAAAGATAAAGTGACATCTTTTAAAAAGACTGAGAAATCAGAACCTAAAAAAGACAGCACTGATATTGATGAACTCTTGAAAGATTTGGAGAGAGACAATGAAAACTCCTAAACTAACAGATCTAAACAAGACTAAAGAAAGATTAATCTCTCTGGAACTATTACAAGAAGTTTGGGATATGGAAACTGGCAGA
>PVBE010864538.1_pt1 | contig 10999 bp, 10 predicted proteins | sample 1631181 | NCBI WGS metagenome assembly PVBE01 (sample SAMN08397723, study PRJNA350692) | Marine metagenome, whole genome shotgun sequencing project. | isolation source: water | place: Pacific Ocean | collected 2012-04 | reverse complement strand
GGATTGAAGAAGAAATTACTTTTACAGGCGGTGTGACAAAAAATGTCGCAATGGTAAAAGCACTCGAAGAACGTCTTGGAACAAAAGTAAATATCAGTGACGATTCACATTACATGGGTACACTTGGTGCGGCACTTTTTGCAATGGATCGAATTATGGCTTCGCGTCAACCACACGAAGTAGCAGAGGTGGCAGAATGACTATTACAATTGGAATTGATGTTGGTTCAACGTATACGAAATCAGTTGCTCTTGATGAGCAAGGAAATATTCTTGCAAAGGACGCTAGGCACACTGGCTTTAAATTAGATGCTGTTTCTGAAGCGTCTTGGCGAGCTTGTATCGAAGGTGCAGGTTTGACCGAAGCAGATGTTGATTACACCATTTCTACGGGAATTGGGCGGCACCTTTGTCCGGTGAAAGATATTTTTGTTACAGACCTAACTGCTAGTGCTCGAGGAGCCGCAAGGTTATTCCCAGGAACACGCACTATTCTTGATGTTGGGGGTCAAACAATGAAAGCGATTCGTCTTGAAGAGAACGCGAAGGTAAAGAACTTCCGCTTAAACGACAAGTGTGCAGCAGGTACGGGTGCGTTTCTAGAAAAAACAGCTCGGTATATGGGTTACACGACTGAAGAAATTGGCCCTCTCCTAAGCACTGCAAAAGATCCAGCTGAAATTTCTGGAGTTTGCGCGGTTTTTGCTGAATCAGAAGTAATAAATCAACTTTCTCTTGGTACTCCACCTTCTGACATTATGCAGGGAGCGATTGAATCCCTTGTAGTTAGATGCGTGCAACTTATGAAACGAGTAAAAGCTGAAGAAGAGTACACTCTCATCGGAGGCATCATGCGTTTTAGTACCGTGCCAGGTGAAGTGAAAAAACAACTTGAAAACGAAGTCAATGTTCCAGAAGGCGAAATGTGTATGTTCACGACAGCACTAGGTGCTGCAATTTTGGGCCATGTTCGCCTTGATAAACTTGCAGAGGAACGCCTAGCGGCAACTGTGTAATGACTGACATTAACTTAACAGTAAATGGCCAGAGCGGCAAAGCGAACTGTGGAGACCCAACATCACTTGAGTCAATATCCGTTCAGCCTGATCCAGCACTTCTTGCAGAAGGGTGGGAACGCAGGCAACTTGCAGATCCAGAGCGTGCGAAAGAAGCCGTTGAATTGTATGAATCACTTGGTTTTGAAGTTCTTGTAAAAGAACTTACTGAATCTGATTTTGGTGATGCGTGCAAAACGTGCGCCGTTGCTGGATGTAATGGATATGTCATGATTTACACTAGAAAGAAGAATGGATAAATAATATGAAATTTAAAACACAATTTGACATTTTTGGTTTTTACGATTGGGTACGAGAGTGTGGCATGCCAATAGCACATTGCTCAGCTTTTGCTCCAGCAGAAGCATTGCTTGCAGCAGGCATCATGCCTGTTTACCCAGAAAACCATGCAGCGATACTTGGAGCACTTTCGCCAACTAGAGACATTGATAATCCATACTCACACAAAGCAATTGATCGATCAGTGAATGAACGCGAATTGTCCTCACCCAAACTTTGTTGTTATGCACTATCAGATATTGGTGTCTTACTTGGCGAAGAATCACCAATTGGTGGTTTGCCCGCAGCGGATTTGTTTTATGCATGCAATAGCCAGTGCAACGTTGTTGAGAGGTGGGGCGACCAAGTGCAACTTATTTGCGGGGAACGAAACTTAGATGTACCACATTACGTGCTTCGTACTCCTCGATTAGCAAAACGTGAAATCCATACTGAAGAAGAAATTGCTGATTTTCGTGCTCAACTCGAAGACCATATCGAACAAATAACGAAACGGTTCGGCACAACATTCACTGAAGATAAGTTGAAGGAATACACTGCGGAATCTGATAAGGCGAATGCTCTTTGGCAAGAGTGTTTGAAAATGGCGAAGTTATCACCAGCTCCATGGAGTGATTTTGATGCCTTTACTGCAATGGCACCAATCGTCATTGCTCGTGGATTGCCAATTTGCACAAAGTATTACGAAGATTTGCTTGCAGAAATTAAACAAAATGTTACTGATGGCATTACAGCAATTCCAGATGAACAAGTACGGCTCGTTTGGGATGCTATTCCAATCTGGCCACGTAAAAATTGGTTGCAAAACTTAGCCGCAGAACAAAATGCAGTCTTTGTTGCAAGTACTTACACACATAGTTGGTGGTTTACGTTTGATGCAGACAATGCAATGGACAGTCTGTGCCGCAGATATGCTTGGAACACGATGAATCGTTCGATCGACTGGATTTACGGTTGGACCATGGACATGATGAACGATTGGAACGCAACAGGCATTGTTTGCCACTGGAACCACAGTTGCGGTATTTGGAATAGTTATGTGAAGCGTCGTCTTCCCCTATACAAAGAAAACAATATTCCACATATTGTCATCGAAGCAGATATGGTCGATGCCCGTCACTTTAACGAAGAACGTGTAACGCAGCAAATGACTGAATTTATTGCTCAACTCAAAGAATCTGCTTGTACGGCGTAACGGGAGTTCCCATGTCAGCAACCAAATGTTTACGCGATGAACATGAAATCATTCTTGGAATGATTGATTGTTTTGAACAAGCACTAACGCAAGCAGAAACAGGTGAGGTTTCGAACGATGATCTGTTAGCGTTCATTGATTTTTTTCGCGGGTTTGCAGATATGTGCCATCACTGCAAGGAGGAAGATCAACTATTCCCAACCCTAGAACAGCAGGGGATTCCACGAAACGGTGGTCCGATTGGCGTGATGGTGCAAGAACACGCCGTTGCAAGGCGGCTTACCCAAGCAATGGCAAATAAATTGGATGAACATATTGGCGGAGATGTATCAGCATTGGAAGATTTTATTGACCATGGAAGGCAGTACATTGATTTGATGCGAGGGCATATCGGCAAGGAAAATCCTATTCTTTTTGGTATGGCTGACCAAGTAGTGCATGGCGAAGCTCTCGATGCACTGAACAAGGCATACGAACAAGCAGCAAGCGGCGATGATTATTGTGAAACAATGAAACGATGTATGGCGACAGCCGATCGTTTTCTCGAAGTATACGGGGTAACAAGGACAAACTGCCAGTGACTACTCAAACAGCAACATACGAACCAACAGCATCCGACTTTCTTAATGTCGGTTCACTCCTAACCGAAGACGAACTTGCCATTCAAGAAGCAGTCGCACGATTCGTCGATGACCGCGTTATTCCCCTCATGGCTGATGCTTTTGATTCGCATACATTTCCCATGGAACTCGTTTCTGAAATTGCGGAAATGGGTTTGTTTGGTCCAAACATAGAGGGTTATGGATGTGCTGGTTTAAATAATGTTTGCTATGGTTTAATCTGCCAAGAACTTGAACGAGCTGATGCAGGTGTGCGAAGTTTTGTTTCCGTGCAGGGCAGTTTGGTGATGTTCCCCATTCATGCGTATGGCAGTGAAGAACAAAAAGAACATTGGCTTCCAAAGTTAGCAGCAGGCGAAGCCATCGGTTGTTTTGGTTTAACAGAACCAGACGGTGGTTCTGATCCGGGCACGATGCGCACTAGAGCTGTTCGAGATGGCGATGATTGGATTATCAACGGTGCGAAAATGTGGATTACCAACGGTACAATCGCAGATGTTGCAGTTGTCTGGGCTGACACCGAAGATGGTGTTCGTGGATTCCTCATTGAAAAAGATACACCCGGTTATACAACGAGAGATATTCATAAAAAATATTCCCTTCGAGCTTCAATTACCTCGGAATTGTTCTTTGACGACGTTCGAGTTCCTGATTCCGCAATGCTTCCAAAAGTGAAGGGATTGAAGGGGCCTCTAAGTTGCCTAACTAATGCTCGTTATGGCATCGCTTGGGGTGTGATTGGTTCTGCAATTGCATGCCACACTGAAGTTTTGGAGTATTCAAAGGTCCGCGAACTTTTTGGTCGTCCGCTTGCAACAACGCAGGCGATTCAACTACGCCTTGCAAACATGAGCCGCCGAATTTCAACTTCGCAGTTGCTCGCGTTGCAACTTGGCCGCATGAAAGATAACGGTTCGTTGCACCATGCACAGGTCTCAATGGGCAAGTGGAATAATGTACGCGCCGCAATTGACATTGCTCGTGATGCAAGAGACATGCTTGGAGCAAGTGGCATTAGCATCGAATTTAATTCAATTCGCCACATGCTTAATCTTGAAAGTGTCATTACCTACGAAGGCACTGAGACAATCCACGAACTCGTTGTCGGTCGTCAACTCACTGGATATAACGCGTTTTAAAAGAACAACCCCGCGGGGTTGTTTATTATTACTGCAATTAAAAACAGTAGCAGTCTAATGACTGCCACAGTTTTAGAGAGAGTTTAGGGAGTTTTTACCCCCAGTTATTGATAATAAATAGGATATCGCTCACATCGATCACATCGAAAGGAGCTGCTAAATCAGCGCCAGGACCATCTGTGCCCCAACCGCTGATAAGAAGCAAGATGTCAGACACATCAACAACACCATCGCCATTCACATCACCGGCTACTTCGCCGTCTACGATGATTTCTTCAAGTTCCATCAGGTGCCCATAATGAGGTGCTTCAATATCTTCAAGTGGTTCACCATGGCCGTCGGTAGTCCATTGTTTTGCATCAACAAATGCTCTGAATGCTCTGCGATAAATGAGACGCGCTTTCACACTGACATCACCACCACCTGTTGGAAGTGCAAAGGAGTAATTGGTTGAGTCAATACTCATTGCAGGAATACGAGTGTCAAAAATGATTCCAGTTGCGTCTGTGTAGAATGTTGGACCAGTTCCATCTTTGCCGTGATTGCATTTAGCAAAGAGTTTACCTGGTTGATCTGCATAGTAACCTTCTGCAGGATCACCAACACCACCGAGGGCGTGTACAACTTGGTCGCCGGTAAAATCAAGAGCATTTCCATCATCATCAAATGCTTCAACAAGAAGAATACAGTTTCGAACAGTCACCCCAGTTGGAAGGTGATGTCCAACGCCATTATTAAAAACATCTACTTCAACATGCACTTCACCGTCAACAACTTCAGCACCAACAAGAAGTTCTGCTGAGTTATCAAGGTACGTGGCAGTTGAGCCAAGAATCATGTGAGAACGCAAAGTTCCGGGTTCGCGGTCAAGTGGTGGATACAACACTTCGCACGCATTCGTTGAATCGTTTGGAAGCATGTGACAATCAAGACACGTTGCATACATGCCTGAAGCAGGGTCACCATACGGTGATTCAACCCATTCAATGTATGTTGGTTCAGAAATTACGCCATCAAATGATTCGTCTTCATGTGGATCATTTTTATCTTGGTGGCATGTGCCGCACACTTCTGCAACCAACTGCGGTTGGTAGGAAGGTCCCATCATTTGGTTGTGATATGTCGCGTCGCCTAACAAACCATATTGAACTTGATTGGTCTCTGGTCTAGTAAAAGTAACAGCGCCAGGATAAATTCCTGGGTGATTTATTTTTGAAACATCAACGTCAGCAATTTTATGGCAAATCTCACAAGAGATGCCATGTACTGCATGTTCGGATGGATAACCCGGATCGTCTGGTCCTTCCATTGCAGTAAATGGTTCGGGAATCCATGACTCTGGTTGGTGGCATGATGAACATTCAGAAGCAGGATTTGAGTCTGCCCAAACTGAATCTCGAAGATAGACAAATCCACCCATGCCACCGGGACTTCCGTTGCCTGCATAAATGTCATGCACCCAAGTATTGACGCCTGCGTTATTCATTGGCGAATTAATCCAATCAGATAATTGATCTGGGTGGCACATTCCACAGTGTGTTGGCTCTAAGAATGAGTAATACTCGTTGTCATCTTGAGGTACTGGTTCCATATAAATATCTAAACCAGTAGGAGTTCCTTCGTATTGTATTGGTGAGTTGAAAAATCCCTTGTTTGCCGCGACAATGGTTGAGGTAATTGCTTCTGGAATAGATAATGAGTAAGAACCATCAGCAGTAGTTACAGTTTTTGTAGAAGTTGCTTGTAATGTGATCAATGCACCTGCTAGGGGTGTTCCATTTGATGCGTCTCTTACTACACCAGAAATTATCACATCAGCAAATGCAATCGTGCTAATAGATGCTGTTAAACAATAAATAAACGTCTTTTTCATATTTTCTTCATTTCACGGGCTTCTCTTAAATAGTATAAATCTATCATGTATTCGGTCATTTGCAAGTAAAGGTTGCGTTTTTTGGATATATTTATCACATCTTATTCGCGGAAAAACGGCTATTTAATACTTTTTTGACCATCTCTCTGCACCCTACAATGTGTATATGCCTGTGTATGCATTTGAAGGAATTCGCCCAGTTGTTGCTCCAACAGCGTTTGTGCACCCAACAGCAGTGCTGATTGGCGATGTGATCGTCGGCCCACATTGTTTTGTCGGCCCCTGCGCAGTGATGCGAGGTGATATTGGGCGGCTCATTTTAGAGCAAGGGAGTAACTTACAGGACACGTGTGTGGTGCATAGTTTTCCGGGTGATGACACGATTGTCGAAGAGAATGGACATATCGGTCACGGTGCAGTGTTGCACGGGTGCACGATTAAGAAAAATGCAATGGTAGGGATGAACGCAGTTGTGATGGACAACGCAGTTGTCGGCGAAAATAGTTTCGTTGCTGCGATGGCATTTGTAAAAGCGGGGATGCACGTTCCAAGCAACGTTATTGTTGCAGGTTGTCCAGCAAAAGTTATCAGGGAACTTTCTGAGAAAGAAATACAGTGGAAGTGGAAGGGAACACGTACGTATCAATATCTTGCGGATCGCCACAACGCTACAAGCAAAGAGTGTGAACCACTGACGGAAGTTGCACCGGATAGACAACGAGTTCCCCACACTGATCATGTTACGAAAAAAGAATTCGAAAGTTAATCGCGTTCGAATAAAGTAGCAAGACCTTGCCCAACACCGACGCAAAGTGTAGCGATACCAGTGTTAACCTTGGATCGATTCATTTCGTGCAGAAGGGTGACTGCAATTCGCGCGCCGCTGCAACCAAGGGGATGCCCCATAGCAATCGCACCACCATTGACATTCACTCTGCCTTCATCAAGTTCTAACCCTCTTATGCAAGCTAAGGATTGTGCTGCAAATGCTTCGTTTAATTCAAACAAGTCAATGTCGTTTGCACATTGGCCAGTGCGTGCAAGCAATTTTCCAACCGCGTGAATTGGTCCAATACCCATTATTGCTGGGTCAACGCCTGCCGAAGCCGAACTTCCAACAAAGCCAAGGATGTTGAGCCCAAGTTTTCTTGCTTTCGATTCTTCTACAAGGACAAGCGCAGCAGCGCCATCATTGATCCCGCTACTATTTCCCGCAGTCACTGACGCGTCACTTTCTTTTGAAAAGACGGGTTTGAGTGTGCTTAGTTTTTCAAGTGTGACATCAGGTCTTGGATGTTCGTCTGTATCAACAATAATCGAATCACCTTTACGTTGTGGAATTTCAACTGGAATAATTTCATCATTCCATTTGCCAGCGTCAAGAGCCGCTTTCCATTTTTGTTGGCTATCCCAAGCAAAGGCGTCTTGGTCTTTTCGACAAATGGACCATTGTTTTGCAACATGTTCAGCAGTTTCACCCATGCCGTATGGATGATACATTTTCGCAAGTTTTGGATTTGTAAATCGCCATCCAATTGTGGAGTCGTGCATTTCGCAGTTACGGTCAAAGGCAGTTTTTCCTTTCGCCATCACAAAGGGTGACCGGCTCATTGATTCAACACCACCTGCAACCATTACCTCGCCACAGCCCGATTCAATCATTCTTGCAGCAATGTTGATGGCTTCCAAACCAGATGCGCAAAGTCGGTTAACTGTTGCGCCGGGTACAGTTTCTGGAAGACCTGCAAGCAGTGCTGACATTCTCGCAACATTTCGGTTGTCTTCACCCGCTTGGTTGGTTGCACCAAGATACACCTCATCAATCCTGCTTTCTTCAATACCTGATTTTTCAACAGCGGCTTTTATTGCAATGGCTGCAAGATCATCTGGTCGAACTGAACTCAAAGAACCGCCGTAACGCCCAATTGGGGTACGGACAGCAGATACGATGGCTGCTCGTTTACTCATGTTTGTATTGTACTCTCTGGTTACTCTGCCGAAACTGTCCCATAAGGAGGCGACGCAAAGCGATCATCAGAAACAGTCTCGTTCAATGCAGAGAGCAAATTTTGGACTTTTTCAATGCCAACTACATCCACCCATTCAAGCGGGCCGCGTGGATAGTTTGTTCCCATTTTCATAGCAGTATCAATATCTTTTGGGGTTGCAATCCCCTCAATGGAAGCCCACATCGCTTCGTTCATTATCCCACCAAGGATTCGAGAGAAAATGTATTTTTCAAGCATTGATCCGGAAGTGCAACAGGCCTCTAAACAGAAATCATTGATTGCAACTGCGAGGTGATCTGAAATTTCTAATTCTTCAGTTTCAATAAAGACGGCAGGTATGACGTTTTCTTTGTCATCATGTGCGTACGCACCGCACCCACTTTTTCGTCCGAAATTTCCCCGTTCAACAAGGGATTCTTGTTTTGCATTTGGTGCCAATCGGGTTGGTTTTCCAAGACGAGTCCACACATTTCTTGTTGTCGCTAGGTTCACGTCTTGCCCAATCAAATCGGTCAACATGAATGGCCCCATTTTGAACTCACCCAATGACTGCATCGTTTCGTCAATGCAATCAACTGTTGCGATTCCATCATCGACAATGCGCCATGATTCCAAGTAGTAGGGTCTTGCAACTCGATTAACAATGAATCCAGGTGTGTCAGAAACTTGTACGACTGTTTTACCCCAAACTTCTGCGAGCAGGGTGGCGCGTTGGATTGCAGAAATTGATGATCGTTCACCATTAATAATTTCAACGAGCGGCATGATTGGTGCTGGATTGAAAAAATGCATGCCTACAATTCGATCTGCAAATCCACTTGCATCACCAAGACTGGTTACCGAGAGTGAAGAAGTGTTCGTTGCAATGATGGCGTCTTGTGTTATGGCTCCTATTTGAGCAAGTACTTTTGTCTTAATGTCAAAATCTTCAACAACTGCTTCGATGATCAGATCGCAGTCAGACAATTCTTCTAAAGAAATTGTTGTTGTGATTAGTTTTTGACAAGTGGTTGCTTCTTCCTCGGTAATTCTATTTTTTTGGACAAGACGATGAAATCGATTTTTGATGTTCTCTATTGCTTGGTCAACAAGTGTTTGTTCTATGTCATAGAGTTTGACAGGCCAGCCAGCGGCGGTGGCAACTTGGGCAATACCTGCGCCCATTGTGCCAGCGCCAACAACGCCGATTGGGTTTTTTGCATTATGTGTCATCGTCTTCTATGAATATCATACGCAAAGAAGACGTTTGTGGATTCAATTGAGGGTCAAGTTTGGTATGAAAGTGTGATGCCCAAAAGAACACCGCCGCAGTCATGACTGCGGCGGTGCGTTTTTGCATCGAAATGCGTCAGTGCCGAGGCACTGAGTTTGTCGTTAACGATTAACGTCGACGACGGCGTCCAGCTAAACCAGCGAGACCGAGGAGTGCCATAGCACCTGGAGCAGGTACCCATGTTACGCCTAGTTCTTGCCATGTGTTGCCATCAGCGTCTTTGCCTTGGAGGCTGATTTGACCAATAAGGTCAGTGCCACCAATAAGGGTGAATTGCCCAATGAGGACACGTCCACCTACCTCTTCACCTTGTGGATCAACAGGTGTACAGAACCATGAACCGTTATCAGTTGCAAGTTCACCACCACTTTCAAATGATGCCCAGTCGATACCAATGTCCATAAGTGCATTAGTAGGACCTGCATACAACTCGCCAACCGTAACGTATGAATCCCATTCTAGCGATGGAGCTAGTGGGAAGAATGCGCTATTAATGGATTGTGAAGTTGGTCCACCAAGAGCGTTTTGATAGAAACTGCCTCCGTCAACTTCGATAGACAAGTTGCCTACCGAGTTGCCGAATACTGCATCTATTCTACTCCCAGCATCGAGATCGACATACATGCGTACGGTTTCACCGTAACCCATGTCGCCCATTGATTCAAATGAGAATCCTTGAAATGGAGTTGCTTGAGCTGCACCTGCGAGTGCTATTGCACCCAATGCGCCCAACGTAATTGTTGCTCTCATATCAAAATCTCCTTCTCCCAAGTTTTACTTGGGATAAAACAATAAAATCCTTTGGCGCTTCAATGCGCCGCAGGTTCAATTTTCCTGTGCCTTCTCGTTCGATCTAGCACTGCTTCCAGTAGTAGGGTACCACTTATTTCAGGTGAAGCAAGTGCTATTTAGTAAAAAAAGGAGAGAATTTACGTTTTTTTATGAATTTATCGGACCTTAGAAGTTGTTCATCACGCCCCATGCCCATTAAAGAGCGATAAGTAAAATCTTGTATCTTCTCTATAGTATCTACGGTTACATGTAAAAACACAGCTGCGATCTCTCGCAGCTGTGCAAATCCCTGAATTATGTTTCATAGAGTCCCGAGGTCAGGAAACTATTATTTCCGTCTTCGTCGGCTGCAGACACCTGCGAGACCAAGAAGTGCAATCGCACCTGGTGCAGGAACCCATGTAGCACCGAGTTCTTGGAATGTTACGCCATCAGCGTCTTTACCCTGAATACTTATTTGACCTAGAAGGTCAGCATAGCCATTGCCAGTGCCACCAACAACGGTGAATTGCCCAATGAGTACACGTCCACCTTGCTCTTCACCTTGTGCATCAACAGGTGTTACGAACCATGAACCGTTATCAGTTGCAAGTTCGCCGCCACCTTCAAATGATGTCCAGTCGATACCAATGTCCAAAAGTGCATTGTTACCAAAAGGTGTGCCATCTGCATACAACGCGCCAACCGTAACGTATGAATCCCATTCTAGCGATGGAGCTAGTGGGAAGAATGCGCTATTAATGG
>PVBE011979847.1_pt1 | contig 11000 bp, 3 predicted proteins | sample 1631181 | NCBI WGS metagenome assembly PVBE01 (sample SAMN08397723, study PRJNA350692) | Marine metagenome, whole genome shotgun sequencing project. | isolation source: water | place: Pacific Ocean | collected 2012-04 | reverse complement strand
TCACTGACAGGTGAGGGCTACCGGGTTAGGGCTGAACCGTTGGTGTTGTCTCCCCACCGGTTGTCTAAAGAAGACGGTGGGGCTCCACAGGTCCGTGACCGGGTGTTTATCCTCGCCTACCGGTTGAGTGGGCCCGAGAAGTTGGACTCCGAGCCGTTGTTGTCCCGTGACCTGTCACCGGGCTGGAACCCCGACTACTGGCGTATCGAGGACTATCTCGATGACGACGATTCGATCGACAACCTCGCCGCCTACCAGTTGAGCGACGCAGAGCGGACGTGGGTCGAGGCATGGCAGGCGTTTGTGGAGCGGATCGAAAGTGACCGTCTGCCGGGGTTTCCGATCTGGGTTGATGCGTTTAGGCCAAAGCCGCGGATTCCGGCTGGTACACCGGCCTGGAAGGCCAACTTCTTGCGACAGAACTCGGCCTTTTACAACGAACACGAGGACGTGATCAATGACTGGATTATTGAGAGGTGGGGTCCTGACGGTTTGACCGTGGAGGACTTCCCCCAGTCGCGTAGGAAATTCGAATGGCAGGCCCGTAAGGCACAACCAACCCGGTCTGATCGTGACCTGTCCAAGTTGGTGTTGCAGTTCCGTCCAAGCGGTATTCGCGTCAAGCCAGCGACCTACCTCCCAGCACTAGTAGCGATCACCCAAACGACGGTGATCGGTTCACGTATGCGACGTATCACCCCTCGCGAAGCAACCCGCCTCCAGGGGTTCCCAACAGACCTGTTTGCCAACGCCGAGGTGACTGACGCAGCGGCCTACAAGCAGTTGGGCAACGCGGTCAACGTTGGTGTGGTGAAAGCCACAGCTCGGGCCCTGTTTGGTGCGGGCAAAGCAACGTGGCTGACTGCACCGCCAGTCAAGTTGCACCGGGTGGTCTAACCGGCGTCTCCAAATAGCCGGTCGATGGATTAGGTGGCGCGGCTGTTTGCAGGAGTAAGGATTCGTCGGCAATGATCCTCTAGCCAGCGAATCGGACTATGGTGTCCCACGAGATCTTGAGGCTTTCAGCTCCGGCCGTTGCCACCGCGTCCACGATCGATACCTGGCTCGCGTCCCCGGGAATTTCCTCAATCACTGAAGCTACACGGCATGTCGGACTAGGCCAATCGGATGGGCTTCGAACATCGACAGTCAAACTTGTTCCACCGACAGTTGCTTCCTGACCGCTGATGTCGCCTCGGATATCCGATCTTGGTCGTTGCGCTGACCGGCGCCAGTCGATTCGAAGCGACTTCCAGTATGGATCGCACACGCTGCGGTAATCGCAGAACCTGCACGTGTCGGCGGAAGGATTCGCCAGCGGTTCGAAAGAATCCCCCAACAAGGCGTTGAAGCCCTCGACCATGCCGACCGCTTCTTGGACTGCAGCCTCGATGTCCGAGTCCGTAACTTGCTCGGTATGTCTCTTCCCATCGCCTGTTTCAATCGCAATCGTGGTGGGGGTGGTTTCATGTTCCACAGCCACAAGGTGCGCGTAGAGGAGAAGTTGTCGGCGCTGCTCAGGTCGGATCCCGCCCTGGTTGATACCGGTCTTCAGGTCCACCACCACCGGTGACCCCTCGTGAAACTCGACTCGGTCTGGTTTGCCATACAGCCCCAACTCGTCGTCTTCGATCCACCTCTCAATCCTCGGGGCGTTACCAGACCCACCGGGACCACGGGATTGTCGAAATTTCTCTACATCACGACGCAACCGGATCTTGGTCTCTGACCGGTCTCTGTGGTAACCGGGCCAGTCCTCGGGAGAAGGCGGAATGGCAGGAGCCCAGGCATCGGTCAATCTCACAACCACTTCTGCAACAACTTCGTCCCACAGTTCCTCAATCGCATTCTCAAGACCCGCCTCGTCAACGTCATTGAGTTCACCGGAGTGGACTTTCTCAGCGACCTTGTGGGCAATGTTTCCCATCGAACTGAAGAGGTTTGGCCGAGTAAGATCATTGAATCTCTCGTCGTGGTTGAACGCCGCCTGATAACCACAAGAGGCCAGACGGTTGATGAGACTGGGACTGTACCGCTCGATTCTCTGGGGGTTCGGAGTCATTCGTGACTCAGTCGGCAAGTTGTTTAAAGATCTGGACGGGGTAGCGGTCTAGGACAAATAGGTCACTGACTTCAACCTTCGCATTCGGATAGGCGACCTTGAGTTCTGCCAAAGCATCGGCTTGATCTCCGTTGAGATGCATTCCAAGCGGATCGTGCTGCCAGAGGGGGTGTCCGAGTAACACGGCAGCAGAACCGTCGGAACGAACTATTGCCGGGAGGCCACGAACATTGATTGTGGTGATATTGAGGGGTGGCGAGAACGCGGCCAAGAAGGTTTTGATGAGTTGTGGGGCCCGGGGGAACCAACGGGCGGTCGGAAGTTGGTCTCCCCGAGCGAGGGCCGCGACGTCAAGGGCGAGCCGCCAGTCGAAGTGACTGTGCAGGCGCCTGTTATCCCAGCTTCGCAGGCAGTCCGGACAGGATGTGCTGCAGTCGCGGTGCGACGGGGCCTCGAACGTGTTGGGGCCAAGTTGGTTACAGATGGCGTCCAGTACCGCCTTGATGTTGGCCGCGCTTCCGAGTTCGGCGGCATAGCCCGCTCCGTTATCGTGAGCATCGGAGAGGAACACGCGTGCCGTACGAAAATTGCCGGTAGCCGCCTCCTGGAGCCCACACTCCAATTCTTCGGGGCGGATCTCCAGGTGTACCTGGCAGCCACGCCGGAAGACCTCAGCAAAGGACCAGAGAGCACTCTTCCCAGCAGGGGTGTTAGAAGGGCTGGTGCAAATCGCTCCACCTACCAGGTTCAACCCGTCGAGGTCCAGAACGAGTACGTCTGTTGGCCTGATGTCTGAGATTGCTGCCGAACCTCGGGAAGGCCCGTTTCCCCAACCAATTGGTGTACTCCGGGGATAAAGGTCCGGGTTGGTTGCCACTACCGAATTGTCGGCATGTTTCACGAGGTCGTATAGGGCGCCGCGGTTGTCGTTGATGCGAACGATCTTGGCCTGCTCGAGATTGGATGCCGTAACACCGCCGACGACGATGGGAGAGGGTCCCGGCCGGTGGACAGTCAACGCTGGAAAGCCAACGCTTCCCCCGCTGTCTTCCGGGTTGTCGTAGTCGCGCGGATTGTAAGTGGTCCGAAATCCGTGTGGTTGGTAGGTGACCAGTCGATGCATGCCCGCGCCGCAGACAAGACAGAGCGGAGCGTTGCCGTCACCTCCGTTATTTGGGAAAGTTACGACGCTGCAATCCGAACAGCGATCAACGTGGATTTTCGGGCCCAGCGGGTCCACTGCCTTCGCGTTGTTTCCTGCGAATACATAGTGAACAAACCCTGCGGCGGTGTGCACCGAGCCTTCGTGGGTCAACTCCGCACCGGGCGCGTACTGCTGAAGCGCGATGTCAAGTGAACGATCAGAGATTTGGGCACTGTCTTGATCTCCCCTGGTGGAGACTTCTTTCCCGTAGAGGGGGCGGACCCGTGTGGGAAACCCAAACATTGGGAGCACCCCGACGTTTGCTAGGAGTTCGCTCAACTCTTCTTGGGGAAACTGAGGTAGTCCGATGTAATCGTCGATCTCATTCACCAGTTGAGTCTTGACATACGCAGTGATTCCCTGGACATCGGCCGTGGACTTGCCCGTGTACTTACACAACCGGTCAATGACGGTTGGCACCTCACTGGAGTTCTGAAGCCATTGAGCAATGTCTGCTCGATAATCCGGGTGCCACTCATTTTGTCTCCCGAAGGTGCCGTGGATGCTGTCTTGGGTCCGACGAGGGGGCGATGGATGATCGAGGAAGGCCCGTCGCAATAGTTCCGCATTGATTACACGCCGGATGATCCGGTCATTGCTCAGATCCAGGTACGGCTGGGGAGGCAGGTCACCTGTAATGGCCGACGTATGGTTGAAGTAGTAGTCGTCGTGGGAGCGGTCACGGCTCAAGGTCAAGGCATACGAGAAGGGCTGACCGGTGCGCCCTGCGCGACCGACCCGCTGCTGATAGTTGAACCTCTGTGGAGGCATGTTTGCCATCATCACGGAGCGAAGTGATCCGATATCGACGCCAACTTCCATGGTTGTGGTAACGCTCAGGACGTCAATCTGATGGGTTAGAGGGTTCTCATCCGGTCTGGGAAGGAGGGCTCCCTTGAATCGGCGTTGCCGCTCACGTTGTCGTGCCGGAGGCTTCGTCTGGCCGGTGAGTTCGTTAACTCGGAGTCGGCGAGGGCGGAGGCCCGCCAACCAGCCGTAGTAGTCCTGGACGGTACCGCCGCTTGCTTGCACAAGTCCGACGTGGTTGCAACCGTTGTACGTGCAGACACCCAAAGCTGCTGACAGATGCCCGCGGGCGCAGTTGGGACACTCCCACCGGGTCATATCAGATCCGGCCAGAGCCACCCGGAGCGCCGCGCTAGTGGAGTCAGCTCTCAGGATCCAGTAGGTGTCCGCTAGGCGTGTTGTGACAGCCTGTTTGACGGCAGCCAGGAAACCGTCTCTGTCGATGCCTCGCTGCACGGCAACGGCAACAAGATAGTTCTTGACCGCACCGGGCATATCTTGCGAGGGGAAATCGAGACCGCCCGTGAAGTGATTGCTGGTTCCGAGGATTCGTATGACAGCAGAAAGAAGTTCCTTGGTCTCATCAACGCTCAGGCCGTCAATCGGCCTCACCTCACCAGAAGGCTCGACCCATCCGATCCCCGTGGATTCAAGATCGCGACCGGCCCGGTCGAACACGGCCTTACCGAGGACGGCGACGAGTTCCTCTTCGTGTTCGACGCGCGCCGCTTGGCGTGCGCCTGCGGCCACCAGTTGAGGATCCCAGAGGCCCTGTTCAGGCGGGTCGTAGGCCATGAACCAATCCTGAGGGTCGGCTTTCGTTCCGAATTTCCGTCTCGAGGCTTTAGGACCGGCCGGGTTGGCGCCTAGTTCCAGGAGTGCGCTGGTAAGCAGTGAGACGAGATCCCCCCAGTCCAGAGCCACATCCTGTCCCCCATAACGGAGCCTGAAAGCCTCGATCAACTCCTCGTCGCCTGCAATAGCCAGATCCCTGGCTGCCCTCGTGAAGGCAAATGCCTCATCAACGTGTGTCCGAGACAGTTCGGCAAACTGGACTTGTTCCTCCAATGACAACTGGGTCGGGTCGCTCGTACCGCGCTCCATTAGGTCGACAAGGTCGGCCCTGTTGGCTGAGGAATCGATCACCCGGCGGGTGAGCTGGCGGATCAGATCCCGGAAATGATTGGTCTCGGTCGCGATCGCAGTTTCCGCAGCATCGTCCCGGTTGTCGGTGAACAAGATTGTGCGTGAAGCCTCGAATGAATCGCCCATACTTCGATTCAGTTGAGTGAGTGCCAACTGCCCCGACTGGTTGGTGCCGGACGTGTGAGCTCGGAGCGCCGAACGGACGCGGCCACGAAAGAACCCAGAGATGTTTTGACGCCCCGTTGTGAGATCGCATCGTGGGCAGCGTTCTGGAAGCGAAGGGATCTTTACGTCGGTGGGCTCCGGACTGACACCGAGAGTCAGACCGGTATCGGTACCCGGTGCAGGACCGAGCCCAAGCGTGCCCATGAAGGGGTTGTAACGGGCTGGAACGAAGGCAAACGTGAACTTCTTGCTCGGTATGTTGCCGGATCTAGCCCGGGTGTGAGTCCAGGTCTTCGTGGGTTGAAGATCCGACCCGGGCCGGTACCAGCGGTAGGTGCCGAGCGGTCGCCCAAACACGAATTGGGCCGACTCAGGAGACGAGTCAGCAGATGTAGGGCTAAGGAACATGAGATTGTCGTCGTCGGTGCTTTCAACTTCGAAGCCACCGAGGCTGATGTCCCCGCACTGATAACAGTAGAGAACCTCAAGAACGCGCCCGCCGCATACGCAGGTGTTCGCAGGCCTGCCGAATAGGCGACCAAAGCCGCTTTGCACTCGGGTTAGACCCTCCGCTTGGCCGTCAATCTCACTGCAGGCAGGGTTGCTGCAGGCCCAGAGTCCGCGGAGCGTGCGGAGGAACATGTGTGCCCGTAACGGGATCGAGTCCGACGAGCCAGCGTCCGCGAGCGACAGGCCGTGAAGTACGGCCGTCAAGGCTGAGTCGTTGTCATCATCGGCTTGGTCAAAGAGTTGCTTAGAGATGTTTTCCACCGTCGTCGCCCGATGGCGACTCGGATCATTGGGATCAGCGCAGGCGTAAGCGATCGAACGGGAGAGACCGTTGTCGGCACAATGTGCGGCTAGACGGTCGTCTCCGGCCGCTTCGGCATCGACAACTGCCTGTTTCGAAACAGGCAGTTGTCCGTTCACTGAACGTGGCACTCCCGCAGTGATGAAGAAAGATGAATGGTCCACCCCGAAGAACTGTTCGAGGAAACTGAGGCCGCTCGCATCATCGGAAAGCGACGCGCTGGTCGCGATGCACCGAAGTTTTGGAGAGTCAGCGCTGAGGCCCAGGCGGCTCAAGAGATTTCGGAGGGTCATAGCGATCTCAGACCCTGACGTGCCCCGATATAGGTGCAGTTCATCCATTACCAACGTGAACACGCCGTCCGTCTCCGACAACCAGTCCCGGGTCTGATCGAACAACCCGTCCTCGAGATCACGCATCAGCATTGCGTTGAGCATCGAGTAGTTGGTGATCAAGATGTCAGGCGGAGAGGCGACCATGTCCCACCTTGTTGGCATCTCACCCTGTCGGGGATCAGCAAACTGGGCAAGATCCTCGGGGCTGATGCCACTGCTTTCCAGGCGGTCGAACTCTCTGATGATGTCCAGGAGTTCTTCAGCCTGGTCTCGAACCCGCTTTGCACCTCCCTGGCCTTCGGGCCGGGCGTTGCCTCTCGGCGCTGTCGCGCTGGTATAACGGCCGAACCAGAACTGTTGGCCTTCCGGGAAATGGCTCAATTCTCGTACGGCACGACGGAGTCGAGTTATCTGGTCTTCCACCAGTGCATTGGTCGGATAGAGGATCAGCGACCGAAGCGCCTTTGGCCTGGTCTCATTGGAGCGAAGGTCCTTCCAGGGCGTGGGTGGGTTTTCCCACCATTTGACGATGGGTGACCGGGCTGGCCAAGCCAGCGACTCCTCAACGAGCCGTGCGAAAATCGGCAGGAGAAAGGCCTCGGTCTTGCCCGAGCCCGTACCGGAGGTGACCACAACATTGCGGCCATTCGCGGTGCCTGGCCTTAGCGAGTGAACAAGGGCGTCGGCCTGGTGGCTGCGAACCATGTACGGAGTGCCAGGCGGGGTGTAAGAGCCAAAGAGGGCCTTACCGACCCGCTCAGTCACCTCCTGGCTTAATCCCGCTTCTGCTACGGCGTCGGAGAGTTTGATCGTTGATTCGTAGGGGATCACCGGCTCAAGCAGCACATCGGTGAACAGATGGCCCTTCTCTTCAAGTAATCGACGTCTTTCAGCCATGATCGATTGATCACGCAACCAAAACTCGGTGTCGACGTACCGGAGATACGCGTCACTCAACTCGTTGTAGACCTTCAGCGGGTTGGTGTGCATCAACTCTCCAAACGATTCATAAGGGCGAACGCTAGGCCTGGGGGGACCTCCCGGTACGCCAGGACACGATTAGGCCGGTCGATCACGGGAAGAAGACCAGAAGCCAGCACCGCGGCCCGACCGTAGAGCCCTGGAAGATCAGCCCCAATCGGCATGTACAGGACCTCCTTCTCACGGTCATAGCCGACCAGCGGTTCGTCTTCTCGAAGAGCCGCAATATGTTTGATCACCCGGGCCTCAGCGATCGTCACCTGCCCGTTGTCAATGTTTTCGGCCGTTCGGATGACGTACCAGGGGCGATGGCTCTGCAATCGGTAGTAGCCAGGGGAGTTTGAGGAGTCAACAGGGTTCCAGCAGGCCGTTCTTGGATCCCAGCGTTCAACCTTCTGTGCGGCAGGGAGAGGATGGTCTGCCACCAGACAGTCCGCGACGGCACTCAGCGGTGGCAGAACCGCGGTTAATGCGCGGGCTACATCGGGTTGAACCACTACTCGATGTCCGGGCGGTCCCGGCAGTTGGACAGCCACAGCCTTTGCGCCCTCCTCGTCTATACCTTCTACCAGCACCACATCTGGACCAAACGACTTGCCTTGAGATTCCACGGAAACCGTCCCACCCAGGTTGTTGACACACTGTTCCAACTCTTCGAGCATCCGGCGACTCCGGAACCCGGCGAGGAAATACCCGCCCTTGGTTCGTTCACTCAACGTTGGGGGGGTGACATCCCAGCGGGTCACCTGCATGGTCCTGGGGTCTCGCTCAAGTTCAAGATGGCCCAGAACGCTCAGTGCACGCTGGAATCCATCCACGAAGAGTCGGCCAGGGTCAACCTGTACGGCGGTCCGCTCAAGACCACCAGGCTTGCCGCGCTGTTCGAAGCAGAGAGCATCAAAGGCAACGTTCAGCAGGCGATCGACATCTGATTCGCCTCTGATCGAATCAACACCCGCGACATTGAACACTGGGGCAGCAGGAACCGGGTTTGTTGCCGTATTTGTTGAACTGTTCTGAGCAGCAAGTCTGTATCGGGCAGGAAAACTCCTATTGCTGCCGCAGTTCTTGCAATCCCCCGAGACAGTGGCCGGATTCTGGCCCGGCATGATGGTCGGCAGCAACCAGTGATGGGCCCCAGTACGGATGCAGTCGGCGAAATCCACATTGCCGATTCTGATCAACTCACCACCACTGCTTGCGCCTTCTGGCGGGTTGGGGTCGGGGTGGCCTTGTCGACCGGGATACCAGTTGGGCGTATTCGATGCGAGCTCATCAACAGAACGGATTGTTCGATGGCCACCGACCAACGAACCGCTGACATTTCCCTCGGGATCACAGTCGGTAGCGCTCAGCACCGACGACGAGATTTCGTTCACGTGGTGACCAAGTGTGAACTGGTCTTCTTTTCTGAACCACTGACGCGGCTGATTGGCAGAACGGAGCCTCAAACTGGCCGTCTGAACAGGAGTAGTTGAGGTCCCCTCAAAGAGTTCGAGTTGGAAGGCGGCGTCGGGCAGAGCCCTTCCAGCCAAATCGACAATGAGGATCCCGTCGTCGCTGTTGAACTCGAGCGGGTCGACCCGGTCACCCCAGAAGACCTGGATGGATGAAATCCTGAGTTTGAGACCCCTCCCACTAAGGCTCGACGCCCGGATTTCCGGCGATTCCCACGACGACCAATTTTTCTGTCTCGGTAGACGAAACCCTTCATCAATCACGACTAGCGACGACGCATTAGGCAGCAAAACCAAGAGTTCTTCGGGTTCCAACTGTCGCGGGTCATCTACTCCGGCGAGAATGTGAACCCCGGAGAACAAGCCCCAGTCGTCGGGCAATCCGTCAACTCTTTCCTCATGTCGATACCCCGGCCGAGCAGTTGAACTGAGGAGGTCGTCGACCGCTGCCGTTATCTCAGAGCGGCAAAGCAGCATCGTCTCCTCCGCCAATCCGGCTCTGTCGGTTTCAACAAATGTCTGGAGGAGTTCGTCTTTGCGAAGTGGTACAAGTCGCCGCGGCATGCGCTCCCACTCCTCGCCTGTCAATGGATTCCGGAGTTTCACCAAGCCCTCGAGCAGAGTCTCACGAGAGATGCCATCTGGATTCGCTAGAACCAAACGTCCATGAGGATCAGGGATGAAGCCGACCGTGTCGATGCCGGACTCAAGGCCGAGGATTTCCAGATCGGTGCCGTCGGGAGAAGAGGCCCCACCATCAGCCAACGAGATCCCCAATCTGGGTGACGGGAATCTTTCAAGGCTTGCCGTTAACCGCAACTTCCTGTTGGCGACTCTGGTGCCGGCCGGAGCATCCGACTCGGCGACGCCTTCCCACACCGCCAACTCCTGGCACGCGAGTTGGGCAAGCGTTTCCTTATCGATGGCCCAGATATCTCTGAGCCCAATAGATGGACATGGTTCTCGACTGATCCACTCGTCAAATAGGGGCGTTAGATCATGGGGTACCAGAACCCCATGGGGTGGCAAACCGCAGTCGTCAAAGAACCGAGCCAAAACCCCCCGGTCATGAGAGCGGACGAGAGCCTGCAGGCGCGGAAAGCCAATGTGTCGATGACTGAACCGATAAGCGGTAGAGAGTCCTCGATTACCCTCCCAGCGCTCCAGCCAGACGTTCAGTGAATTCCACAGGTACTCAGAGGATGGATCCCCCCTGAACTTCCTGGCTCCGTAACTCCTTCTGAGTTGATCACCCTGCTCCTCGGTGAGTTCCAGGAGTTGGTTCAGCCGGCCGTAATAGTTGTTTGGTGCGAAGTTCCCGTCGCCCCTCATCTGCTCGGCAGCCATCGTGAGTACGGCGAGAAGCGGTAGCGCTGGGGGTTGGTCTAGGTTGTCCGACCCCAACCAGGTAGCGGTGCGACTGAGGTAAGCCTTAAGGACATTGCTTTCTTGGAACTGGAGGGTCTGACGCACACAACGAATCAGGTCTGCGCGGGAATGATCCTCACCAAGGACGCCAGCAATGGCGCTGGGCCCGTTACCCCCACCACCGTTTCCGTCATTTGAGCGACGTTCTTCCGCAATTCGCTCAAAGGAGTCCTGGACCACGCCGAGGTAGACTGGACATCCCTCAGAATCGGAGGTGTAGGCGACATCTGCGATAGAGCGTGACCAGCGCTCGACTTCATCCCAGATTCTGCTCATGAGAAACCCTTGCTCGTATCAGGTCCCCGATCTAGCCTTTCAGGACTAGCGCATCTCAGCAAGTGCAGACTCCCCCCATGATCCAGTGGTCGAAGAAACCAATCCTTGTGGTCGGGTGCCAGCGAGTTAGAGCAGGTCCTTGTCAGGATCTGGGGGCCACACACCTAGCCCGTGGTGTCACAGGTCGGCGCGATGATCTTGGCAACCACTCTGACTGCAACAGGCAACAGAGAAACTCAGGAGGTGACTTCAGCGATGAATGACATGTTCTTTGGTGGCGACGCCGATGGCAGTCCCAGAAAACCGCCTGGCAAGCACTGCGATGCAT
>PVBE011144714.1_pt1 | contig 11000 bp, 7 predicted proteins | sample 1631181 | NCBI WGS metagenome assembly PVBE01 (sample SAMN08397723, study PRJNA350692) | Marine metagenome, whole genome shotgun sequencing project. | isolation source: water | place: Pacific Ocean | collected 2012-04 | reverse complement strand
CTTCATTTCTCTGATGATTTGCCTCGGGTTGCCATTTTTGCAAGCAAGCAAAGCCATTGTTTGTTGGACCTGCTGTGGCGTGTCAAAAGTGGAGAATTGCCGATGGAGGTTCCGCTTGTGATTGCTAATCATCCCAATCTTGAAGCAGTTTGCCAGCAGTTTGGTGTGCATTTTGAGTGTGTTCCAATGTCATCAGAAACCAAGCCAGATTCGGAACAAATCATGTTGAAGTTGTTAAAGAAGCATCAGATTGAGTTGGCTGTTTTGGCGAAATACATGCAGGTTCTAAGTGGTGATTTTTTGCAAAATTTTTCTACAGTTATTAATATCCATCATTCTTTCCTTCCTGCTTTTAAAGGGGCCCAGCCCTATCATCGTGCTTGGGATCGTGGCGTGAAATTGATTGGAGCGACTGCTCATTACGTCACTGAGGATCTTGATGCTGGCCCGATTATTGAACAGACCATTGCTCATGTCAGCCATCGTGATGAAGTGGATGATTTGATTCGTAAAGGCCGTGATACGGAGAGGTTGGCTCTTTCTAGAGCCTTGAGATTGCATTTATGCCGTCAGGTCATGGTTTATCGCGGCCGTACGGCTGTTTTTGCATGAAGGTTGTTGGTTGGCTTAAGGAATCTCGACCGGTTGCTGCTAATCGAACAGGCTGGCTGGCTTTTCAAGTTGGCTTGTTTTTGTTGGCATCGAGTGCCTTATTGGCAGGCATGCTTTTGCTAGTTGCTTTGATTCAAGGCAGCCGCAAGCGCTCACAAGCCTTTTGGAGGGATCGCTGGAATTGGCCTTTGCTCCTCACCGCACTGTTGATGCTGGTTGGTGGCTTTCAGGCTTATTCGGTTGAGCTGGGCTTGGTGGGCTTGGGCAATTGGCTGCCATTCTTTTGGGCTTTTTGGGGCTTTCAGCCTTATCTGATGAGTGCAGAAGCGCGAAAGCGTGCTGCCATCTGTTTGGTTGCAGGCACTGTGCCTGTTGTGCTGACTGGTTTTGGCCAACTTTGGTGGGGATGGGAAGGACCCTTGCAAGTGTTAGGTGGGTTGATTGTCTGGTTTGTTACCCCCGGCGGAGAGCCCCATGGGCGCTTATCGGGCCTATTTGATTACGCCAATATTGCGGGAGCCTGGTTGGCGCTGGTTTGGCCATTTTGTTTGGCAGCTCTGCTTCAGCCAGCCTTGAATCGACGTCGCCGGAGTGTGGTTTTAGCAATATCTATTGCTGTTGTGAGCGCATTAATCCTGACTGATTCCCGCAATGCTTGGGGAGGATTGATGCTTGCGATCCCCTTTGTTTTAGGACCGGTTAGTTGGCCCTGGTTATTGCCATTGATGGCTTTGTTGCTAATGCCAGTGATGTTTGCAGTTGTGCCTGGGATGCCTTCAGGTTTGCAACAGTGGGCTCGCGCAGTGGTGCCTGAGGGTATTTGGTCTCGCCTTAATGACATGCGCTATATCCAAGATCGGGAATTGATGTCAACCCGACTGAGTCAGTGGGGCATCGCTGTGCAGCTCATTGAGGCAAGGCCCTGGTTGGGATGGGGTGCGGCAGCTTTTTCCGTGCTGTATCCCCTGCGCACTGGTCAGTGGCACGGTCATTCCCACAACCTTCCTTTGGAGCTTGCTCTTAGTCATGGGTTGCTTGTCGCTGTATTGATTGTGAGCACTGTGTTGGCTCTTTTGATCACAGCCTTACGTCGTGGAGTACTCAGCGTTGGAGGGCTGGCGAGTAGGCGCTTTAGTGGCACTCTCTTTGATCGAGCTTGGTGGGCAGCAAGTTTCATCTTGGTGGTGATGCACGCAACGGATATGCCTTTTTTTGATAGTCGGCTAAATATTGTTGGCTGGATATTGTTGGCTGGATTGCGTTGCCTGATTGTTATTCCTCAGGAATTGCCCAGTTCTGATCCAGTGCTTGATGTTGATGTTGGATCAGCCTCTCATGGCTAATAGGTCCTTTTAAATGTGTCCAGGGCATGATTCGAGATGTCTCCCAAGTTTCATGCACGATTTCTGACCATGGAGGAGGTGAAGGCAGGGGTATGGCTTGCTCGCTTGTGGTCGAGAGTTCTCCTTCCCTTGCAGCTCTATAGGCTTTTTTCCAACCTCCTAGTTTGTTCTGAGACCCTCTGACTGATGCAATCACTGGGGCGAGACGACGATCGCTACGAGATAGCAGGGCTTGAATCACGCTCCAGCCAAAACTTTCTGGTCGGAAAGCAATGCCTTTTGGTTTCAGTTGCTTGGCGAGCCTTTTAAGGCGTTTTTCTGCCTCAGGTCGTACTCCTTGCCATTGGAAGGGTGTGTGCGCTTTGGGGACAAATGTGCTGACTCCAAGGGTGAGGCGTAAGCCGGGGTTGCTTTTTTTGAGTTCGATTAGTAGTTCTGCTGTGGCCTCAACATCAATGTCTGCTTCGGTTGGCAGCCCCACCATGCCGTAAAGCTTTAGCCCGCTGAGGCCGCCTTCCCTTGCATATCTGGCCGCAGCAAAAATTTCTTCCTGAGCCAGTTTTTTATTCACCATTTTTCGTATGCGCTCGCTACCACTTTCGATGGCAATGGTGAGCGACTTGCTGCCGCGACGGTTCAGGATCTGAGTGAGTTCTGAGCTTACTGTTGCTGCTCGCACTGAACTAACGCTGAGGTGAATGTCATCGAAGCAATCTTGATTGAGCCATTGCAGTAACTCTGTAAATTCTGGGTGTTGGGTAACTGATGCGCCTAACAATCCGAGCCGCTTGGTGACAGATAGGCCCTTCTCCACCGCGGGGATGAGACCGTCTTCAAGGGATGGAGTTCTGAAGGGCAAGGTCAGGTAACTCGCCATGCAGAAGCGACACAGTTCAGGGCAGCTGCGCACAACTTCCACCATGTGGATATCAGGCCATGCTGCTTCTGGTGTAATCACTGTTGAGTGGCTAAGGCTATTGCCACGCCAGGTTTGTTTGCTTATTGATTCGGGCGCATGCGCTGTGATCGGCTTGACGGCCAAAAGGACTCCATCAGAGTCGTATTCAGGGGCATAAAACCCTGGTATGTAAACGCCTGGAATTCTTGTAAGCGCTTGCAAGCGCTTCAGTCTTGGCAGCTCTTTCACCTCTTGTAGAGCATCGATGAAGGCCGGTAAAAGCTCTTCGCCATCGCCGAGTAGAACAACGTCGAAGAAAGGGGCTAAAGGTTCGGGGTTGGCGGTGAGAACGGGTCCACCACCAAACACGATCGGATCCTCTTCTCCTCGCTGATGGCTCCAGATGGGGATGCGGTTCGCTTCTAGGAGATCGAGAAGTACGGGGCCATCCAGTTCCCAGCTCAGGGAAAGGCCAAAGAGTTCACATTGGCGATGGGGACGATCACCCTGATCAGTGAATAAACGCCTGACGTCGACGTCTTGACGCTTGGCCATGACTGACCAGACGACTTGATATCCAAGGCTGGTAATGCCCACGCTGTAGGTGCTGGGGAAGGCCAGCACCGCTTTCAACGCTCCTGGCTCGGGAATCGCGGGGGTGAACAGCAGGGTTTCCTTGTTCAGGAGATCAGCGTTGTCAACATCAGTCCATCTTGAAGGGTTGGCTCACGCAGGATCGATGCTCACTTGTAATTTCCATTCTTGAGACTTGCTTTGAGCTGTGGCTTGAATTCTTTTGAATTTTATTTTGTTTGAGTATGCTTGTGTACTTTCTTGGTTTTGAGCAATTGCGTGCTGATTGATTGTGTCAGTTAAGTAAAAATTAGCTGTTGTTTTAGCTTGCCGTCTCCTGGCTGCCTTCGGCGTATTCCATTTTGATCTGACGTTCGTAGATTGAACGACTATCAAACAATCTTGCCACTAGAAAACTGGCGAGACTCGCCACCAAAATCGGCTTGAGAATAAGTAAGTCTTTTGTTAGAGCGAAGGCGAGAAACATCGCTGTAATTGGTGTCCTAGCGCAACTGGCTACGAAGGCCCCCATGCCTGCAAAAACGAAAGTATCGGGTGCATGACCCGTTAGTAATTGGAGCCATTCTCCTGAGGCCAAGCCGATGGCTCCACCAAGGGTGAGCATCGGCGCAAATAGACCTCCAGGAGCTCCAGAGGCTGCGGCGAGCCCTGTGCTGAAGAACAGCACGACAAAGGTTGCAAGAGCCATGGAGATGTTGGCTTCACTGCCACCAATTTGATGCTGGAGTTCTGCGGTATTGCTAAAGGCATCAGGTAAACATGCGTATACACCTCCCAGAACGGCACCACTAATAACCATTCGCAGCACGATTCGATTGCCAAACCAGGCGATCCCTCGGCGTTGCATGGCTAAGACGTAACGGCAATAGAGCTCAGCGAGCACGCCAATAATCAATCCCAGGGCGACCAAGTAGCCCAGATCGATTGATAGAAAGTGAACGAGTGGGGTGTATTCCCGTTCCAATTGAAATCCTGCAGTGTTGTCGAGGCCTGTGGCGGTTGGGCTTAGGCCTAAATCTCCCAACACATCAGCCCAGGCGTCAGCCCAGAACGTTGTCACCACCACCAGCAGCAAGACCACTGGCCGAGCCGAATTCAGCAGCTCTTCGATGACGTAGATGAAGCCGCCGATTGGTGCACTGAAAACAGCCGCTAAGCCCGCACCACCACCAGCAGCCACAATCACTCGCCGAAAGGCGATAGGAGCCTTAAGCCAGCGCGCCAATTGCCAGGCCACAGACCCTCCCATTTGCACGGATGGTCCTTCGGGGCCGAGTGGGAAGCCGCTACCAATGGCCACGATGCCGGCGACCAGCTTCACCAGACCAACTCTGAGGCCCATGGGCACGGCGCGATGGCGCAAAAACGCCATGATGTGACTGACGCCAGAGCCGCCAGCGGCAGGTGCAAGTTTTGCGACTAGCAGTCCAGATATCAGTCCACCCAAGGCTCCTAGGCCCGGTAAAACGGCCCAAGCCGGGAATTCACTGAGCAGCCTCAATCGCCAGCTGCCTACAGCATTCACACCAGCTTTGAATAAAACGCCAGTTAATGCAGCGCCGAGGCCCGTCAGCATCAAAGCCAACACAACCACCAACCATCTCTGCTCCAAGAGCCTGCGGATGCTGCGACCTGAGCTCACAAAATGGCGTTGCTCTTTGAGTTCTCTTAGATCGACCATGGCGATGTCATCGGCCTGTCAAAACAGCTTCTTGATCCCTGCTTATGACTCGCCCCTCATCTTCAAATCCCTCGATTTGATTGAAATTCAGATAGCGATAGAGCTCATTGGAGAGAGGATTAATCGTTTCAGCTGCAATCAGTTGATATTCATCTGGCGTTGGAATGCGCCCTAACGATGCGCACACAGCTGCCAGTTCAGCGCTGCCTAGATACACCTGCGCACCTTTACCGAGTCGATTATTGAAGTTGCGCGTGCTTGTTGAGAATACCGTTGTGTCGTCGTCGACGCGGGCTTGGTTACCCATACATAAAGAGCAGCCTGGCATTTCCATGCGACTACCTGCATCTTCGAAGGTTTTGTAGTACCCCTCTTTTTTGAGCATGTCTTCATCCATCCGCGTGGGTGGACAAACCCACAGCCGCGCTTTGTTGATATCTGCACCTTCGAGAATCTTGGCAGCGGCTCGATAGTGGCCAATGTTGGTCATGCAAGAGCCGATGAAAACTTCCTGAACTGGCGTGCCCGCTACGTCGCTCAGCAGCTTGACGTTGTCTGGATCGTTTGGACAAGCAAGAACGGGCTCTTTCAGTTCGTTGAGGTTGATATCGATGATTTCGGCATACTCTGCGTCGGCATCTGCGCCGAGCAATTCTGGCTTGGCCAACCAAGCTTCCATGGATTGAATCCGTCGTCCCAGGGTGCGGGCATCCTCATAGCCACGGGCAATCATGTTTTTCAGCAATGTCACATTGCTGCGCAGATATTCCGCCACAGTTGCTTCTGAAAGTTTGATCGTGCAGCCGGCGCAGGATCGTTCGGCACTGGCATCAGTCAATTCGAAGGCTTGTTCGAGTTTGAGATCAGGCAATCCTTCGATTTCCATGATCCTGCCGTTGAAGACATTGATCTTGTTGGATTTCTCTACCGTGAGCAGACCTCTTTGAATGGCAATCAGAGGGATTGCATTCACAACATCACGCAGAGTGATTCCGTTTTGTAGGGAACCGCTAAACCGCACCAGCACCGATTCAGGCATGTCGAGTGGCATGGCGCCGATCGCAGCGGCAAACGCCACGAGGCCTGAACCTGCCGGGAAGGAGACACCGAGCGGGAAGCGGGTATGGCTGTCGCCACCTGTTCCAACCGTGTCTGGCAACAGCATGCGATTCAGCCAGCTGTGGATGATGCCATCGCCTGGGCGAAGGGCCACGCCACCGCGTTGTGAAAAGAAATCGGGCAGGTCTTTCTGTGTTTTGAGGTCAACAGGTTTGGGGTAAGCGGCTGTATGGCAGAAGCTCTGCATCACAAGATCGGCAGAGAAGCCAAGGCAAGCCAGTTCCTTCATTTCATCTCTGGTCATGGGTCCGGTTGTGTCTTGACTGCCGACCGTGGTCATCACCGGTTCACAACTCATGCCTGGCCTGACTCCAGGCAGCCCACAGGCCATGCCGACCATTTTTTGGGCCTGGGTGTATCCCTTGCCGGTATCGCTTGGAGCCGTTGGGCGAATGAACAGATCGGATGCTGGTTGACCAAGTTGCGAGCGAACCTTGTCTGTCAGCGCTCTGCCGATCATTAGGGGTATACGACCGCCTGCTTGGACTTCATCCCTAAGGGTGGATGGCTTTAGTTCAAAGTGACTGACAATTTCACCAGCATTTTTTTCTCCTACTGCCCGTTCAATCGTTCCGGCTTGCGGACGGATTGTGATGACATCCCCGGTTTTGAGTTCACTGACATCACATTCGATCGGTAGGGCTCCAGAGTCTTCGGCGGTATTAAAGAAGATGGGTGCAATCTTGCCACCTAAAATCACACCACCACCGCGCTTATTGGGCACATGGGGGATCTCATCTCCTATGTGCCAAAGCACAGAATTAATGGCTGATTTGCGTGAGCTACCTGTGCCAACAACATCGCCTACATAAGTGATTGGATGTCCTTTTTCTTTAAGCTTAGTGAGCGTAGTTAGACCTTCCGGATCGCGGGTTTCCAGCATGGCTAGAGCATGTAGAGGTATGTCTGGTCGCGTGGTGGCGTGAGTTGCTGGTGACAGGTCGTCGGTATTTGTTTCGCCTTCAATTTTGAAAACGGTGACAGTGATCTCAGTGGCTAGTTCTGGTTTGGAAGTGAACCATTCTCCTGATGCCCAACTATCAACAACTTGCTTGGCAAAGCGGTTTGTTTTGGCCAGTTCCATGACGTCATTAACGGCGTCGTAGACCAGCAAAGTGTGGCTCAGGCTTTTCGCAGCGCATTCGGCCAGAAGCTGATCAGAGTTTCCCAGCAGCTCAATCAGAGCAGCAACGTTGTAGCCACCAATCATGGTGCCCAATAGTTGCGTGGCTTCTAGGGGTGAGACGAGTGGACTAAGGCTGGTTTGTTGCGCGATGGAGCTCAGCCAGGTGGCTTTGACATAGGCCGCTTCATCAACGCCTGGAGGGATGCGCTCACTCAGTAAGTGCAGGAGTTCATCGCCTTTCCCCGCTGGTGGGTTTTGCAGTAGCAAGGTCAGAGCTTGTGTTTGCTCAGCAGTCAGGGGTAGTGGGGGAATGCCTTCGGCTTCTCTTTCAGCAGCGAGCAGGTGATAAGAATTCAGCATTTCGGGATTCCTCAGCGGCGTCGCGTTCACCATTCTTGTTTGTCGCCGGACCCTTCTCGTGAGAGATGATGCGGATATGCAAGTGCTGGCTGCTTTCTCCTTGTTTATTTCCTAGCCTTGAGGGTGATTGAATCTGCCGGAATGACCACCACCTCAGACCTGCATGTGGTGTATACCAGGCCTTTGGTGCCCCCGGTTCAGTTGCATCAAGATTTGCCTCTTGATGACGCGGCGCTGAAAAAGGTTACAGAAGCTCGCCGTCGTATTCAGGCAATTTTGCGGGGCGAAGACCACCGCTTGTTAGTGGTTGTTGGGCCCTGTTCGGTTCATGATGTTGCGGCGGCAAAGGATTACGCGCGTCAGTTAGAGCCATTGCGCCAACGTTATTTTGGCCAGTTGGAAATTGTGATGCGTGTGTACTTTGAAAAACCACGCACCACAGTTGGCTGGAAAGGTTTGATTAATGACCCTCATCTCGATGGGTCTTATGACATCAATACAGGTTTACGACGTGCTCGATCGTTGTTGCTTGATCTTGCTCGCGATGGCATGCCTACAGCTACGGAACTATTGGACCCTGTGGTTCCCCAATACATCGCAGATTTGATCAGTTGGACGGCGATTGGAGCACGAACGACAGAGAGTCAGACCCATCGTGAAATGGCTTCTGGATTGTCGATGCCGATTGGTTATAAAAACGGCACTGATGGGAGTGCCTCGATTGCCATTAACGCTATGCAAGCGGCCGCGCGACCGCATCATTTTTTAGGCATCAATAGCGATGGAAATGCTTCGATTGTTAGCACCACTGGTAATCCTGACGGCCATCTAGTGTTGCGCGGTGGGAAAGGCGGCTCGAATTACCACCTTGAAGCTGTTCAAGAAGCTGCAGCAAGCTTGGCCAAGGTTGGATTGGTTGATCGCTTGATGGTGGATTGCAGCCATGCCAATTCCAATAAGGACTTTCGCCTTCAAGCTGATGCCTTAGAAGCAGTTGCTAGTCAGATGAAATTGGGATCCAATCATGTGATGGGTGTGATGCTAGAAAGCCATCTTGTGGAGGGAAATCAGAAGTTAACGTCTGATTTATCCACCCTTACTTACGGTCAAAGCATCACAGATGCATGCATCGACATCAAGACAACATCAAGGCTTCTTGGAGAACTTGCTGAGGCTGTGTCTGCTTCGACCTTGGCACCAACAGCTTGATGATGTTCAGATAGATCAGGCTAGATACTTGTCATCCATGGCCAAAGCAATCCAATGGCGATGGGCACAGTCAGGTTGTCGATTCCCCAGCGGCTGAGTTGTTCCAAGCTGACGGCCATGCTTGCGACAGCAAGAATGCGCATGGGATGAACAGGTGCATCAATCACGATGATCAGGCTGATGAGAACGACTCCTGTCATCACGGCCATGGCTGTTGTGCCTGCGATTGATTTGCGTTGACCCCAGAGCAACCAACTTGGTGAACGCAGTTTGGGTCCAATTAATCCAGCCAGGCCATCTCCAAAAGCCATGACCATCACGCCGGCACACACGGCTGCAGCCTGAGCTGGCCAAAACAGAATTAAGAGCACGGTGATGGCGAGCCCATAGGCGACGGTGCCATAGCTCTGACGCTTGATGTCTTCAACGGCGGGTATGAAGCCCCATCTGTGGTTGATGAGCACAAAAACAGTGACGCTGATCGCAGCGGGAATCGCCAACTCAGCGGGCACCTTGAGCCACCATGCCAATGGAATGATGGGTCCGATTCCGATGTGAACAACCTTGCGGCTGAGTTCACGTTCAGCCGGCCAAAATTTTCTGCACAATATTGCAGCTGATAGAACCAGAGCCATCCAGGCTCCAATAGCTATCAGCGCGTTGACGTTCCCCAAGCTTTAACTCAGGCTGCTTGTTGATGGTTGGTCATCGTACGCAGTTTGAGAATCGCTTTGGCTTCTAGTTGGCGAACCCGTTCACGTGAAACACTGATTTGGCGTCCGATTTCTGCAAGAGTTAGAGGTTCTTCTCCATCGAGACCAAATCGCAACCGCAGAATCTTTTGTTCGCGTTCATTGAGTTGTGATAGCCAGCCACCTAGATGTTCTTTTTGGATGCTGCGATCCATTCCTTCCATCGGCTCCGCGCCATTCGGATCTGGGATTAGCTCCCCCAGCGTGCTGCGATCTTCTTCTCCACGAGCATGCGCATCGAGTGATGCGCAAGGAGCGCTTTGAGAAATAAGATCTTCCAGATCTCTGGGTTCAATACCCATGGCACTAGCGAGTTCCAATCGATTGGGTTGACGCCCAAAACGATGAGAGAGTTCTCTTGAGATGCGTCGCATCTTCGAGAGTTTTTCGCTGATATGAATGGGTAGACGAATCGTGCGAGCACTGTTGTCGATGGCACGCGTCATTCCCTGGCGAATCCACCAGTAGGCATAGGTCGAGAACTTGTAGCCCATCGCGGGATCAAATTTGTCGACAGCTCTCTCCAGTCCGATCGCACCTTCTTGAACAAGGTCGAGAAGTTCTAAACCTTGGTTTTGGTATTTCTTGGCAACGCTGACAACGAGTCGAAGATTGGCGGCCATCATTCGATCCCGGGCCCGCTTCCCCATTCGAATTTTGTGACGTTGTCTTGGGGTGTGTTCTTGCTCGGGTAAATCGAGCAACTCCTTCATGCCTTGCACATGGTGGGCAAGCTCAATTTCTTCCGCTGCTGTCAGCAGGGGAATACGCCCGATGCTGCTGAGGTAAAAACCAATCGCGTCAGTGCCAAGTCGTCCAGCCTGACGACCTTGACTTTTTGAGACTTGAGAGGTTCGAGTTGTTTTTTCTGAACGCCGCTTTGATGTAGCTGGCAATGAAAGCTCTGTTGAAGAACTGTTAGAAACAGTCTTCACAGATTCCAGAGGGATCCCCATCACCCTGGCCTCCTGTAATTAGATTTGGCCGGAATTTAGCACTGCTGGGCCACTACAGCATGAGCAAATTGGAAGTTTTTCGGTAGCTCAACCAATTAATGATCCAATTGATTGCCTAAATCCAATCAACAATCTTGTTGCTGCTATTGATTTGCCTGTAATGGGCAAAGAGTATGAGTAAAAATACAATCGCTTTGTTTTTGCTCTGCTTTTCAGTTTTGAGGGACTCCCTGATTCCAAAGTTTGATTAATTGATCTTGAGCGCAGCGTTTTTCTTGATCAGGTATGCGCTGCACAAAGGTGCCATCGCTTTGCATGTCCCAGGCTCCGTGATTGTCATTTAGGTAGAT
>PVBE010186080.1_pt1 | contig 11000 bp, 9 predicted proteins | sample 1631181 | NCBI WGS metagenome assembly PVBE01 (sample SAMN08397723, study PRJNA350692) | Marine metagenome, whole genome shotgun sequencing project. | isolation source: water | place: Pacific Ocean | collected 2012-04 | reverse complement strand
CTGCTCCCGCTCGTGGTGGGTCTCGCGTCGGCGGGCGTTGAGAGTCCGCGTGCGTGTGAGCCCGCCGTGGAGATCCTCGAGGCGGCGGGGTTGTGGCGTGGTGACGAACCGACCGGGCTCGGCCGGCGGGTGCTGCGCCGGGGCCCGGGACCGTACGGCATCATCGAGGCGTACCACCCTTATCTGGACCGGCTCGTCGATCTGCTGCGGCGTGGGCGGGAGGATGTGCACGTCAGCCGGGGCGCGAACGTGGCAGCCAGCCAGCGCGCGAACCAGGCCGCCTTCGCACGGGCGAATGACTCGCTCGACGCGTATTGCGCGCAGACCGGCTTCAGCTACGACGTCTTCATCGAACACGCCCTCGGCCGCGGGGAGGCGACGCGGCAGCGGTACGAGCGCTCCGGGGACGCGGTGCGCTACTTCGGTGCCGACCTCGAAGACGACGCGATCGACGCCGCCCTCGAAGAGCAGCGCGCCGGCCGGCTCCCCGCGCAGATGCGCTTTGTGCGCGCCGCCGACATCGGAGAGCCGAGCGTGGTGGTGGACGCGGTGCGCGCAGCGGGATGCCGCACGCAAGGCGCGGTGATGGTGGTCGGCAACGGCTTCCACGAGGTCCGTGGGCAGACCGACGAGCGCATGGTCGAGGTGTTCCGCGGCTATCGCGAGGCGGGGCTCGTGCTGCTGTTCACGGAGGAGACGGCGCTGTCAATCGAGGACCTGCTCGAGACCGCCTGGAACACCTACCACGCGGGTTTCCGCTACGTGCACGAGAAGTCCGGCCAGGGTCTGCGACCCGCGCATCCCGACCAGACCTCGAGGCACGCGACGCTCCCGGCGAGCTGGCGCGAGTGCGCGGAGCGAGCCGGCTACGAGGCGGTGGAGGCGTTCTGCAAGCGCGGCCGCACGGTCTATCCGTACCCGCCGCGGCGCGGCTACAACCCCGCGATCAGCGTCAACTACTTCTTCGTTCCGCGCGCCTGAACCGGCGCTGTACGAACAACAGCGCCACGAGCAGGAGCGCTATCACGGCTGGGACCCCCCACCAGAAGAGCGATGAGGCGTGGCCGGGTGAGGAAGGCGGGGAGCCGTCCTCCCAATCGGCCCAGAACGACTCGTGGGTGCCCGGGTGCTCTCCACGCGCCAGACGCTCCGCCATGTAGGCGGTCCGGCGCGCATGCCAGGCGTCGGCCTCTGCGCGGGCGACCCGCTCGAGCCGCATCTCGTAGTAAGCGCGGGGGTTTCGAGCAAAGCGCCCGGTCGCGACCCGCGGCACATCGGGCAGCCCGGCCGCCTCCATCGCGAGCGTGTCGCGATCCCAGAGACAGGCGTGGGCCGTCGCTGCCGGAAGCCCGACCAGCGCCGCCAGGAAGGCCGACCAGGACAGTGCACGCCAGTTCACGCGGGCGAGTGTATGGTCGCGGGCATGGGCGAGACCAGCGACCACACCGAGGCCTTCGCTGCGCAGCTCAAGCGCTACCGCTGGGCCGCCTGGGCGATGCTCGCTCTGCTGCTCGTCGTCCTGGCCAGCCCGCTGCTCCTGCTCGCGGACGTCTCACGCTCGGGGTTCACCCTGTTCCTGACGGGCGTCGCCGTCCCGATGGTCCTGTTGTTGGTCCCGTGCAAGAAGATGAGCACCTGCCCCGCGTGCGACCGCTTCATGGGGCGCGACATCGGCACGCATTGCGGCCTCTGCGGGACGCGAATCCGCAAGAGCAGAGGCTAGAGGAACTCCTCGATCACCCGCTTGGCGTCCTCGCGAATCCCGGCCCACTTCTCGCCGTTGATGTTGAGCAGGCCGCAGGCCGCCTTCACCGTCTCGCCGGAGGCCAGGTCCTTCCCCGGCATGTGGCGCGGCTTCTGCGGCGTGGACGGGTCGTCACCCACGAGCGGCGCGAGTTCGAAGGCGAAGCGCTCGGCGACGACGACGATGGCGCAGAGCGTGTTGGGCTTGCCGTCGACCAGGACGCCGTGGTGGTGGCGCATCACGTCAATCAGGGGGCGCGGCAGCCCCCACAGCGACCCCAACAAGCCAGACGCCTCGGCGTGCACGCTCTTCACGGCAGACCAGGTCCGGTGGGGGTCGGCGCCCTCGCCCATCTCCGAGAGCGCGATGAACAAACCTGCCACGCCCACGTCGTGCAGGAGGCCGGCGAGGAAGGCGTAGTCACTGCGGACTCGAACTCGCCGGCAGACGGCGCGGGCGATGTGGGCGGTGGCCACGCTGTGCACGCGCAGGCGCTCCATCGCCTCGGTGTAGCCGCGAGCCTGGAAGATGCGGGTGTTGAGCGAGACCTCGAAGACCATGTCGCGCAGCGCCACAGAGCCGAGGCGCGCGACGGCGTCCTGGAGCGTCTGGATTGGCCGCCGACCGGTGCTGTACCGCGCGGACTGGGCGAGCTTGAGCAGCTTGGCCGCCAACAGCGGGTCGCGCTCGACGATCGCGACGATGTCGCTGGCCGACACGTTCTCGTCCTGCGAGAGCGCCATGATCTCGACCGCGATGACCGGCAGCAGAGGCGGCTGGTATCGCGGGGAGCGGAAGTGGGCCATGACGCGCCGTAGGAGCTCGTCTGTATCGAGCTCCGGCTCCATGATCGGCGCGGCGGCCATCGCGTTCCTCGTCCGGATTGTTCACCATCAGAAGACGGCCCCCGTGGCGGGGCGCTTGACCGGGGGGGTGCGATGATTCGCGCGTTGACGGTAATGCTCGCGCTGACTTGGAGCGCGCCCGTGCTCGCCGCCGAGGCCGACGCGGCTACGGTGGCGGCTGCGAAGCCGAAGAAGGGCAAGGGCAAGAAGGCCAGGGCCAAGGCCAAGAAGCGGAAGAAGAAGCGGAAGAAGAGGCGCCGCAAGAAGGGGCCGATCACGGTCCCGGTCGACATCGGCATCGGACCTGCGGTGCACATGCTCACCGGGCCGCTGCAGGACGACCAGATGCTGCATTACGGGCTGAAGCTGTCGATTGAGGCCGTCATCGGCCGCGAGCTCATCCTCCAGAATCTGCATCGCGTCCCGAAGAAGTACCGTGGCATGGCGAAGAAGCAGCGCGAGGTGCGCTTCCGCCCCGGCGTGCTGGCCGTCATCCCCGACACCCTCTACATCTCGCCGCGCAACGAGCGCACCTCGATGTACGGGGCCAACTGGCGGCTGCTCGGCGTCGGCACCGGCTTCGGGGAGAACGTCCGCTTCAGCCTCGGCGCCCGCCTCAACCTGACCTACGCGTACATCGACTCGGAGGATCCGAAGCTCGGCACCACCCACCTCCTGCGGCCCGGGCTCAGCGCGGACGCGGAGATCGAGATCCCGCTGGCGGAGAGCTTCCTCGTCAGCCTCGGATGGTCGTCCTGCTTCTATCCGCCCCAGACCGTGGGCGGGCCCATCTTCGAGTGGGGCGAAGTCGACGAGTCGGTCTGGCACGTCGGCCAGGCATTCGTGAAGCTCCACGTCCGCTTCCCCTACACAACCACGCTGTAGAACGCTGCCGCCCATGCTCGAGTCTGCGTTGCAGCTCGTGGCGAACCTCGCCGAGCGGCTGGCGCGCGAGAGCGGTCAGTTGGGGCTGAAGACGAACGGGTAGGAGACCACCATCTTCCCGCCGCCAGGGAGCTTCGGGAATTGCAAGCGCTTGACCACCTTCATCAGCCGCTCCTCGACCCGCTTGTCCTTCAGCGTCGACTCGGCGATCTCGACCTTCTCGACCTTGCCGTCGGCGCCGATGGTCATCTTGATGACGACCTTCCCGGCCAGCGTCGGGTTGCTCTTCAGGGCGCTCTCGTAGACCGCGCGGATCTGGTTGCGATGGCGACGGATGACACGCTGGATGATCGACCGGTCGAGCGAGCCCGTGATGACGACCTGCGCGGCACGCACCCTCGGGATTCGGACGCGCCGCTCCTTCTTGCTCATCTTGCCTGCGCCGCGCCCGTAGCCCATCGTGCCGATGCCGCCGAGGCCCACCGCGTTCCCACCGCCACCGCCCACGCCGGTGCCGCGCATGCCCAGACCGCCTGTGCCGTGCTGGACGGAGTGGCCACGCCCGCCCAGGCTCTTGAGCACGCCGCCGCTCGCCGCCGCGCCGTAGATCGCGCCGGCCGGCGCTGCGCGGTTGACGGCCACGCCCTCCGGCGCCGCGACGGGCTGCACGACCTTCTTGGGCTTGCCGTCGCCGATGACGCGGCTGTGGTCGACGGCGACGAAGCTGGTGTAGGCGGTGACCAGCCGGAACTCGAGGCCGACCTTGGTGATCGCCTCCACGGCATCGGAGTCGTGGCCGGTCCACAGGCGTCGCGACAGGTCTGCCACCTTCGCGCGCGCCCACAGTGAGGCGAGCGCGTCCTTGTGCGTGGTCTTCTCCGGCAGCACCACTTCCACCGGGATGACCACGTCGCGCTTCCCGGCGCGGGCGCGAATCGTGACGGTGCCGCGGCCCGGGGTGCCGTAGCGGCCGTGGATGACGAGCGGGCGCGTCGCGAAGAGGTCGGGGGCCTGCGCGGGGAAGGTGGACTCGACATCGAGGTCGCCCCAATCGATGCGCACATCGCTGAGCACGGCGTGGTCGATGGAGCGGTAGAAGCGGTTGACCGCGCGCGCCGGGTCCTCCCGATTGGTCACGTAGACCGCCACGCCCTTCCCCGCCTTCGCGAGGCCGTCGAGCAGGTGGCGGTTGACGCTCCCCCCCGTCCCGAGGCTGAACACGCGCGCCCGCTGGCCCATCCGCTTCAACGCGCGCACCAGGCCGCTCGCCCCGGCGAAGATGGCCTTCTCGTTGCCCACGTAGCCGTCGGTCAGGAAGAAGACGTAGCGGTGGCGACCCTCGGCGACGCCCGGGCTGAGCGCCTCGTCCACCGCCTTCGCCAGGTACGTGCCGCCGCCCGCTCGAGCGCTCGCCAGGAAGCTCATCGCGGCGCGCAGATTCGTGTCGTTCGCCGGGCGCGGGGCGTCGAAGAGCCGCTTCGTGTTCCCGGCGAAGGTGTAGATGTTGAAGGTGTCGACCGGGCGCGTCTGCGCCAACGCCAGCCGCATCGCGTCCTTCGCGAGGCCCAGCGGCACGCCGAACATCGAGCCGGAGACGTCGACCACGAAGATGAGCTCGCGCTTGCCGACGAGCTTCTCGACGTCGAGGCGCGGCGGCTGGAGCACCAGGCTGAAGAAGCCGCCTCGCTCGTCACGGTGGGCGAGGGTGGCGACCTGTGTGGCGTCACCGTCGACGCGGTAGCGCATCACGAAGTCGCGGTTGGGGAGCGAGTCCTTCTCGCTGAGCGCCACGCGCAGGATGCCGTCCTCCTCCGAGTAGGCGTCGACCTCGTGGGTGGGCGCGGCGAAGTCGACGATGGGCAGGCCCGCCTCGATCATCACCTCCAGGGAGATGTCGTGGCCGGTGCGCATGCCTGCGCCGACGATGGGAGGCGTGATGCGCGAGGCGTCGGGCACCTCGTCGGTATCCGGTGACCAGCCGCTGCCCTTCTTCCCGGTGGCGGCGCCGGGGATGAAGCGGGGACCGACGACCATCGGGAAGACGAACTCGTACTCGCCTGCGTCGTAGGTGAGGTGCTGGACGTAGCGGATCATCACCTCGATCTGCTCGCCCGGAGCGATGTTGGCGACCGACTGGGTGAAGATGTTGGGGCGCTCCTGCTCGAGCAGCGCGGTGGTGTGCCCGGCCTTCTTCGCCGCCTCGTACTCCTTGCGTGCGTCCGCTCGTTTCTTGATCTCGGCGCGGATGATGCGGTCGCCCACCTTGATCTTCATGTCGTCGACCGCGCTGTTCTCGGGCAGCGGGAAGACGTAGACCGCCTCGATCGGCACCTCGAAGGGGTTGCCGTAGGTCTGCACCACGTCGACCCGGGCGACCGGGCCGACCACCTCCGCGAACACGTGGGTGTGCTCCAGCGGGAGCTCGATCTCCTTGCCGTCCTTCTTCGTCCTCAGGCGCGGGATGTCGCCGGTCTCGGTGCGCACGGCGCGGGCGATCTCGAGCAGCCCCGGGCCGTCGACCGGACCGTTCTTCGAGGCGAGGGCGGGCGCGCACAGGGCGAGCACCAGGGGCAGACAGACGGGTAGTGTTCTCATCGCGGAGATTCTCCGATGACAGGGCGACGTTGGCTTCACAGGTGGGACAGCGGCGCGTCGCGATTGTTCCCGCTAAGCTCCCCCGGTGGATCTGCCCCACGAGCCCCCTGCCCTGCTGCTCGAGCGCGTCGAGGGAGACGTCGCCCACGCGTCGATGCCGGACGATCCCGCCTGGCTCATCGAGGTCTGCGCCCAGGCGTGCGCTGCTTTGAATGGGGGCGGAGGCGCCGGCGTCCTGCTGGGCGTGATGCGCTTCGAGCTGCGCGACGTGCCCGCCGCTGGCACACCGATCGAGGTCCGCGTCACGCTGAAGGGCGGTGACAAGCGCGCCGTCTTCCACGCGTCGGTCGACGAGGGGCGCACCGCCGAGGGCGATCTGGCGGTGGTGCGCACATGAGCGAGCGGCGAAGGCTCAACGACTGGGGCGGCGTGCTGACGATCGTCTCGTGGGTCCACGTGGCGAGCTGGAGCGTGGGCTGCTTCCTGGTCACGGTCGTCGCGTTGGTCGCGCTCACCCCGCTGTGGGACCGCGACCGCCACGTCTTCCAGCGCATCGCCCGCCTGTGGGGCGAGGGGCTCGCGCGCACCACCCCGGTCTTCAGCTACGAGATCCGGAACGCGGAGCGCTGCAGCGGCGGCGCGTTCGTGGTGGTGCTCAACCACCTGTCGCGGATCGATCCCCTCTTCGCGTTGTCCCTCCCGATGCGGCACCGGATGGTCGTCAAGTCGGCGCTGCTCAACTCGCCGATCGGCTTGAACCTGCGCCTCGCCGGCTACGTCGGGGCCTCGCGCACGGGGCACGCGGACGACGCGAAGCACGTGGTCTCCGGCTGCCTCGACTGGATCCGCCGCGGCGTCAGCATCGTCTCGTTCCCCGAGGGGCACCGCACTGCCGACGGCGCCGTGGCGCGCTTCAAGCGAGGGGCCTTCGAGGTGGCCACCCAGGCGGGGGCCCCGGTCCTCCCGGTGGTGGTCGCGGGCAGCGATGACGTGCACCCCGGTTGGACGGTGCGTTTCCGCTACCACCAGCACGTCATCATCGAGGTGCTCGAGCCGCTACCGACGATCGGCCGGACCCTCGACGAGGTGCGCGACGCGACCCGCCGCGCCATCTCCGGGCGCCTGACCGAGCTGCGCGCGGAGCTGCACGAGACCCGCGGGCAGGGCGGTCATTGGGAGAGCCCGGTGAGGATGCAATGACTCGACGATGGCTCCCTCTGGTCTACGTGCTTCTCTGGTCGTGCGGCGGTGGCGGCGACGACGACGGCGACGAACGCCCCGCGGACGCTGACGCCGGCGAGCGCAACGCGTGTGGTGGCGACGACCCACTCCGCCTCGACGGCGAGGACGTCTTGCCGGGCGACTCATGCGGCGGGTGCGGCGACGGCACCATCATCTGCAACGCCCGCGAGAGTGTGCGGTGCATCCGGGCCGCGTGCGCTGCGAGGAGCCCGCACGCAACCTGTGCGGCGGATTCGCAGCGCTCGAAGGAGCCCCGGGGCAAGCGTGCGGGCCCTGCGAGGACGGTCGCTTCGTGTGTGAGGCGCCCGACGTCGTCCGTTGCGCTGACGCCGGCGAGCTGGATCCGTGCGGTGGATGCCTCCGCGGGGCCGGCGCACCGGGTGAGCCTTGCGACCGCGACCAGGTGTGGCAATGCGATCCGGACGAAGGGCTGGTCTGCGCGGCCCCGGGCGCGGCCGGCAACCTCTGCGGCGGCGCTGGGCTGCTGGACGGGGTCCCAGGCGAGGCCTGCGGTCCGTGCGCGACGGGGCGCTGGCGCTGCGCCGACGCGAACACGCTGGAGTGCGACGGCGCGCTGGAGGCCGAGCCCGTCTGGTACCCGGACGCCGACCGCGACGGCTTCGGTGACGACGCGCGGCCCCGGCAGTCGTGCCTCGGGCCGGTCGGCCACACCATGCAGGGCGGCGACTGCGACGACGCTTCCGCCGACCGGTATCCCGGCGCGCGGGAGCGCTGCGACGAGGCCGACGACGACTGCGACGGTGAGATCGACGAGGAAGCCGGCGCGTGGTTCCTCGACGGCGACGAGGACGGCTGGGGCGCCGGCGAGCCGGTCTTCAGCTGCGAGGTCGTACCCGGCCGGGTGGACCGCGACGGGGACTGCGACGACGAGGATCGGGCGCGCAACCCCGGCATGCCCGAGGTGTGCCACGACGGCGTCGACAACGACTGCGACGGGACCCCGAACCAATGCGGGCTCTTCGAGGCAGTGGTCGGCTTCCAGCTCGCTGACGCCTCGCTCCCGTCGCGGCCCGGTGGCGGAGCCAACGCCGGGCGAGGCCTGCTCGCGGTCGGTCACGTCGGCGGGGCCGGCGGCGAGCTCCACATCTACGAAGCCCCCGTCTTCGGCGGACCCGAACCGATCCACGTGATCCTCGGCCCGGCGCGCGGCGATCGCTTCGGGCACGCGGTCGTCGACCTCGGAGACATGGACGGCGACGGCGCGAGCGAGCTCGCCGTCAGCGCGACGGGCGCCGACAACGGTGTGACCAACGCCGGCAGCGTCTACGTCTTCCGCGGGCCAGCGACCGACGCGGCTACGCTGGACGACGCGATGAGCCGCCTGACCGGGCAGCGCAACCACTCGGAATTCGGCGACCGGCTCGCGGCGGGCGGAGATCTCGACGGGGACGGTGTGCGGGACCTCGTCGTCGGCGCGCACGGCGATCCGGCGGGCGGCGAGGACGCGGGCGCCGTGTACGTGTTCCGCGGACCGACGCCGCCGGCCGCCCGGGCCGAAGGTGCCTACGCGACGATTCTGGGCGGCGCGCTGGGCGCGGTGGGCACGCCCCACACACACCTGGGCACCTCCGTCGCCGCCGACACGGATCTGAACGGCGACGGCGCCGCAGACCTCGCGGTCGGCGCCGACCAGAGCTTTCGTGGGGGCCATCGGCCAGGCGCGGTCCACGTGTTCTTCGGACCGCTCCCGCCGGGTGTTCACAACGCCTCGGAAGCGCAGCTCGTGATTCGAGGCTGGCGCGACCTGCACTACGTAGGGCGCGGGCTCGCGGCGCCGGGCGACGTGAACGGCGACGGCGCCGACGACCTCGTGGTGGCGACCGCCACCGAGCTCGCCGTCTTCCACGGGCCACTCGCGCCGGGCGCGCTCACCATCGCGGACGCTACGGCGGTCGGTGCGGTCGCGAGCGTCCTCGACGTAGCCGCCGTCGGTGACATCAACGGCGATGGCCTCGGCGATCTGGTCCTGCTCGAAATCCAGCGGGTCTACCTGCTGCTTTCGCCGATCACGCCCGGTCCCATCGACATCGCCGCGCTGCCGAACCAGTTCATCCCGGACGGCATCGCCTTCGGCGCCTTCGGGCTCGGAGATCTGAACGGCGATGGAGCCGACGACTTCGGTCTCAGCGACCAGCTCATGCGGGTGTTCTACGGCGGCGGCGGTCTGTAATCCGCGGCGGTCATTGGGAGAGCCCGGTCAGGAGCACCTCGACCCGGTAATCGCCGGACACGAGCACGATGCGCTTCGCGAGCCAGCGCCCCTCGAACCAGCCGTACTCGTCGTAGCGGACGTCGATGGTGCGCGGGGTCGGCTCGGCCACCGAGAACGTGCGTTGCCGGACCGCGAGGGTCTTCGGGTCGAGGCGCTCCACCAGGCCGGGGCAGCGCAGCTCGTAGGTACCTGAGACCTTCGCGTCGGGCCCGCACGCGTGCAGGTAGATGCGCCCGATCTCGCGCGCCAACGCCTCCGCAGGAAAGCGTCCCTTCAGGGGGTCTGCGACCTCGTGGGAGTACTTCTCGCCGTCGAATGCGAGCGTGAAGAGGTCGAGCCCGAACGGGGTCTGTGCCTGCAGGTGGTAGCGCTCCGCGGCGGGGAAGCGCATGCGCCCGACCATCACGTCGGAGCGTCCAGGCATGTCGAGCGCCACCTGGTGGAGCATCTGCATCCCCGGGGCGTAGAGCGCGACCCGGCGGGCGATGACCTGGTCTGCGGGCAGGTCCGGCGCGTGTTTCGGTGCCGGCACGCCGCTCCCGCAGCCGGCCAACAGCACCACCAGGACGAGAGGTCTCACTCTGCCAGCAACTTCTCGACGCGCCGCGCGTGTTTCGCGTACGGCGGATGTTGGGCGAGATACCGCTCGTATGCGGCGCGCGCGCAGGCCTTCTCACCGGTGGCGCGACACGCGTCGCCGCGCAGCCGCAGCGCTGGTGGATGGTCCGGGGCGAGCTCGAGGGCCCGGGCGGCCTCGGCTCTGGCCGCCTTCGGGTCGTCGTCGAGCAGCTTCTGTCCCTTCGCGACCGCCGCACGCGCCTCGGTCAGCCGCTTCCACGCGCCATCGAGCAGCGGGTCCGCCGGCAGCGTGCCGAGGTCGGTCAGCCCCCGCCCGGCGAGGACCGCGGCCACGTCGTACGCCACGTAGGCACCGAGGGTGTGGGGCGGCGTCGACACCCACATCTTCTGCGCCGCCGCGTCGAATACCACCGAGTGGGCCGCGATCAGGGCGTCGATGGTGCCGCGATGACCGAGGCCGACCTGCTCGCCGTCGCCGACCCGCCGGTCGCGCAGGACCTCCAGCGCGGCGCGCACGTCGAGCTGCCCCTTCAACCCGCCGAGCACCGCGTCGAGCCGCTGCAGCCGCGACCCGGTGGTGCCTTCGCGCTGGCGCTTCTCGTTCTCGACGTCGTGCGCGAATGCTTCGTCGAGCAGGTGGTTTGTCGCCCGCACCACGTCCTCGTGGCGGCGCACCCGGATCCGGCCGGGCGTGCGTTCGACCACCGCGACCTCGCCGCTGCGCCCGTCGGCCAGGGTGAAGATGTCGGTCACGAAGACCTCGCGCTCGCGAAGCAGCGCGATGGCGTCGTCGAGGCTGCGCGCGTGCTGCAACACCTGGCGCACGAGCAGGGTCGTCGGGGTCCCGGAGGTCGCGCCGTCGTCGCTACCCGCCGCG
>PVBE011593401.1_pt1 | contig 11001 bp, 13 predicted proteins | sample 1631181 | NCBI WGS metagenome assembly PVBE01 (sample SAMN08397723, study PRJNA350692) | Marine metagenome, whole genome shotgun sequencing project. | isolation source: water | place: Pacific Ocean | collected 2012-04 | reverse complement strand
CTCAGGCCGGATGATGTCGGCAATCCCGACCGCAGCGATGTTACGCCACTTGTCACCATCGCCGAGCACGTCGCACACAACGACCTCCGCGCCGCGCGCCACCAGCGCCGCGACCATGTGGGATCCGATGAAGCCGGCGCCGCCGGTAACCACGATCATGGCAGCGTTATAGCAAGTTGCACCACGGTCCCACACTGCTTAAGTCTATGGCAGACGCAAGCTCAGGAGGCCGCGATGCCCAACGACAACCGCCTGTTCGAGGATTTCACGCGCATGGCCGGCGGCGCCATGTCGTCTTTCACAGCGCTGCGCGAGGAGATGGAGGCGCGTTTGCGCGAGCAGGTCGAGCACATGCTGATCGGCATGGATCTGGTTCGCCGCGACGAATTCGAGGCGGTCCAAGCCATGGCCGAAGCAGCAAGGACGGAGAATGCCGAACTGACCAAGCGCATCAAGGCGCTGGAGGCGAAGTTCGCCAAGCCGGCCAGGCCGGCGGCGCGAAAACGTACCCACAAGCCGAAAAGCAAAGGCACCGACTAGTCGCGCAGACCACGCCTTAACTCGGTGGAAGCCTATTACGGGGACAGCGTGCCTAATTCTGACTCGTGACCTGCGGAAAGTGCGAAAGCGAATTAGGTATGCTGCCCCCGCAGTAGGCAGGCAGGACTGACGGCACCGCTTGCGCAACTCGCACCCTCGGCGCTTGCGTCCCTAACCGACTTCTGGCACCCTACTGAGTGTTGTGGTCGGTCGTCTGATCATCCACAATATGCGCGATTCAGACCGCCAATTAGACAATCTTCACGAAAGGACACCGCGGTGGCCAAGCTGTCGGTTCTGGAGCCCGAGGGCACGATCCATCCGATCGACACCGTCGAAGAAGTGATGCTCTCCTACGAGTGGTCATTCGAGCGCCAGGGCGAGGACGAGATCGCAGTGCAGATCGCTGGCCAGTGGTGCGATCTGCATATGTGGTTCGCCTGGCGCAACGAGACGCACTCGCTGTTCTACACCTGTGCGCTCGACATGCGCGTGCCGGATGAGCGTCGCGAGGTGGTCTATCCGCTGCTCGCCAAAATCAACGAAAAGCTTTGGTTCGGCCATTTTGAACTTTGGTCGGAAGGGGGCTGGCCGACTTTTCGGCATACCTTGCTAGCAGGCCGCGGCAGCGCCGTCGGGGCCGATCTGGTTGAGGAGATGGTGGATGCGGCGCGCAGCGAGTGCGACCGCTTCTATCCGGCCTTCCAGTTCGTCATCTGGGGCGGCAAGGATGCCGAAGGCGCCATCGAGGCGGCGCTGATCGAGCCAATCGGCGAGGCCTAGCACCATGGCAGGCCTACTCGTGCTTGTCGGCGGCGGCAAAATGGGCGGTGCCCTGCTGGCGGGCTGGCTTGACAAGGGCGGCATTTCCGCCGATGACGTTATCGTGGTCGAGCCGTCAGAGGGCGCTGCACGTGACTTGAACGGACGCCACGGCGTTCGTGTGGTGGCCGATCCGGCCGACATCGATGAGACGCCGGCGCTGGTACTGTTCGCCATAAAGCCACAGGTGATCGGTAATGTGGTTGGCGACTACCGCCGCTTCGCCACGACGACGCCTGCTTCGGCCTTCCTCTCGATCGCCGCCGGTACCCGTCTAGCGTTATTCGAGGAGGCCCTCAGCGACACGACGACCATCATCCGTGCTATGCCCAACACGCCCGCGGCAGTAGGCCGTGGCATTACCGTCTGCTGCCCCAACGCCCGTGCCGATACCGAGCAAATCGCGCTGTGCACGCGCTTGCTCGAAGCCGTCGGCGAGGTTGCCTGGATCGACGACGAAGACGACATGGACGCAGTGACCGGCGTCTCGGGCAGTGGCCCAGCCTATGTCTTCTTGATGATAGAAAGCCTGACCGCTGCCGGCATCGCCGCCGGCCTAAAGCCTGAGCTTTCCGCCAGCCTCGCCGCCGCCACGGTCTCAGGCGCCGGCGAACTCGCCTTTCGCTCCGACGAGGACGCCGAAATTCTGCGCCGCAACGTCACCAGCCCCGGCGGCACCACCGCCGCAGCACTCGCCGTGCTGATGGCCGATGACGGACTGAATACGCTGATGACGAAAGCGGTACAGGCGGCGACGGATCGGAGCCGGGAATTGGCGGGGTAGGGTTATGAGCATTGAGGATGTTACTAATTCACAATATTGCTCTTGTCCTATTGCTGTCGGTTCGAGATTCACCTCTCAAAATAAAAATTAGTAACGATATTTTTGTCCTTACTATTTTTTTCCTTAATCAAGAATGCTCGATAATCTCAGTGTCTGCTAGACGTCTTCTTCAAGCAGGCAAAACACTCATCCTCAAACGTGAAACCCCCTCTAGGCTTAGGTAGCCATGCTGCCTCATGTTCTCCCCCATTGCCCATGTAAATCCGATTTTTCATGCGGCGGCGAAAATGATCTCGTTCCCTCGACGGTGGCACGGTGGTATGATTTCCGCGAACCAGGAGACTATCTGGGGAATGTCGGGTTCTAGGAGAGATTGCTTGCTTTCAAGGCAAGCACCAAATTCAACATAGACAGACTTAGTTTTGATACAGTGGCGTTGTGAGTTCTTGTCTAATGCGAAAACATCAGAGTATGCTGATGCTCGGTACAGAATCGCAGATGTCGTAACACTGGAAACAGGAGAGGAGACAAAAATGAAAAATCTTTTGGGGGCCTTCACCGCGACTGAGATTGAGGTGTTCGGAGCAGAATTAGTCAGGGGGATAACGCGTCATAAGAAAATTTAAGTTGAATATTCATCACGACTAGACACTCTGCTAAGTGCACGAAAGATATTTAAGCTCTTTTTCTCACCCTCCGGTCGGTTCAGCAAAAAGTCTAGCAAAGCGCGCGATCGTACCCATGGTACAGTCGCACTATGCGACGTCGACCGATTCGGGCACGACTTCACCCTTTCGCCGTGGCACGATCCATCTCAACACGGCCGCTGGGATTAATGTCACGCTGTTGCAGAGCGAGAGCAGCACGAGGGCGTAGACGGCGGCGGCGGCAGTGTGCGCGTGGACGAAGGCGATGCCTTCGGCAAGCACTGGCGGCACCTGCTCTTGCCACAGTACTGGGCAGCCTGTGGCCAGCAGCACTGGTAGCGCGGCAAGGCTGATGAGACTGAACAGCCAGTTGCCAGGTGGCAGCGCCTCTACCCGACGGCGCAGGTCGATAGTGTTATAGACCAAGCTCGCAGCGAGCGCCGGCAATACCAGCAGATTGATGCGCCGGACCAGGACGAGGCCCGGCCCCGGCTCGCTCGACCCGCACTCGAACCGCGCCAGACGAAATGGATCAAGCGGCAGGGCATCGAGCACCGCCACGCCAACGGCAAAGGCCTCCGGGTGCAGCTCATAGGCCAGGATAAGCAGCGCTACATAAGTGGCGATGGCCAACAGAAAAAGGACGAAAAGCCAATCCCGTCCCTTCAAGGGAATGTCGTCGCGTACGCTCACCGTCTCAGCAACAGGTACCGGCCCGCGCTCCAAAAGATTCTGATCGTGTGCCTAGTTTACGGTCTCGCCGGGGCCCATGGCCAGCCTATCGGGACGTAATAGGCTGCTCTAGCCAGCAGGCACTACTCTCGTCGGCCTTGCTGTCGAAATCAAGGTTGCCGCCTAGGCGCTCGATGAGATGGCGGCTGATGGTCAAGCCGATGCCAGTGCCTTCGATATTCGAGCCGTCCATGCCGAGACTCGAGAAGGGGCGGAGCACCTTGCCGCGGTGGTTGGCGGATATGCTCGGTCCTTCGTCGCTGTCATTGAGAGTGCGCAAGTCCGCTGGCACCGGCTTAACTACGACGACACTGATGCCGCACTCGTCCGCCAGCGGCTACACCAGTGCCATGCCCTCCTGCAACACCTGCGCCGCAACCAGCGGCTCCACGACCGTCTCCATATGGCCCGACTAGATTTTCGAGAGATCGGGAACGTCGTTGCGCCGTCTTAGCAGATCAAGTCGCTGCGGCAATCAAACCCACATGATACACACGAAAGTCATGCCATGCGCATTTGTCTTCAAGTCGACAATCGTGTGTCACCGGCTGACAGCGACCCGTTATGCTTGCGATCGCAATGGCTTGGGCACCATGCTATGAGAGGTGGCAAGCCTATGTCGAGGAGCAACCATGACCGATTCCAAAACCGTCGATCGGCCTTTGTGGCAGTGGAGTGCCTGCGAGCTGGCTTCCGCCATCGCTGCGAAGCAGGTGAGCTGTGCCGAGGTGATGGAGAGTGTGGTTTCGCGCTTGCACGCAACCAACGGACGGATCAATGCCGTGGTCGACGATTTGAGCGAGGCCGCGATTGTGCAGGCCCACGATCATGACAGAGCACTCGCCGCGGGAGCGGCTCTCGGGCCGCTGCATGGGGTGCCAGTCACGATCAAGGAGAATATCGATCAGGACGGCCGCGCGACACCCAACGGAGTCACCGCCTATGCCGACATAATTGCAGCAGACGATTCCCCTATCGTGCGTAATTTGTGTGCTGCCGGCGCCATCGTCGTCGGCCGCACCAACACGCCGGAATTCTCGTTCCGCGCTACCACGGTCAACGAATTGCACGGACGCACCTACAATCCGTGGAACGACTGGGCGAGCGCCGGCGGCTCCTCGGGAGGCGCCGCAGCAGCGGCCATGATGGGCTATGCGCCACTCAACCACGGCAACGACATCGGCGGCTCGCTACGCTTTCCTGCCGCCGCTTGCGGTGCCGCGACGGTCAAGCCGGGCTTGGGACGCACACCCGCCTACAATCCGTCCGCGCCGGTTGAGCGCGGCATGCTGGCGCAGATCATGTCCGTGCAGGGCATTATCGCGCGCGAGGCGCGCGACGTGCGGCTAGGGATGCGCTCGCTCGTGCGCTACGATGCGCACGACCCGTGGATGGTGCCGATGCCCTTCGACGGCGAGGCGCCCGACGGGCTGATCACGGTCGGCTTCACCAAGCAGACCTTTGAGTTCGACCTGCACTCGGCGGTTTCTGACGCGCTCGATGCCGCGTGCGAAGCGTTGGTTGACGCCGGCTACGTCGTGCGCGAGATGGAGCCGCCCCTGCTGCGCGAAGCGGCGGAGATGGGCGGGCGCTGTTTGTTCGGCGAGACCATCCTGATGCTTGGCGCTGAGATCGAAAAGCATGGCAGTAATACCCTGAAGCGCATCTTCGCCGAGTATGGCCGGGCCTTCACACCGTTGTCGGGCGACGACCTGCTGCACGCCATGGCCGAGCGTGCCCGCTTCGTGCGCGCCTGGACCACGTTTCTGGACCAAACGCCACTCATGCTGACACCATTCATGCTGCAGCCGACCTTTGCCTGGGACCGTGACACGCAAGGACCGGAGGGTGTGCGCGAGGTTCTGCACAGTGCCATCTATTCCTATGCCATGAACTTTCTCGGCCTGCCCGCAGGTAGTGTGCCTGCCGCCTACAATGAGGGTTTGCCCATCAGCGTACAGATCGTCGGACGGCGCTTTCGCGAGGACATGATCCTCGATGCGCTCGAGGCTATCGAGAGCCGTGTTGGAACAATGGCGCCGCGGCTATGGGAACGCGACTAGCCATGCTGCGGGACCGCATAGAGGGGAAGTGGATCAACGCCTTTGCTGAAGCCTTTGCCATGTGCAAGGTGGCCGACGGCGAAGTGGTGGCGATCCTCTCCGAGACCCAATCGCGCGAACTCAACGTGCAACTCACCGAGCTAGCACTGCTACGCCTCGGCGCGCGACCGTATCACATGGTATTGCCGACGCCACAGCAAAGCCAGGCCGTCCCCATCCGCTCCACCGGCGCTTCGCTGGCGGTAGGCGGGCTCAACCCCGTCATAGACGCGCTTGGCGCCAGCGGCCTCGTTGTGGATCTGACTGTTGAAGGCATGCTGCACGCGCCCGAGATGCCGGCCATTCTCGGCGGTGGCACACGTCTGCTCATGGTCTCCAACGAGCACCCCGAGGTGCTCGAGCGCTTGTGCCCCGATGCGGCGCTCGAAGCCAAGGTCAAGACCGGCATCAAGCGTCTCGCTGCGGCGAAGAAGATGCATGTGACCTCGGCCGCGGGCACGGATCTTCTGGTCGACGTAGCCGAGGCCCGGACCGGCGGGGTCTGGGGCTGGTGCGACAAGCCAGGTCGGGTCGCCCATTGGCCGGGGGGCATTTGCTTGTGCTTTCCGGCTAAGGGCAGCACTAATGGCCGCCTCGTTCTCGCCGCCGGCGACATCAACTTGACCTTCAAGCGTTACCTCGAAAGCGCGGTGACGCTGACCATCGTCGACGACTACGTCACCAAAATCGACGGCGACGGCGTTGATTCCGAGTTGATGCGGAGCTATTTCAGTGCGTGGGACGACCGCGACGCCTATGCGGTGAGCCATGTCGGGTGGGGCATGAATCCGGCCGCACGCTGGGATGCCATGGTGATGTACGATAAGCGCGACATCAACGGCACAGAGCTGCGCGCCTTCGCCGGCAACTTCCTCTATTCAACGGGGGCCAACGAAGTCGCCGGCCGCTACACGGCCGGCCATTTCGACCTGCCGCTGCGCCATTGCACGGTGACGCTCGACGGCGAGACCGTAGTTAGCGATGGGGTCTTACAGGGCGATCTCGCATGACCCCGCTCGGAGACATGCTGACGCCTGCCTATCGCATGGTCGGCGACGGCCCCCAAACGATTCTGTTTCTGCACGGCATCGGCGGTGGACGCGGCAGCTTCGATGCCCAGATCGGCGCCTTCGGGCCCACTTATCGTCACCTCGCCTGGGATATGCCGGGCTATGGCGACTCGTCACCGCTGCCGGAGATGACCTTTGCGGCATTGGCCGCGGCAGCCATACGGCTGCTTGACGCGCTCGGCGTCGTCCGGGCGCATATTATCGGTCACTCCATGGGCGGCATGGTCGCGCAGGAGATGGCCATCGAGCACAGCGACCGCGTCGCTTCGCTAGTTCTGTCCGCCACCAGCCCGGCCTTCGGCAAACCTGGGGGCGACTGGCAAAAAGAGTTCCTAGCGGAACGCCTGGCGCTGCTCGACCGCGGTCAGACCCCGGCCGACCTGGCGCCGGTGGTAGTCAGCGGGCTGGTGGCCGAGGACGCACCAGCGGCTGCAATCGACGCCACCACCGCCTCTATGCGCGAGCTCTCCTCAGCTACCTACCGCGCAGCGCTGACTTGCCTTGTCACTTTTAACCGTCGCCATGCGCTCGACCGCATCGTCGCGCCGTGTCTGCTGATCGCGGGTGAAGCCGATACCCTAGCCCGGGCGCCCATGATGGCGCGCATGGCAGAGCACATCGCCGGCGCGCAATACATAGCGATACCTGGCGCGGGCCATCTCGCCAATCTCGAGACGCCGGCCGCCTTCAATGCCGCCTGTGCAAATTTCCTTGCCTTACAAACATATACGAGAGTTGATGACACAGGATTTGACCGATAGACAGCGCGACCTGATTGAGCGCGCCGGACACCTCGGACGCGAGCGTTTCGCCGAGCGCGCCGCGCGCTACGATACGGAAGCGAGCTTTCCCTTCAAAAATTATGCCGACCTGCGCGAAGCCGGCTTGCTCGCCCTTTGCGTGCCCGAAAGCCACGGTGGGTTGGGCGCCGATTTTGAGACCTATTGCCTAGTCTCAGCCGAGATCGGGCGCTACTGCGGCGCCACTGCACTAACCTTTAACATGCACGCCTGCTCGATGCTGTGGTCGGGCACCATGACCGACGAGTTCGACATGGACGACGCGGTGCGCCGCGTCCACGCAAAGCGCCAGGCCCTACATTTCCGCCGCGTCGTCGAGGACGGCGCCATTTATGCCCAACCCTTCTCGGAAGGCAATGCTTCGGCGGCCGGCCAAGCGCCCTTCGGCACCCTCGCCAAAAAAGTCGAGGGCGGCTATGTGTTGAACGGCCGTAAGATCTTTGCTTCGCTGGCGGGCGCTGCCGATTATTACGGCATTCTCTGCACCGAAGACGTGGAAGACACCGGGCGCAAGGACACCATCTACCTCGCCGTACCCAAGGATGCGGATGGCATCACCGTCACCGGCCCGTGGGATCCGCTGGGCATGCGCGGCACGGTCTCGCGCACGCTGGTCATGGAAAACGTATTCGTGGCCGAAGAGAATGAGTTGATGCCGCGCGGTATCTACTTCCAAGCGGCGAGCCGCTGGCCGCACATGTTCATCACGTTGTCACCGACCTATATGGGCATCAGCCAGGCGGCCTATGACTTCACGCTCAAGTATCTGCGCGGCGAGGTCGGGGGCGTATTGCCGGTTAAGCGGCGCCAGTTCGCCACCAAGCAGCTCGCCGTGGCCGAGATGTACGTCAAGCTGGAGCAGACGCGGGCGTTATTCCGCCGCGCCATCGCTGAAGCCTCGATCGATCCGACCAAAGACCAGCGCATGCGCGCCTGGGCGGCGCAATACACGATCATGGAGAACGCCAACGATCTCTGCCGACTTGCCATCCGCACCTGCGGCGGCCAGTCGATGCTCAAGACCCTGCCCCTCGAGCGCCTCTATCGCGACAGCCGCTGCGGCTCGCTGATGCTGCCGCTAACGGCCGAGCTCTGCCTCGTCCGCCTCGGCACCGACGCCCTTTACGAGCCGGGCGAGAGCGACGAGTGATAAAGGGGCGCTCGCGAGACTGCTGCCCGCCATCGTCCTGTTGCCGCTTGCCTTGGTGCGGGCGGGCGTCGCCGCCGACGCTGTGCGCGCGATACAGTGCTGCTCGACGGCAGCCATCTCGCCGAGGTCGAGGCGACACACAACTTTGTAGGTCAGCCTGTGGTGACAATCCGCTTCGACGATGCCGGGACCAGGCGATTAGCCACAGCGACGACAGCAGAGGTCGTTGAGCAGTTCGCCATCGTCGTCGATGACAAAGTGCTCAACGCGCTGCGTATCGTCGAGCCGATCACGGGTAGCATCGCTCAGATAAGTAGAAATTGCTCCTTCGCAGAAGTACGGAAGTTGGAGCTGATCCTCTCAGCCCGCGCGCTGCCCCCACCCCTGACGATCGCGGAAGAGCGCTGTCTCGATCGCGACAGCGACGAGTGACGCCGTCCGTGCTACCATTGCCACTTGAATTGCCGAACAGTCAGGGGGTTTCCATGGAATGCAATCGCATTTGGCAGACCGTTATGGCGGGGCCCGTGGCACTGATCTTTTGGCCGCCCGCACCGCGCGCCGTAGCTCAGCCTCCCGCCGTCCCAGTCGATGCGGGATGCGTGCCCTACTAATACATGCCGGACCTTTCTACCTGGATAGACCGCTGGGCCGCATATTCTCCGAACAAGACCGCCATCAACTGGGACGGCGGGAGGCTGAGCTACGGCGCGCTGGCAAAGCGCATTAGGAGGCTGGCGGCGACTCTTGGTGCCGGGCCAGGCGACCGTATCGCCTATCTCGGGCAGAACTCGCCGCATCTCATCGAGCTGGTCTTCGCCTGCGCGCGTCTCGGCGCCATCGCCGTGCCGCTCAACTGGCGGCTAGCCATGGACGAGCATCGCTACGTGCTGGAGGATAGCGGCGCGCGCGCGCTGATCTATGAACCGGACTATGCCGAGACCGCAGCAAACCTGGGCCTGACGCGGATCAAAGCCAATACCTGGAACAGCGCGGCATTGCCGCAGTCACGCGGTGGGCCTGACAGCCGCGTGCTGATTGTCTACACTTCGGGCACAACGGGGCGCCCCAAGGGCGCGGTGCTGGACCAGCGTGCCCTCGCCTGTAACGCCATCAACAGCGCCGTGATGCACGACCTGACCAGCGCCGACCGCGTGCTCACCACCATCCCACTGTTCCACGTCGGCGGCCTCAACATCCAAACTCTACCGGCGCTACATGCGGGCGCTACCGTCTATCTCCACAGCGTGTTCGATGTTGAGGCAACCTTCGCCGCCATCGCCCGCGACCGCCCGACCCTGACTGTGCTGGTGCCAGCGCAGATGCAAGCTATGCTCGCGCACCCCTCCTGGGCAGATTGCGATCTCTCCTGCCTGCGCATGGTGACCACCGGCTCGACCACCGTGCCGCACGGACTGATAGAGGCCTTTCACGCGCGCGGCGTGCCGGTCGGGCAAGTTTATGGTTGCACCGAGACAGCACCGATCGCCACCTGTCTGCGCGCTGAGCAGGCCAGAGATCATGTCGGCTCCGTTGGCCTGCCGGCGCGGCATTGCGAGGTGCGCGTGGTGGACGATGACGGCTGCGATGTGGCGGCCGGAGAACGCGGCGAGATCTGGGTGCGTGGCGACAACGTGATGCGCGAATACTGGAACGACCCCGAGGCTAGTGCGGCCGCCTTTAGCGACGGCTGGTTCCGCACCGGCGACATCGCCGAGCGTGGCGGTGACGGCTTTCTCTCGGTGGTCGACCGCAAGCGCGACATGATCATCTCGGGCAGCGAAAACATCTATCCGGCCGAGATTGAGCGCGTGCTCGCCGATGCACCCGCCATCTCTGCGGTCGCCGTGGTCGGCCGCACCGACGAACGCTGGGGCGAGGTTGCGGTGGCAGTGGTGGTGCGTCGCGATGCGAACCTCGACGAAAGCGACGTGCTGGCATTGCTTGACAGGCGACTGGCACGCTACAAGCATCCCCACGACGTGATTTTCGTCGATGCCCTGCCGCGCAACGCCATGGGCAAGGTTGAGAAGCACGTGCTGCGCGGCATGGTTTAGAGCCTAAAGGATAACGTGATGGTGACGATACACAAACTGACGACCCTTCTTGTCGCCTTGACGGTCTTGGCCGGTCCGGCGGCGGCCGAGACGGTGCTACGACTATCGAACTGGGTGCCACAGAGCCACGTCATCACGCGCAATATTCTCGCCCCCTGGGCCAAGGACGTAGTGCGCGTCACCGATGGGCGCGTACGTGTCGAGATGCTCAAGGCACCGCTCGGCAAGCCGCCGGCTCATTACGACATCGCCCGCGACGGCCTTGCCGATATCACCATCGGCGTGCACGGCTACACG
>PVBE011070388.1_pt1 | contig 11001 bp, 4 predicted proteins | sample 1631181 | NCBI WGS metagenome assembly PVBE01 (sample SAMN08397723, study PRJNA350692) | Marine metagenome, whole genome shotgun sequencing project. | isolation source: water | place: Pacific Ocean | collected 2012-04 | reverse complement strand
GATGCAGCTTGAAGGGTACGGTTTGGACCCGGGCTGTAATGCAGATATGGTGATTCTCCAGGCCGAAGATCCGATGGAAGCCGTTCGCCTCAGAGCCCACCGACTGTTTGTGATCCGCCGTGGTGAAGTTATTGCCAGTTCATCGGAGGTCATGACCGAGATCAAGATGGGGGATACAAAAAGCCGCGTGGCTTTTCGTAACGGAGAATTGCCGAACGAGATGATTTGAGTGACCCCAGTGGAACCCGGCGGAAAGTGTCGTTTCTACGGAATATATTGCAATGGAACGCCTCCTCGCACTTTTCTCTACTTCCTGCCAGTCAAGTAGGCGGTATGTCTGAACCATTCAAGAGGTTTCTTAACACCGGTGGATTGATACTCGTGGTCGCGGTCCTGCTGACGAACATTTGCCTCGCAGCACCGTTACTGCAGGAGACGCTGTACGAGGGGTTGGTGCCGTATGCGCACACGGCCTCAGGTGGACTGGTCCGCGCTGATCAGAAGACACAGCAGGAGATTCGCCGGTTTCGAGGTCGCCTGGAGCGCTTCGGCATTCAGCCTATCGTGGAGACAAAGGCGGTGCAGCGATTGCGGGCCACAATTGGCATGAGATTGTCGCCTGATCCAAGTCCCGAAGAAGTCTGGGAAACAGCCCGGAAAGTATTGAACTGGCTGTACAGCAATATCGCGCCCGGACAGCAGGGTTATCGAGATATGATGGGCAAAGCCGGCTGGCCCAAGGCTGAGCGAATCGCTAATTATTGGAACCGTAACGGAAAACTCGCCTGGGCTGCGTGTTTCAGTAAGGCGCATCTGGTCTTCCAGATTTTCCGGATCGTCGGTCTGCCGTTAGATGATTTTGGTATTGCGTCGGCGCACTACAAAAACGCTGAAGGCCGGGTTACCCCCACCCATGTGTACCTCGGCTTACGGGTCGGAAAGGAGTGGTTTTATATCGATCCCGGCACCGAGCGCGATCTTGGCCCGTTTGCCCAGCGCTCGAGTGTTGGTGGTCCTCTCATGCGGCAATACGGGCCAGGAGTCGATTACGAACACCCGTATTCATTTCGGACCGTAGGTGGGCCTGGTCGTTTCATCGGTGTGCCGTTGTTGGGTAAGCCGGCAAAAGCGGACTCTGCGATCAAGATTGTCCAAAGCAAATCGACTGGGTCGGTCAGCACGCAAGTTTCTGTGCCGACACGGGTAGATTCTGACATGGCCTCGCTGACATTCTTTAAGCTGGACGATGGCAAAGGCGAGGGCGGGACGATCGGCTGTGGTGATCGCGAAAAATTGGTGAAAGTTAAGATTCCTAAGGGGCGCGAGCCTTTAGGGTTCACCCTGAATCTTCTGCTCAGGCACGGAAAAGCACTGGCTGAACAGCATGGGTTGTACCATCCGCTGGCCTACTCACATCTGAAGGTGGCACGACTGACTTTGCAGGGCGCAGAGGCTGTGGTGGAACTCAGGGGGCGCTTCGTGATTGGCGGTGTCTGCGACACACCCCGGGTGATGGTGCAACTCGAACAAGCTGCCTTGCAGTTTCCGCAGATAAATAATGTGCGTATTTATATCAACGACGTCATCATTAGCGCATTGCTTGATCAGCGGTGACACCAGGTGTCTGGATCAATAATGGCTTCACAAAATAGTTGCATCATGGTCTTATGATCGTGGTCTTGTTAGTCTCCACAATGACGTTACGAATGATGACATGAGATTCTTTTTGGAGAATTCGTAAACTGTAAACTCCTGGGATCAGCTCGGAGACTGTGTTGCCAACGCGATCGCGGGTAACGATTGCACCGGAATTATCCAGTAATTCAAAAATTACCGGGTCTGTATCGATTGTTATGGTGCCTGACGTTGCTTTTTCTCCCAGAGCCTCATCGGCAGTTAGGTTAATTACCTTAGCGGCTTGGTTGAGGCTTTCGCTGAGGTCGCGATAGCTGCCAGCGTCATAATAGTTGCCATTGCTGGCGTGGGCGAGATCCCGGAGCTGTGTTCTTGCCGCTTTGTCAAGATCAAAACCCACCACATGAATCTGCACTTTAAGGCCACGATCATTTAATCGTCTGATTTCCGCGACTGGATCACCGTCACAGGATTCTTTTCCATCGCTTATTAGGAGGATGATAGGGCGCCCGTTTTTGAAGGGCTCGAGATCTCTTCCGGCCAGCCTAAGACTCCTAGCAATTGGAGTATGTCCGTAAGTTTGGAGGGGGTTAACAGCCCGGATAATGCTTGAAGGACTGCCTTTCTCGAAATCGACCAGCAACTCAGTATTCTCGCAGGTACTCTCCTTACCATACTCGAGACTGGTATCGAACCCATACGCCCTCAAGGCCAGCGCAATGTTTTTTGAGTCCAGAGATTGTAGGACTCCCTTTAGGGCGCGTTTTGCGGAAGTAATCCTGGGCTCGCCACTTGAAGCGAGTCTCATAGATCCGGATGCATCGAAAATAATTTCGAGGTGAATGGATGGAGCTACACCCCCTTCCCGAGCAGTTGCAGTATCTTGCTCATCATGGGTTGAGTTACCTGAGTTTTCGGTCGAGTTCGTTTTGGGTGTGCGATCCATTGCAATAACTTGCAACGCACCGGTCTTGGTGCTCGGGGTCAGACTTACTCGGTATTTCAATGGGCGCTGCAGTTCTGAACTGATTGCCGCATAAATGCTAGGCAACTGGTCGCTCGAATTGATACGAAAGTGTCTTCCACCAGTCGCTCTGGCAATATCTTCCAATAGCCGTTTCCCGTGACTCGCTCGGTCACGAAAAAAGACATCCTGGTCAGGACCCAGACCAATCGTATAGAACCGGGCGGGAGTGTCGCTTATAGCGTTCCAGAATGTAGCCGCCGGCGGCTTGTTATCGATTCCATCAGTCATCAGAATGACAGCCTTGTTTCCGAGACGATCTTCGAGTAGTTGGATTGCCCGTTCTACGGCTCTATACAAAGGGGTGCCTCCGCCAGCGGTAAATCCGTCCTGGACAACTTGCCATGCCTGACCCGGATCGCTGGTGAAATCCTCGAGGAAAACCTTAACCTTTTGTCCGGCGAAACGGCCAAGGGAGACGCGCTCATTGTCACCCATACGCTGGAGGTATGTTTTGACTCCATTTCGTAAGTGCTCGAGTTGGTCCGCCATACTGCCGCTGCCATCCCATAACAACACAACCGATATCGGAGGTTGGGAGATCTCTAAAAAGTAGTCACCTGGTTCGAGGGTCCAAGCGAACTCGCCGTTCTGAGTTGCATCTCCACCTGGTTCATGGCGTTCTAACACTTTGTCGTGTGAATCTTTTAGTTGGATCAATAAGCCCAGATAGGGTGCAGCACTGATCTGGGCCGCCAGCCGTTGTCGTTTTCCCCTGATCGAGAATTTATAGATATCTCGATCAGAGGGTGAATCGATAGCGCCGCCGAAGGTCTTGCCAATAGGTACGGGTATCGCATTCGTGATGCCATCATTCGGCTCGATTTCCATCAATGTTGCCCCGGGCAGCGTGAAAGTTGCCTGTTTCTGGGTCTCATCAGATTCTCCAAGAAGAATAGAGGTGGTTTCTGCTGTCTCTTCTGTTATCGAGACAGTCCCCAAGCTGGTATATGGGCCGCCATAGTTCTCAAGAATAGACAACCTGAGATATCGAGCTCGGCGGTGAATAGGGGTGGTCCAGATGCCAGTCGAGCGGGGCAAGACAAATTCACCAACGGGTGAGAAATCGGAGACGGGACTGAAAGGGGAGGTAGCTATGGCAACTCGTTTAGGCCATGTAGTCGCATCATGCTGGGTAGTGTTACCCAATGCCAGATGAGCAATTCCCGCTTCACGGCTTTCATTAAACGAAAATACCAGAGTCTCGGGAAATTGAGCCTGCGCGGTGCGGGCTCCATTGACCTTCGTTGTTAAGTCAATCAGCTGCGCCAGCCCGTCTTGTCGAGTTTGCCAACCAGGCGAGAACCGGCTGATACCCCCGCCAAGGGACGCGAGTGCAATATTCTTCCGTAGTGCAGCCACGATGGTTGATCGTTGTTTCGGACTCTCACCGATTTCAACCTCGCCGATGGCAATGTCTCGAGTAGCCCCAAATTCATGAGCGCTGACAATGCGCAACTGAACCCAGTTGGCAGTATCTGGCGGGAAGGAAATGAGATGTTTGCCAGTTTGCCGGGCCAGGCGGACAGCAGCGGCTCGAACAGGGGTGGTTCCAAAATCCCCTTTGCCCAACCAGACCTCGATATGTTTAGGTAACGAACCAGATTGCATTTCCGCTTCTAGAGTACGCGTATCAATAGTTACCGAAGATACCCGAGCAGCCCGCTTTTGGTAAAAGGAAAAACGCAGGTCAATTGGGAGATTTCGACTTGGCCACTTCCATCCACAGCGGGTACAGCTTTGGAAACGGGAGCCATCAGTCGCAAAATAGGGGGCACCATCAATAAGATTTGATAATTGCCATCTTGGATCCTCTGCGACTTGACCAGCGGATTTATCATTGGTGAAGTAATCAGCCTGGCCACCGAGAGCGGAAAGTGCGACATTGAATCCCGTCTTACGGTTTGTGCTTGGTTGTAGTGGGGGCGCGGGAACACCAGAGATGACAGAGAAAGGCTGGGAATGAATTACTTTGCCGTTGACGGCAATCTCAGCTCGATAGGTGCCTAGCCGTTGCCATCCTCCTTTGGCCCTTATAGAGAAAACCCTTTGAGATTTTCTGTGTCCTTTAGGAAACAGCTTATACCTTTGTCTGGATAACTGTTTGTTGGCTGCTACCCCCTCAACGTTTATCGCAAGCCAGCGAACCTCGGCTTGTATCGGTTCGTCCAACTGAGAGCCAAGGGTTAGGGTGATACGTGCTGCCGATTCCGGGAATTGGGTTCCGTGAGGTGCATATTCCACGCCCCCGATCTGATAGGCTAACTCAAGGTCGATTCGACCGTGCGCGATCGTTGATTGAATGGGCTTTGTCCCGGTGAATGCATTTACATCAACAAAGTTATTTGTATTCGAGTGAGATCCAGCAGGCAGACCTTTCTTTTTGTTGGCAGAGGAATTGGCGGTGGGCAGAGCCTCCTGGCCCAGGGTATCAGTGGGTACATCGAGCAAAAAACTGCCAATTGCGCGATCATTAAATACCAAAGTGGCTGAATTCGGGACGACTATAGGAACCTCAAATACAAGGTAACCCTGCTCTATGGCTCCGCTGTATTGCAACTGAATCAGGTTTTGGAGGTGATCAGGTTGAGGACCAAAGAGTGGCAGGTTTATATCAAACTGTTCCTTGCCCCACATTAGGTGAAATTTGTTGATCGGAAGGGCAATGGGCTCCGAAAAGCCGTCTTCAAAGACCAGCTCCGGGGTAACTGTATTTGTGAATCTAAGGTTCAATAGCAGAAGATGGTTGCCCTCGTGTTGAGGCCGTACAGATCCAAATTGGTCAGCAAGAAAAGCCTGGGCAGTTTCAATATTCAGGCGGGAACTTAAGGAGGGCGCTAAATTGGCGCCCTTAGAAATACCCGAAAAATGAGAAATTAGAAAAAGCCCGCAGACGGACAGGATTAATCCCCTGTTTTTTGACTTCAACAAGTTACGGGAATAAGGGGCTCGCACAGAACTATCGATTCTTGGTCCTAATCTATCTATCGACCAGCGTGTAATAGTAGGTGACTCAATTGCCGTCGTCGTTTTCTAATGGGACAGCCTCACCGCATTGGCCTACACCGGGGATCGCCTCTGCCTCTTCCCAAAACTTGGCAACTCCTGATTTGAGGTGTCGGGTTAAAAAGTTGTATGAAGGCGCTAAACCAGCTGGATGGCACGGGCTATCGGACACATCCAAGAGGGTGTCGACCAGTAACCCCACAACCCAAGTAACAGTAGCCCCGATCACTAACTTTTCTGTCAATGACTGCCCACCGATACGGTGACGCGAGCCTGACATTCCCAACAACTCGCCTGTCCGTGCATTTAATCGCCACCAGGCTACCGAGTCCTCACCGAAATCAGATCGCAGGATGACCAGATAGTTTGCCGCGAGATCTCGCTGAATAGCTTCCTGGGCAACAGTGGGTAACTCCAGGGTTTGCAATGGACTGAGGTCGCCAGGCTGGATTAGGAGCCAACCAAGTCCTTGATCCTTCTGAAAAAGTGAGCTCGTGCTAACCGCCTGCTGTGTGCGAGATTCAACGGCGGTCTCAATTATGGTGTCACGCAGTCCTGAGAGGAGTTGCGCGTTGAAGGCGTCCTGTGCAGTGTGGTCAATCGATGATATACCGTTTTCGATGAGGTCAACCGCCGATAAAACATAGGCAGAATCTGGCGAGTCAAAATGAACATGTTTCCAGTAACCTAAAACGTTCGGGCGATTGATAAAAATATTGGAGGCACTTCGAAGGGCAGCGATTCCATAAAGCTTGGTTGGAAAGACATCAAGTTTTTCTAGTAGTGTGATCACAGGCGACATGTCGTCGCCTCGGCTTATCCAGTCATCTTTGTCCTTTTTCTCAAGATACCTATAGGCTAGTCTCAATTTAAGATACTCTTGGGCCTGTCGGACTCGGGCATAGGCCATGCTGAAAAAGCCACCCGTGATGAGAAAGTTCGCGCGAAAAGAGAGTGCAGCAGAGCGGGCCACTCTTTCCGATTGGGTAAGCCCGGGGGGGTGTTGGTTGTTTCGCAGGTAAATGGGGCGGGTTATGGTCTTTGCGTTTCCTCCTCCAGGAGATTGAATCACGAATTCAACACGTACTGCATGGAGAGAACTATCCTGATTTTCAGTCGCACTACCCGAAAGCAGATCGAGCTTCTCTAACGTGGTGCTCAGATTTGCCCCAGAGGAAGTGCCTGGGAGATTTTCTGGAGTTACCGTTACATCGCCGTCTGCCCTGATTATTTTACCGATAACCGGTTGGCGGTTCTCAATACGGATCGTTGGAGCCCATGAGTCGGCTAAGGACAGATATCGTAGGAGCGGGCCGTCATTCTTTGATTGGTAGAGGCTGTTGATCAGGGAGGGAAGACCCTGCTTTTTAATTGGGCTCATCCCAAGCCGAATCTTTGTGGTGCCCAAGCGGGCCACGGCGATCGATTCCTCCAATGCAACTGATTGCGTCAGAATACCAGACTGGTCTTTGACGACAACGATCCGAACAGTAACGCTATGCAGGAACTTTGCAGGAACATGGCGCGGAGAAAACCGGTGAATCTCCTGACCTGTGGACTGCATCTCAGGGTGCAGATGTTCGCTATCCCATTCGACGTTTTCAGGAGTTCGGTGCTCAACATAAAAGTAACGCTTAAGGGAGCTGTTCCCAGAGGAGGAATCGGCTGGATCAAAATATTTGCTGGTCAGTGCGGTGAGCTGATCATGTTGCACCGAAAGAATGTTCCTGATCTTAATTCTCAGTGCTCTTTCGGCTTTGACTCGATCAATCACGAGGCGAGGTCTCCCGTCACCGGACAAACTATCAGCGGCTTGGTTTAGTTTCGAGTGATTGTCAGCCTGGAAGAAGTCGGATCTCTCGCCAGCATTCTGGTGGGACACTGCCGCGCGTAGCACTTGCTTTTGCTTGCTGGTTGTCTCGAACCAAGCGATGCGAGTTTGACGGCCGGAAGCCTCGAGCAGGGCAGCCAGCAAGAGTGAGCGATCCAGTAAATTACCTTGCCTAGCCAGTAATGTGCCAGGGGCACCTTTGAGGGCACCTAGGTAGGGCACCCATCGGGTTTGGCTGCGCACCCAGTTGGTCAGCAGGTTGGGCGTGTTGCCAATCTTTTGTTGCAGGGCCGCAATGTCAAAGCGCGCCTCTTCGATTTGATTCAAGTCGTATTCGGCAAGTGCAAAGGTATGGTCCAAGCCATCGATCGGCGGCGAGTTGTCTATCGAAGTCTGAGCTATTAAAGGGGGCGGGGCGACGAAGAGAAAGAAACACAGGAGAAAGATCAAGCCCCTGGTTGAATGATGTGGAAAATCGGTAAGCATAGAAATTGCCCACATAATCAGATGCATTTTTTGGCGTGAAAAGAACGTTCTTTCACGATAAGGATAGTTTTGAGTACGCCCTTGCGTGGTGAGTGTAAGTAACGAAGTGATCTCACAGGATGCCCCTGAGCCTACCACTCGCATTCCTTGCTCATCAGATCGCTCAACTCGGAGGAGCTTACACCGCTGCCCAGATCAATCTCGATCGAAAATTCATATCTTCCGGTTTCCTGTAGTTCCTTCAGCATGAGCGCGGTCTGGTTACGCATTAACTCAACATGTCGCCTGGACGCTTTACATTTCATGATCATATCTCCAGGCATATGGATCTGGATCAGGCATTTTCCATCGTCGTAGCCCTCGATGACGTTCTTCCCGGCAAAGCCTGGAATGATCGGATGAGCGTAGGTGTAGGTATGCGGGCTGCAGGAGTTAAGGTGCTCCAGATAGGCAAAGGTGTCACTGACATAGTCTTCCAACAGTGCGACGGGTTGTTCATCGATTGTTGCCTCGCACGACTCCAACATTGCGTTACCAAGCTGATCTGCGAGTTGTTTATCCGGTGTCAGGCGAAGGGGAAAGGGGCCGTCGCGGTGGGCATGGAGTTGTTCAACCCAGTATCGGTTTATTGCTAAGTGTGCCTCAATTGCTTCTGCCGGTGCCTTGCACAACAGTCCGATAGCCCCAACGATCATCACCTTGAAGCGGCACAGAGTACCCTGGGAGCCCTGGATGATGAACTGGATCTTTTTGGGCGGAGTAGTCGGTACCGAAAGGGTTAACTCAGAGGGCTCGCAGGCCTTAAGATTATTAGCAAAGATTCGTGACTGCGACAGGTATCTGGAAACGGATGTCGCGTTTTCAAAGACCCACAGTTGATCAACATCAACATCAGCCGGGTTTTCCTTTGCGGCGTCTATTTCATTGAATGACGCAATAAACCACCGGCCACTCCTTTTGACGACCTGATATTGCGCGCGTTGGCGTGGGTCAATTATCGAGGGCGCGTCGGGCGAATCAGATTCTTCTTTGAAAAAACCGATATTGATAAAAATGCCTGAATCGCCATCTGCGTTTAAGGATGTGATGGCGGGAGGTTCTCCACCCCAGCCCTTGCCGAGATTTCTGCGAAAGAAGCTAGCATCTTGACCAGCTTCACCTGTAAGCCAGAAATGAGACAACCCGGCCTCGTTGGCGAGGGCACTGAAGCTCAGATCGATATCGTTACCATAGGCTGATCTGGCATAGTTCACGTAATCACTGAGCCAGAGGCCAATCTGTGTGGTTTCTAATTCCAGGCGAACGGGTTCGAATTCATCGATCAGCCAGGTCTTGTTGGGCCGGCTCAATAAGTAGCGACCGGCCAGGTTTTCTTGGGGAGCAGATATCGTATCTGTGTTGAGTCCTCGCTGGAAGTGTACGATGGCCTCTGCGATTTTCCCTTTCTGGGTTACCTTTGAGAAACGATAAGGAAGGCCGGCATTGCTTTGCAGGAACAGAAGGTCAAGATCTGCATTTTTGGTTTTGCGCCAGAAGCGGGTTTGTTGCTGTTGCAGGCGCCTTCGGTCACTGGCGGCCAGTTCCAAGCTTGGAGTTGCAGCGGGAATCGCGACGTCAAGATAAAGGCGCAGGACTGATTCGGCCAAAAAGGAGGACCGATGTAACATTTTGCGGGCATAGGGGCTACCCTCAAGCACCGCCTGATAGCAGATCTTTCGGTTCTTGGATTCTTCGAGCCATTTGTCAGCACGAAGCACCTTTTTACAGAGCTTCTCTGCCGCTTTTTGTTCCTGGCCCGCGGCCACATTTGGGCTGGTGCTGAGACAGGTCAAAGCAACAATTGCCAACAGCACTGGGAACCGGCTCATAACATTATCTCTCGCTTATTCGGTGTTACATCCAGGACTACACGAGGGCCTGCAAATCACTATGTTCCCACCTCAGCCTCGAGTCAAGTCTAGCGCTTTCCCTTGGCGCGCTAGACGCCTGATTAACTGATCAACGTGCGTCGCGAGTGGCGACACCTGATCCTGTTGGACTCAGCCGACGAATAACTTAGAATCCTCTTTTCACTGGGGGATCGTCTAGCGGTAGGACTGCGGACTCTGACTCCGCCAACCCAGGTTCGAATCCTGGTCCCCCAGCCATTTAACTCGGTTTTCTGAGATTCTCCAGAGTCGTGACACAGACGCCTTCCACGCTTTTTTCGTGCGGTTTCCCTTATGGTACGCTTTTGGCACGTGGGTTTTGCGGTTCTGAGGGCGCATTTTGCCCTTCAAAGCAACTTCCCATTGGCGGGGTGAGTTTACCGGGGATTTGCAGTCCTTTTGATACTTCAGGCATCACATAGCGCCACCTTAATTGCCGGGTGTTCTCTCTGTGGTTATCTGATAATGATCAGGAGGAAAAATTTTTTTGATATAACTGGCTTCACCGGACTGCCCTTTAAGGGTGCCCGATATGGTTCGGGCTGCTGTTGAGTCCCAACGACAAAGGCGCCTCGCCCCCGAAACGACCTATGCACCGCAGAAGACCTCATAAAACACCCCCTGTTACCGTAGCGAAAGATCGTGGGCACCATGCCGGGCCGACGCCTCCCTATGGGTTCATGAGCGAGGCTGAGGTAACCCAGGTGATCGATACCGCGATTGCGCTTATGGCCAGTTCCGGCATTGTCTTTGAGCCTGGCACCGAGGCAGACGAGTTATTGCGCAAGGCAGGCTGTGCCGTGGGTGCAGATGGGGTCGTCAAGATTCCCCAAGCGCTCACCCGGAAGGCATTGCAAACCACCAGTTCGCAGACAACGCTTTTCGACCGCAATGCAGAAAATCCGATCATCATCGATCGTGAGCACACCCAGTTTATGCCCGGCATGACCTGCATCGCGATCTACGATCAAAAAACGGGTGAACCCCGCCCTTCAACCCGCGAAGATCTGGCCGGAATCACCCGCCTTTCAGATGGGTTGCCCAATATTGATGCGGTGTGTATTTCAGTTAAGAATGTGGCCGAGTCGAAT
>PVBE012717129.1_pt1 | contig 11003 bp, 6 predicted proteins | sample 1631181 | NCBI WGS metagenome assembly PVBE01 (sample SAMN08397723, study PRJNA350692) | Marine metagenome, whole genome shotgun sequencing project. | isolation source: water | place: Pacific Ocean | collected 2012-04 | reverse complement strand
CAGCACAACACAGCACAGCAAAATGATGAACTAAATATATTTCCCTTCTCAGCAGCAGCTGGCACTAGATATATCATTGAATCCCCATCTGGATATATCCACATCCATATCCATTCGGCATATGTGTGAATTCATTAACCGTCCCACAGCCAGATTCATTTCCAACATGGCATCCCTGGCCAGCCTGAGAACGCTGTCGCCGGGCTTGGGCCCCCGCCGGGGAACCTCGACAGAGTCGGATCCGCCATTGTCATCGACCCGGGTGATGTGCTGCCAGGGGGCACTGGCTGCAATCTGGAGGCGAGCGACCCGGCCCAGGTCACCGGCCATGGACGCGTGCAGCCAGGCGGTCCCCGGCCGCAGCTCCTCCAGGTACAAGTCCGCGAGCGCCAGGTGGACCGGTGCATCGATGCGATCCGGAAGGTGCTCCGCGAGGCGCTCCAGGGCGCCTGTAGTGGCTGGTGCGGGAATGCCAGCCCGTCCGGCAGCGGCCGCCAGGGAAATGGGGCCCGGCATGGGAGTGGAGAGAATCAAGGGCTGTGCATTCCAGTACAGCTGACTGGCCTGCTGGACCTGCTCGAAATCGGCTCCGGGAGTGCTCCCCGCCGCGGAGGCTTCCGCCCGGGCAGAGGTGTGGAGGCTCAGGTCCGCAAGTCGCTGGGCACGAGAGATTCGCAGGGCGACCCGCTCTTCTACGGTCTCAGCCAGGCGCAGCTGGGCGCTGTCTGCTCGCAGCTGCTCCAGGGGGTCCTGCGCGGGTGCGAGGGGGGGCAAAACTCCCTGCTCCAATGCCCGCCGGAAGGCCACACCCACCAGTACCTCTTCTTCAGCAATGACCTCCAGGTGATCGGCCCAGGGGCCAACGGGCACGCGCACCCGGGACAGTCCGTCTTGGGACTCCGCCTCCCAGGTGTGCCCATCAGAGGTTGCAATCACCAGACCCGTCGCGTTGCCCTCCACCAACAACTCCACCTCTCCAGGGGCTCCGGGATCCGGCAGGTGCCAGGCGGCAGGGGTGCGCAGGGCGGGTCGCTCCCGGAAGGGGGTTCCGCCTTCCACGAGGTCCCCCTCCATGGCCTCCAACACACCCTCCTGCACCTCGACCCGGTGGCTGCCCACGGAAACCGCCTCGGCAAACAGGCCCTGGCCCCGGAAGGGAATGCCGTCCAGGGTAAATTGCACGATCTCCTCGGAGCGGAGCCGAAGAATCGGGTACTCGCCGTTGCCAGGATCGGGTGCTGTGATTCCGACGTTCTGGCCGCTGTGAATCCAGGCCCGGGAGGTGCCGCCTCGCAGCCCGGGCGCCCTCAATGGCTCTGGTTCACGGCCCTCCACGGGCACAGGCCACAGTGCGGACCAGCGAGCATGTACATCCGTCCCGGTGGGGAGGCCTGCCAGGGTACGAATGGCCAGGCCACGGGAGCGGTAGAATCCAGCGGGCACCCGGTCGGCGATTTCTGCCAACAAGGCCGGGTCAATGGGCAGCTCTTCCCCCCATTTCACCAGGAGGGCGGGGTCTACGTCCCGCCAGCGCTGCCACCGCCGGGCCAGAGCAAGGGCTGTGACTGGATCCGGGTCTCCCTCGGCAAGCCGGGCCAGGGCTTCGGCAGGATCCGGATGGTGTTCCACCAGACGGGCCCGGGCCAGGGGTGCCGCTGGGGTGTCCAACAACTCCTCGGCAGCAGCCACACAAGCCTCGTGTTCTTGCAACAGGTGCGCGGACTCCATGCGCCGAAGCGGATCCCGGGGGTTTTCCGGGTCAAGACGGGCCTGTCGCAAGAAAGAATGCAGACTTGGGCGCAGGCGAAGGAGGGTAGGCTGTACATCCACGGGGATTCCCTGCACCTGCACCGCAAGGGTATGTGTGCCATGGGGAAGCAGGACATGGGTGCGTCGGATGTGGGTCCAACCGGGCAGATCCGGGTTTTCGGAGGCCCCGAGAATCGCTCGGTGAATCGGGCTGTCGTTTTCCGAGACGAGGATCTCGTACCGGACATAGCCGGCCTCTTCTGTGGGGGCGCGAGTGGCCAACTCCAACAAGCCCGGACCTCGAACCTCCAGGGAATGGGCGGTGTCGTCCGCCAGTTTCACGGGAGGAAGCGCAAGGGCGCCGTGATCCGCAGCGGAACGGGCTCGGACCCGCTCCAATTCCAGCAGGGCGACGGCGTATTGGAAGTGGTGGGCCCGGGTACCGAGGGCGACAAAGGCCTCCCTCCGTGCATTCCACTCTGCCTCCAGGGCGGCGATCGTGGCGGGGGCCTCGGGAAACTCTCCTCCCGAGTGAAACCACCGGGACAGGCGACGCTCGTATCGGCCCCAGGCCTCTGCATCTCCATCGTGGGTTTCCACCCAGCCATCGACTTGGCTGAAGTCGGCCAGGCGCAGCTCCACTGCGCGTCCGCGAGTCAGTGCAGGCAGCAAGACCGTGCCACCGGGACCCTCTGACAGGTCCAGGCGCAAACCCTCGCTCCAGGCGGACAATGCCCTGGGCAGGGGATCGAAGTGCAACAACACGCGCTGCCCTGCCTGTTGGGAGATGACGATCTGTGAACCGGGCTCGTTTTCAATGCGGTCCTGGGGAATCCATGCGGTGGCCAGGGCGGTCTGCACGAGGAGGAACAACATCATGGGTTCCCCCCGGCGAGGAGAAGGGCCGATGAAAACGCAATCCGACGGGGTTCTTCTCCAAGAAGTGCGGCACGAGCGGAAGGGGAGAGCTCCAGGTGCAGGAAGGCAGCGGTGCTGGACAATCCACGTCCCTGGATGTTCTTTGTGCCCGCCAACTCCGGGAGGGCCGCCCCATCCACCACCGGGCCGATGTCTCCCATCACCCCTTGGAGTGCAGCCATCAGCTCCTGCTCGATTCGGGAAGGTTGGAGGGCTGAACCGGCTGACACAACAACGGACTGGCCCTCTCGGGGAGCGAAGCCGTGGATCTGGACCACCAGTGGATTGGAGAGGCCCCTCGCAGCCCCGAGAGTGGCCGCCTGGAACAGGGAGGCGGGACGGTGGGCCACATCCGGAGGCACGGCCTCACTCTCCTCGCCTCCGGGTCCGCCAAACCGGTGGCCCTGGTTGAAAAACGCCCCTCGGGCAGCACCGGACTCGAAGAGGGCAGCCACCAGGCGGCCCGTGTCCTGGTCGAACCAGGCGTGGGGTGCCTCCAGGACCAATGCGGGCGCGGCGCCCAGTCGCACCACAAACACTCCCTGGGGCACGTCCTTGGCGCCCCAAAGCAGCACCTGGTCTTCCTCCACGCGAAGGTGAAGTCCCAGGTGGGCCGCCCGGGTCACGAGATCCGCGGGCACCTCCCCAGAAGGTGCGACCGCGAACAGGTCCATCATCAGGCTCTGTGTGTCCAGCCGATCGCCAGGAGACAGGTCGCTGAAAGGGGCATCCCGGCGGGCCTTGTCCACCGTGGACCAGAGGTTGTCCGCCCAGGCGGGTTGCAACAGGAGCAGAAGGGCAAGCCAGGGGGTCATCGGCCGTCCATCTCCCAGCGGGGACGCGTGTCCGCCTCCGGTTCGGGGGCGCTGCCCGCATCAAAGCGCAGGTAGACCGGGCCGTCACTGCGGGTCACCCGGATGCGGACCCGGTGGGCGCCTGACAACAGGTCATCTCCCAGGGGAATGTACAAGGCCCTTCGGGGAACCAGCTCGCCATTGGCGCGATCCTCCATCCAGGCATCGCCTCCTCGCGGGGCGGGACGCCCCCTGACGATGGCCGGGGTGATGCGCTCCACGAGGCCGTACCGCCGCCGGGGGTTCCCGCGGTCGACGCTGGCCTCCAGGGTGGGCGCCTCGGCTCCTTTGGGGGTGTAGCTGCGAACGTAGAGCGTGGTCCCCCCCGAAGGCACCTGCACGATGACCTCCAGGTCGTGCAGATCCCCCCGCACCACCCTGCGGCGGGCCCACTTTCGCCCATTGCCCGGCACATTGGCCAGGTAACGCCCAATCGGAGCGGTCAGTCGGCAGTCCTGTTTCCCTGTGGGCAGTCCATCGAAGTGCACAGTGGAGGCGGCAGCGGGCAGCCGGCTGGTCACCGAGGTCTCCCCGCAGCGCAGTGTGATCGGACGCCCGGAGGCCAAGGGGGCCACCCGGTAGTCCACCCGGACCCGCCCACTCTCGGGGACCACGAGCTGGTTGCTGGGAGCCAACCGGGTGCGATCCCAGGCTTGCCACAGGCGTCGGCTGCGCCGCACCGGCTCGGAAATCAGGTGGGACTCATTTCGTCCTTCTGGGACCAACGACCTCGTGCGCCAGGCACCTGGGGTTGGATCGTTCTTTTGGGGAACAGGACGCACTGTCGCATCAAATCGCACGAGGCGGTGTGCCTCCACCAACGCGTCCGCCTGGCTTGGGGCAACAGACACGTAGGGGGCCTGAATCCAGGGGGCATTGTGGGCCCGCCACTTGTCGGGAAGTGCATAGGCGTCGGAACGGTGCCCGGGGTCCAACGGGACCAGGAACCGCAGGTCTACTGGGGAATCTGAGGTCACCCGCAGCGTGGTTGCCTCGGGGGGATGCAGAATCTGGATGCTCGTGGCCTCGCTCATGAGGGAGGCCACCGGTTCGATCCTGTGTTCCAGTGGGGTGGGCAGAAAGGGTGCATCAAAGGCACCTTCCACGAGAACCTGGCCGGTGCTCCCCACCAGCTGGTACCGAATGCGGGTCAGCAGAGGGTCCTGGAGGTCGGTCTCTGGCGACCACCCCTCCGGCGGAAGGGGCCGGGCCTGGACCTTCAGGCGGCCGTGGCTGCCCCCCGTTGCCAGGGGAATTTCCAGGGGCTCCGATTCCGGAGCGAGGTGCCAAGCCGTGAGGCGACGGGTTTCCGGGGCGATGGACTGTTCGGAAGCGCTGCCTGGAGGCACCCCCCACAGGCACTGGGGGGAGGGATGGGCGGCGAGGGTCAGGGAAACCGGGTCACTTTCCAAGGGTACCTTCCACCGCAGGGACACAAGCTCCCCGGGGGCTGCGACGAGGGGATCGATGGGTGATTCGAGGCCTGAGTCCGTGGCAGGGGCCTCCCCGTGCACGAGAATCCGCTCGACGTCCAACGCCACCGGCGAGAGATCCGCCAGGCTTCGCGCGCTCATCTCGATCCTGCAGGGACCGGTAAGGGTGATCTGGGTTGCCTGGCCCGGTTCCAGGCGCACACCGCGTGGGTTGGTGGTCGGCGCCGGATGAATCGGGCCAAGTCGGTGCAGGGCCCGGGTGGTTCCGGAGAGGCTTTCGGCGCCCACGGGGCGAGTGTCTGCGCTGGCCAGGCGGATGCGCTCCACGTCGTCCAGGGAGGTCCACGGAAAGGGGCTCATTCGACTCGCCCGGCTCCCCATCAGGTTTCCGGACTGCAGGTGCAGCGCCAGTGTGGCCGCATCGGGTCGTTGCCGGCTCTCGACCCGAAGGTGCAGGCGCTCGGCGGACACACCCAGGAGGGGAGAGACGGTCAGGAGACCGCCCTGGGGGGCCAGGTCCGCAAGGGGCAGGTCCACCCGGCGAATGTCCGTGAGAATCTGGCCTGCACGTGCTCCGTGAATGCGTTCCGCCCCGTTTTCCAGGAGGCTGCGTCGACTGCGAAGCCACAGCTCGTGGGTCACTTCCTCGCCCTGGTGGGGTTGGAGTCGAAGTTGAACGCCCCAGGTCCAGGTCTGGGACTCGTTCCGGGCGGGAGGCTCCAGCACCTCCAACGCCATGGAAAGCGCAAGGTCCGACTCTCCCTGGGCCAGGCGAACGGTCACGGAGGTGTCCGGGTCCAGGGCGTAAAAGAGCGATCGGTCTCCAGACCTGCTGGAGGGCTCATCGACCCGGGTGGTGAGGGCCTCGGTGATACCGGCCGCCAGAAGCGCCCAACCGAGAAATGGCAGTGCGATGCGGGTCATCGCTGCCTCCGGAAGCCGATGGCGGCTCCCTCTGTGCGCAAGGCCTCGACATCCCCCGCCGTGTCAGAGATCTGTCCATTGAAACGGGACAGAGGCACCACCAGGTGGGTGCGGCGGTAAACGGCCTTCAGGTAGGGCACGGCCTCGGCGTCCACGACTACCTCCAGGTGAATGCCGGCCTGGGCCGCCTGGCGACGCAGCCCCTCCAACTCACCGGGGTGGGTGCTCCGCCCGTAGCGTGCAAGCCCCTCCAGCACCTCTCCATACAGGGCCAGTACCTCCTCCGGAGAAAGAGGGTCATGGGCCACCAGGGCATCCAGGGATTCCTCCCGGACAGGCAACCCCACACTCTGGAGGGCAGATCGGAGGGAGTTGGAGTCCGCGAGTAGCGGGAATCGGAGCCGGTAGAGGGGAGAGAGCCAGACCGAGAGGAACCGGCCCTGGGCCAGCTCCACCATGTCGCGTCGGGCATTGGACGGGTCGTGGAACCGGAACTGGGTGGCTGCCCCCGTGTACGCCAGGGTGGTGCCTCCCGCCCGTTCCACCAGGCGCCGGGTGGCCTCCAACTCGACCGGTGCCTCCTCTGTTGGGAGAAGCGGGCGCCCCAGGGAGACGATGGCATCGGCCCCGGGGTTCTCATCCTGGCGGAAGCCCGCAACCGAGATCACGCTGAGGTCTTCTGTTTCCAACGCCATTCGCCGCAGGGCCACGCCCTCCTCGGAGAGAAAGCCGGCGCGATCCAGTGTCCGTGCGTCACGGTCCGCCTTGGCGTCGTGCACCAAAAGGGCGCCCCCCTGCATGGCCGACCACCAGCTCCTGGCCACCAGGGCGGTGTGGGCCTGGCGACCCGCCGCGGGGGCTTCAAAGACCCAGTTGCCCGCTGTTCGACGAAGCCAGAGCGTCCACCGGGGAGATTGGCGACCGGGACCCGGCCCCAGGGAGAGGGTGTCCTCGTCTGCAGCAACAGCGAGTTTCAGGCTGGCAGCGTGTGCGGCAGCGAGATGGGCCCACCGGGGATCCCCTGTCCGGGCCAAAAGGAGCGGCTGAAGCACCCCACGGTCCAGGGTGGCCAGCTCCTCCACCGTGGGAAGGAGCGGCTTGGTGGCCACGTGGTTGCCCAGCAACGGAATGCGGCCGGACTCCACGGTTCCTGAAAAGCGCAGCAGTGCAGCGCTGAGCCGCCCGGACTCGCTCATGGACAGCGTGATCGTCCTCGGATCCGCGGCATCCCACCGGGTGGTGAGAGTGCCAAAGACCCGTTGCAGAGAGTCCAGGTGCAGGCCTGCTGGCAGGGAACCCGCGGCGTGCAGGGAGGTCTCGTCTGCCGAATGGAGGACCAGGAGGTGTCCGGCCTCTTCTTGCGCGAGTTCCAAAAGGACCGGCGCGGGAGACAATGCCAACGCCTGGGCATCGAGAAGCTCCGCCAGGACAATAGCGGCCTCTGTCATGGCGGGAACCCTGTCGGCCTGGGGCGCGATGATCCACAGCCCGGTGGCCGCATGGGGCCGAAACCAGAGGCGCCCGAGTCCCGTGTCTCCCTCTCCTCGAAGAACCCAGCCGTCCGGGTGGTTGTCTACCCGGAGACCAGGGACCTGGCTGGGCCACCCCTGCTGGGCCGCATCCCACAGGGATCGCAGGGTTCCCTCATCGGGTTCCCTGCCGGGCACGCGGGGCAACGTTCCCCGGGCCAGCGCCTGCCAGGCCGGGATCTGCGGGGGGGCTGCCAGCTCCTGGGGGGTGTCCGTCGTCAGAGGCCGCAGCCCCTCCAGGGCCATTCCGACACCGGAACCCAGGACAAATCCACCCAGGGACGCCAGCGTCGTGGGCAGGAGCACCCGCATGAGCTGGCCCTGTCGCCAGCACCGCACCACCACAAGGGACGGCAGGAGGTACCCAAAACCAAACAGGTCGGTGGCGCGAAGGCCCGGGGCATTCTCCCCAAGCCAGACCGCGAGGCCGAGTTTGAGCAGATACGACACGGAAAACGCTAGCACCAGGGGCCGCAATCCTGAGAGATTGACCCGGGAAAAGGGGGGCACGCAGGTCAGGAGCCTGAGGATCCAGACGGTGACCAACACCTCAGCCAGGGTGGCCAGAAGCTGCTCCGGATGAATCCAGGCAATGGCCAGCAGACCGGGCACGAGCACCCCGCCGAACTCCCAGCCAAAGCGGAGATTGAGCCGCATTGCGAGCAGGGTGCTCACGAGCAGGAGGATGTAGGCCCTGGGCACAGAAACAAAGTCGTGGGCCAGGTTCTCGTACGTGAACGCAAAGTGCGACAGGTTCAGGTTCGTGTAGGGGAGCAGCACCCCGTCCAGGAGCCAGTAGACCGCCAGCACCGGCAGTCCGACCAGGGGCACTCCTCGCAGAAGCCCCGGCATCCACAGGGCGTTTGCCGCCAGGGGGACCAGGACCAGGCCCATGGAGTGGAAGGGCCCGTGGACATCCCAGCCCATGGAGGCGGTGAAGTCCTCGCCCCATCCAGCCTCCACGGCCAGGCGCACGAAGACACTGCACAGGAGAATCAGGAAGAACCGATCCCTGCCAAAGGGCCGACTGATGGGCAGGATTCTTGGCAGGCCGCGCCCCAGGGCCACGGCCAGGGCCCAGGTGAGCACGGCCTCGATGGCGATGACCGCAGCAGCCGCGGGCTGGATGACCAGGACCCCCGCCAGGTATCCAGGCACGACCAGCCCAGACTGGGGCCAGCCATAAAGCTCCCCGAGCACAAAGAGCAGCAATACGCCAAGCAGGACCGCCGTAAAGAGGCTGCTGTCTACGTAGGTACTGGGGACAAGGGGAAGGAGAGCGGAGGGCACGAGGAGAGGAGCTACTCAAAGGGGGGGCGGGTTCTGCGGATCCCCTCGGGGAGGGGACGCCTCGTATGGATTCAGCTAACCCGCTTTTCCAAGGAGATCCGCTGCCGTGGACAGGACAGGCTGGGGGTCAGAATCCGGGTTGTCTCCCGGTTGGAGCAACAGGGCGCGCCTGACTCCATCCGGGCGGGAAACCAGGGCCGACAGAAAGGCGTGATCCGCCCCGTCTCGTGGTGAATTTCCCACGAGTCGGGACAGGACCTCCACTGGCAGCGGCCCCGTGTCCCCAGCCTGGGCAAGGGCGATCCATCTGTTGCCGCCCCGTTCCTCCGCGATCCAGCAGGCCAGCCCGGTGGTTTGCTCCAAGACCACCTCGCAGGCGGCCTGCCAAGGGGCTGTTTCGGGGTGGTCCCTGGCACCGGGTCGAATATGAGCAGCGATCACCACCCCTCCCCAGAGGGCCCACAAGGCTGGATCAATGGGGACCGGTCGCCCCAAACCGTCCAGGACAACGGCCAGGACAACGGAAATCCCCGTGGCACCGATGCCCCACCCACCGATCCCTCGGCCGGGCTTCTCCAGGAGACGGGCCCAAAGGATTCCAAGAATGGCAAAGACAGCCAGCACGGAACCCGGACGCCAGCTCTGGGGCAGGGGCCCTGAGAGACAACGGGCGATCAGCTCGGGCAGGGCAGCAAGGCCGCCGGGGATGGCCAGGGTGGTGGTGCCCCAGGGCTCGGCGCCGCTCACGAGAACCGTCTTTCCCGCGAGGGCGTTGGCATCCAGCGACCGGAGCTGCACCGCGTTCAGCGTGGGAACTGTGCCGGTCAAGCGGGGAATGCGTCCCTCGATGTGGGAGGGGTCCTGTCCGTTGGCTGCCAGGAGTCTGCCAATGAACGTTGCCCCATGGGGGGATTGAAGCTGCACCCGCCGATGAAGCCCATCCCGATCCGCGGGCAGTCCCGCCTCCTCCATCCACGGGATCCGGGAGGAGAACTGGATGGATTCCACCGAGCCTGGGAGATCAGGGCCCACCACGCCGAGGGTCTGGGCCCCCTTTTCCCGGGCCAGCTGCACTGCGGCTTGCCATGCCCGGAGGGGGGCCCGGCTGGCAACGGTCACGCGCATCACCGAATCTCCGGGCGCGGTCGCGTGGAGGGCCGCAATGCGATCCCCGACGGGTTGCAGGCCGTGGAAGCCCAGGACAGCCATCCCCACGCTCCACAGGGGGACCAGGAGCGCCAACAAGACGCTGCGGGAGAGGCGAGAGGTCGTGTTCATGGGGGAGATTCCGGCATGCAGGGGTTAACAGGCGATGCAGCCGCCGGGGATCGCCCCGTACCAGGAGAATTCATGCGCCACCTCACCCTGTCCCTTGCCCTTCTCACCAGCCTGTCTGTGGGCTGCCTCGCCACCGATGGAAAGACGGACGACACCGGTGAGGCCGATGCCGATGCCGATGCCGACGCGGACGCGGATGCCGACGCTGACGCCGATGCGGACTCGGATGCCGATGCAGACGCCGACGCCGATGCAGATGCAGATGCAGATGCGGACGCCGATACAGACAGCACCGACATTGGAGAAATCCAGAACGGTGTTTTCGCGGATGGGACCGAAGTCTCGGTGACGGCACTGGTCTCGAGCCCGGAGGCCTACAACGGCTTCTTCTTGATCGATTCGAACGTGTGCGGGGCAAACGACTCGGAACGCTGCGGCCTTTGGGTCTACACGGGCAACCAGGTGGATGCCGGAGTCAGCCAGGGGGACGAGGTCACGGTGGCCGGAGACGTGCTGGAGTACGATGTCCGGGAGGCCTCCGACACGTTCCGGGGAGATGGCACCACCACGGAGATCGACATGAGCGGTGGCAGCGTGACCGTGCTCTCAAGTGGGAACGCATTGCCGTCCCCCAAGGCTTTGACTGCCACAGAACTGTCTGATGACCTGGTGGCAGAGGCCCACGAGGGCTCCCTGATTACCGTGTCGTACCTGACCTATGTGGAGGAGCTGGACCACGGGGAGTGGACTGGCCAGGACAGCGACGGCGTTACCATCCGGATCGACGACGCGTTCATCTCCCGGGCCGATCTTGGCGTGGATGGCAGCGAGGCAATGTTCGCGGTGACAGGCATCCTCCACTATTCCTACGGTGACTTCAAAGTGGAGCCGCGGGATGCCAACGACGTGATCCGCGCGGTGAACTAGTCCACTCTCGTGCGGGCATGGCTTGAACAAAAGGCCCGACAGGGCCAGCACCTGGAGCAGTGGCTCTCCCGCCGCTCGTTTCTCGTGGTGCTCGTGGTGCT
>PVBE010724115.1_pt1 | contig 11003 bp, 10 predicted proteins | sample 1631181 | NCBI WGS metagenome assembly PVBE01 (sample SAMN08397723, study PRJNA350692) | Marine metagenome, whole genome shotgun sequencing project. | isolation source: water | place: Pacific Ocean | collected 2012-04 | reverse complement strand
CGTTTTGTTCGGATTTGAAGAACGTGATGCTTGAAATTGAATCCGATGTTGACGTCCTCTCTGTTGCGGTAACCGCTGAAGGGAAAGTTTTTTGTGCTGGCGGTGACCTTAAAGAGTTTCATGCTGCTGGATCGGACCTCCCAGAGGTCGTGGCCGCCATGCTTGAAGATCTCCATGACGCTATTTATAAAATGAATGAAATACCGAAACCGTTTGTTGCTGGGGTTCAAGGCGCGGCTGGAGGTGCGGGAATGTCCTTAGTGAGCGCTTTTGATCTTGTCGTTTCTGGTGAATCGGCGAAATTCACAATGGCATACACAAAGGTAGGTCTTACTCCGGATGGAACATCGAGTTATTTTCTTGCCCGCCATGTTGGCCTACGTCGAATGCTTGATCTCACATTAACGAATCGTGTGCTTTCAGCTTCTGAGGCTGAAGCATGGGGACTAGTCAACCGTGTTGTCGCCGATAAGGAAATCGCTTCCGCCGCAACGTCATTGGCCCAGGAACTAGCGTCTGGGGCTCCTAACGCTGCCGGTGTCGCAAAGACCGTGATCTACCGTGGATACGAAAGCGATTTGGAAGAAGCTGGCGACTTCGAAGCACAAAACATTGTTCGAGCCGCTGGAACCAACGACGGGCAAGAAGGAATCTCCGCTTTTGTTGAACGTCGCGATCCAAAGTGGACTGGAACCTGATTATCGTTTCGCTGGTTCGTAATCTTCGAGCTTTGGCGCTTCCATTTCTGCACGGAAACGCGAAAATGGGAAAGGCCACGCAAAGGGAACCCCGTTATTATCCAGATACCAACTATTGCATCCGGTAGCCCATACGGTCCCTTTCGCCGCTTCATATCGTTCAGCATCAAAGCGTTCATATGCTTCCTGCGATATCACCGCAAGATCAAGATTGCCTTGGTTTATGTGATCAACGACTTTTAAGACATAGTCAAACTGCATTTCAGCTGTCTGAATAAGAGAGAAATTCCCAACCGGACTATTCGGGCCGTTAAGCATAAAGAAATTAGGAAACTCTGGAACAGCGATTGAAAGGTACGCCGAAGGCCAGTCTTTCCACACCTCATCAAGAATTATGCCATTCCGTCCGGTGATATTCATTGGCCTCATGAACGCGTCAACATGAAAACCAGTAGCGAGAACGAGAACATCAAGTTCGTGTAATTCCCCGCCGGCACGAACCCCGTTTTTTTCTATCCGTTCAATATCCGCTGTCACGATATCGACGTTGGGTCGCTGCACCGCATCATAAAAATTGTGCGAAACAACGAGCCTTTTACAGGCGGCCTTGTATGTGGGCCGAAGTTTTTCCTTCAGTTCTGGATCTTGGACTGTTTCAAGAGCCTCAAGACACCGTGCTTGTATATCGTCAAGTAGTTCTGAGTTCCCATCAATAACGGAAGTCGCGAACCCATCATTGAATGCTGTAGACATTTCTGTATGAAGAGTTCTTAATAGGTCAGCGTCAGTGCGGAACGCTTCTTTTTCTTCTTCGGTGTAGACAACTCGCTCATTCGGTACGATCCATTGAGCGGTTCGTTGAAACACGCTGAGTTTTTCTACTTCTGGGGCGACCGCAGCTGTAATCTGGACGCCACTTGAACCAGTTCCGATAAGGCCTACTTTTTTCGCTTCAATAGATACGTCATGGTCCCATCGGGCTGTATGAAACATTGGCCCTTCGAAATCATCTAGTCCTTCAATTTCTGGATACTTGGGATGATGAAGTATCCCAGTAGCTGCAATAACCCACCGGAAATGTTCAACGTTTCCTTTTTCTGTTTCGATCTCCCATCTATCACCCATCCAAGCGCAGCGGGTTACCGCTTCATTGAATCGAATGTGGGAATCTACCCCGTAACGTTTGGAAACCCTTTCGAAGTATTCCTGCACTTCTGACCCTGGAGATGTGAATTCGCTCCAGTCAGGATTTAATTCAAACGAATAACTGTAGATATGGGATGGAACATCACATGCAATGCCCGGATACGTATTTTCTCTCCAGGTTCCACCTACCCTGTCGGCTTTTTCGAAGATCTGAAATGGGTATCCGGCTTCCATAAGTTTGATCCCAGCGAGGACTCCGGACATGCCAGCCCCAATGACGGCAAATGTGTTCTCGTGCTCTAGACCGTTATCCATAGGTTTTTAGCGTAGCCGGTTTTCTGCTCGTGTCTTAATTCCGTGGGACGTCGCGGAAAGGAAGATTTTTATCGGTGGATGGTTCTCTAGGAAGTCCTAGGACTCGCTCCCCGATAATGTTTCGTTGAATTTCATCCGTTCCGCCTGCGATGGATTTCGCTGGGGTCGAAACAAGAATCTCTGCTATGACTTCTTCAAACTCATCGTTTGTTTCAGAGAGCATTCCTTTTGCTCCTGCCAAAAGCGTATGGACCTTGTTTGCCTGGCGAGCGACATTACTGCTCATCAATTTCCCTATTGATCCTTCAGGGCCAGGAGCTCGTCCGAGTTTCCGCTCAGCGCGAGCACGACCTGTTGTCCATTGTCCAATCCTATGCAGCATGATTGCTTTGATCATTTCTTGGCGCAGAAGAAGATTCGTGTTGTGATTGTTTCTTTCGGCGTGTTCTTGGATCAGATCTATCCGCCCAGCACGTTGGGGATACCACGAGTACACCTTGAAGTGTTCTTCAGATTCAGCTTGAGCCTCCTGTAGAACTTTGCTTTTGGTTTCTTTGTATTGGGGTTTTTTTAAACTTGCGAATCCACGTTCAAAAGCAAGTGTCGTCAGGGCTACTGCCCATCCATCACCGGTAGAGCCGATGATGTGGTCTTTGGGAATTCGAGCTTCATCTATGAAAACTTCATTAAACGAACTATGGCGGTTCATCTGCATGAGGGGTCGGATTTCGACTCCGTCTTGTTTCATGGGAAGAACAAAGTACGTTAATCCCCTGTGTTTTGGGACATCCCAATCTGTTCGGGCGACGAGAAGGCCAAGATCGGCGTGGTGGGCGCTCGTGTTCCATACCTTTTGGCCTGAGACAACCCACTCGTCACCATCGAGTTGAGCGTGGGTTGTTAAACCGGCGAGATCTGACCCTGCTCCTGGTTCACTGAAAAGCTGGCACCATAATTCTTGCCCAGTTAAGGCCGGTTCAAGAAATCTTCTCTTCTGGTCTTCTCCTCCATGTTTAAGAATCGTAGGGGCCGCTAGATTCATGCCCGCTCCTATTGGAGTTGACACGGCTCCAATGAGAAGAATTTCAGATCTCACGATTTCATCAGCCCAAACTGGGTAGTCGCGCCCAAACCAGTCCTTGGGCCATGAGGGAACAGCCCAGCGTCCTGCAACAAGTCGTTTTCGCCACTCTACGAGAGAGAGGTCTGGATCCCAGTTTTGTTCCAGCCATTCACGAATCAGGTCGCGTATCTCATTTTCCTGTATCACCGGTATCGGTCCCCTTTGATGGAAAAGACCATACCTTCGTTCCGCTATCACCGCTACTTGCTTTATCGCCCTTTATTGAAGTTTTGAGAGGCACAGTTTGGTCTTTTAGGTAAAACTACGGATAAAGCTATGACAGGAGTTAAATGTCTGGACAGTTAGAAAATAGAGTCGCGATTATTACAGGAGCTGGTGAAGGGATAGGCAGGGGTATTGCTAGTGCCTTTATTAAGCAAGGGGCAAAAGTTATCATTGCTGAAATCGATACAGATCTTGGGATCGCGGCGGAAAAGGAATTAGGTGACAACGCCCTTTTCGTCCAAACAGATGTTTCGATAAAGGTCGACAATGAACGGATGGTTGAAGCTGCTGTCGACCGGTGGGGGACGCTTGATATTTTGGTGAACAATGCGTGGGGGGGTGGTGTAATTTCTCGAGTCGAATCAAAATCACCCAAGTTGATGGAACGAAGTCTGAACGTTGGGTTTCTGGGGCCACTATGGGCCATGGTTGCCGCCCATCCCATAATGAAAGAAAAAGAGTATGGAAGAATTGTGAATTTGTGTTCGTTGAACGGGGTGAACGCCCACATGGGAACCGTTGAATATAACTCAGCAAAGGAAGCGTTACGTAGTGCGACCAGAACCGCAGCTAGAGAGTGGGCCCCATTAGGAATAACGGCAAATATTATTTGTCCAGCAGCAAAATCGGCATCATTTTTTCGGGTTATGAGCGAATTTCCTGAACTTATCGCTGCAGCTGACGCTGCTAATCCCATGGGACGGATGGGTGACTGTGAAGAAGACATTGGCCCAGTTGCTGTTTTTCTGGCAAGTGAGGGATCAAGTTATGTTACGGGCAATACATTATTTGTTGATGGGGGTTCCCACATCAATGGATCGTCATGGGCGCCAGACTTGGGAGACTAGTCAAAAGCTTTCTTAATTGATTCAAAAGGATTTTTTCTCGCTTCTTTAACTGATTCCTGATACGCCGCTAATGCTTGGAGTTCCTGAGCAGCACGTATAGCTGTCCGTCCGCCGAGCACTTCGAAAGACCGATGGACGGACCGTTTATTGACCTGCTGAAGATCTGATGGCACACGAGCAACAGTTTTAGCCATTTCTAAAACTTCGTCGTCTAGACGGTCAGCTGGGTACGCCCGATTTGCGAAACCTACCTGGACTGCCTCTTCAGCTGAGTAAGTGTTGCCTGTCAGCATCATTTCCATCGAAGCCCGAAGTCCGAGAAGCGGCGTGTGGAACTGCCAATCCGGAGTGCTCATCACACGAACGACCGGATATCCGATAGTTGCATTGTCAGCCATGTACACAAGGTCACACGCTGATGCGAGTTCTGTGCCGCCTGCCATGGCATACCCGTGAATTTGCGCTATGACAGGCTTCGCGAGATCCCAGATACTGAACCAACTATCTGTAGCTTGACGGGTCCATTGCCCATCTCCTGGAGCACTGTATATCGGAGCGTCCTCCATTAATCCTCCACTGGTCAAGTCGTATCCTGATGAGAAACAATCTCCTGCCCCTCGGATAATTGTTACTCGAACCTCTTCATCGGTGTCGTGAGATTGCAGTGCATCAAAAATTTCTGTTCGCATTGGGGTACTAATTGCATTGCGTTTCTCCGGCCTGTTAAGAACGATTCGTCGCACTTCAGGTGCAGGTTTTTCGATGATGATGTGTTCATAATCTGACATGTCTACTTCTTTCTGTATTGGGTCCTCTATAGCTGCTTCTCTGTTCAGATTTTTACTCTTTAACCATTTTCTCCGGAACAGGTCATCAATAACGGTGACGATGTCCTTTCCTCTTCTTCGTTTGTAGAACGATTACTTGTATTTCGCAAAACGTCAGGTGATGTGCCAAAGTATCCAAAGAAGAACAACTGTTGCATTGGAGAAATCATGGGTGAACATCTGACACGTCCTGGAGAAACAAGTGGATGGCCGAAATTGAAGGTTTCGTATAGAACTGACGCTGAAAAAATAGCGGCCCTGCTTCCACCAGGCCTCGAACCTAGCGGAGACCCGATCGTACAGATTAACGTGTACTGCGTTCCTATTCTCGGAGAACCAGAGTATGGGGTAAGCACCAAAATTGGAGCTTCATTTGATGGAATGGACGGACTGTTTTGTGTTGGAATGGGGATCGATCAGGAAGCCGCTATTTTCATCAGTCAAGAGTTAAATGGTCAACCAAAATTTCCCTGCAGCATCTCGTTCTATCGTATAGACGACTACGTAGAAGCTGTTTGTGAACATCAGGGATACACATTCATGGAATTCCGTGGGCATTCAAACGGGAATATTGAGCCCAGTGGAAGTGAAGTTGAAGAAAATGAATGGTGGATTAAGTCTTCTCGACAGATAGGTGGGGCTGACGGAGAATACGATTTCCCACCTCATGTCGTTCGTGTCCATAGTGTGAGCGAACCTGTTGAGATTGAGGATTTAGATGGACAGCTTGTTCTTCGTGAAAGCCCATGGGACCCTTATACGGAGCTTCTTCCTATGCGCGAACAGGTTTCTGCCCAACTCGTCAGATCTGCACATAAAAGTCGTGAAATTACCAACGCCGGCCCCTTAGATCCAGAAGGCTTCTGGCCGTATGCAGACACAATCGGAGGGTCCCGTTGGCCAGGTGAACGAGGAGGACCGAGGAACTGGCGACCCTAGTTCTTACTCTGGCCAGCCGGGTAACAGTCCTCGGCGTTTGGTCTCCCGCTGGGCGTTTACGATAGTCCCTGCGTACTCTTCTGGAGCAAGGGGATCTTCAACAAGCCAAGCTACGGCTGCTCCTATTGCTTCAGGTGGAGCACTGGGAAATGCGATGTATTCTTTCTCTTTTCGTTTCGCTACTTGTCGTTCCGTTATGACATGCCCAGGGTCAATGTTGTAGGCAATAATTCCTTCTTCACCATGCTCAACCATAAGAAGGGGCGCTACTCGTTCGAAAGCGGATTTTGACATTGCATACCCTACCCCCCATCCACCTGAACCTATTTTCCCTAGGGGGGTAGTGAATGCAGTTGCAGAAATCATATTGACGATTGTGGCGCCTCCTTGATCAATAAATGTTGGAAGAAGATACCGGATCAGCCCTAGTTGAGCGAAGACATTACCCTCAAATAGTTGATTGAGGTATGCGTCGTCAAGTTCTTCTATAGTCAACATCGCTCCTGGCCCCTGATAGATCGCATTATTGACAAGCACATCAATTCGCCCAAAATGTTCGATAGCTTCATCAGCCGCATCCAAAACGGATTGTCGATCTAGTAGGTCCATTTGAATCGGATGACCCTCTCGGCCTGCTTCGACGATTTTTTCGACAGTGGTATCAAGCCCTCCCGGTACTGGGGTGATTCCATCATCGAGTCGTGCGGTACCATCTGTCATGGTTCGTGCTGAAACCGCTAAGTCATACCCAGCTTGAGCTAATGACACTGCGCACGCTTTGCCTATTCCTCGGCTCGCACCCGTTACAAAAGCGACTTTTCTTTCCTTCACCTTTTCTCCCTCTTATTCAAACTCTAGGGTTATGTTGTACTGCTTTTATAGCTACCACACCAATAAAGATTTTTCGCACCGTTTTTGGAGTTCAATGTGACAACTTCTTTAGATTCTGACCTTTTCCTCCCGGACCCTGAACCGAGCGAGATTTTATACACCATCATTTCTGTCGATGACCATGTCGTTGAACCTCCGCATCTATTCAGAGAATACATGCAACCGCATTTACGGGACCTCGGACCACAGTTGGTTGAAACCGATCAAGGGCATCAAGTCTGGGAATTCGAAGGCGCTACCTACAGTCAGGTTGGGATGAATGCCGTAGCAGGCAGGAAACCTGAAACCGTCAAACTGGAACCTTTTCGCTTTGACCAAATGCGGCCTGGTTGTTACGACATTGATGCCCGTGTAAAAGATATGGATCTCGGCGGAATTTGGGCGATGCTTAATTTTCCATCTCAGATCACAGGTTTTTGTGGAACGGTCTTTGCTAAAGCTGCGAATCGAGAGGTGGGGATAGATGCTGTGAGAGCATGGAATGACTGGATCTTTACCGAGTGGTATTCCAAATACCCTGATCGGGTGATTCCTGGCGGCATTACTTACCTCGGAGATAGTGAAGCTGCTGTTAGTGAAATCTATAGGAATGCGGAGCGGGGATTTGTTTCAGTGACTCTTCCAGAAATGCCGCACCATATTGGTTTCCCGAATTTATGGGATAAAGACTTTTGGGATCCGATTATTGCTGCCTGTGCAGAAACAGAGACCGTTATTTCTCTTCATGTTGGAAGTTCAGGAGTTACCCCGTTCACACCGGGTGCTCCGGCCCTGCAGATAGGAGCTACTCTTTTCGGTCAACTTTCTCTTGGCGCTTGCGCCCACTGGTTATGGAGTGAATATCCTCTTCGTTTTCCTAATCTTAAAATCGCTATGTCAGAGGGCGGCATTGGATGGGTTGCCATGCTGATCGATCGACTAGAAAATATTATTGACCGATCAGGCTATGGATTGGGGTGGGGTGAAAGACCCGCTGACATCCTGAGACGTAATTTCTGGTTCTGCACTCTTGATGACCCATCAACGATCGATACTCGTGATGTGATTGGCGTGGAAAACATTTGCGTCGAGACAGATTACCCACATGGAGATGGAACTTGGCCAAACACACAGAATGTCATTAGAGAAGCTTGGGGTCATATTCCCGTGGATGAACTTCGAATGATGTGTTGTGAAAATGCAGCCAAACTATACCGGCATCCATTACCGGATATTGTCCTTCCCGTTAAGTGAGACTTTAGAACTGAGTAGCTGTACAACCTCCGGATAATGTCCCTGATATCAACGGGAACCTTTAATTACGAAGGTGATGCGATCAATCCACCGTCAATTTTAAGAACAGCCCCCGTGGTGAACGAGCTTGCCTCACTAGCGAAATAAAGAGCAGCACCCACAATTTCATTTGGATTACCGCCACGACCTAGCGGTAGCGCCTTTAACGATTCATGAGTTGCTTCTGACCAAGCATCACTAATATCGGTAAGAAAAGGCCCAGGCATAATGCAATTGACGCGAACTTTCGGAGCATAGGCACGAGAAAATGATTGTGTTAAAGAATGCAGGCCAGCTTTTGCCGCTCCATATGGAGCTTCATGAGGGCTAGGTTGAGAAGCAGCCACAGAACTGACGTTGATAATAGAGCCACTACCATCTTTAACCATTTGTTCTCCGAATCGAGCAGAAAGCCGAAATGGGCCTCGAAGGTTAACATTGAGGACCTTATCGAACAGCTCTGGGGAGACCTCTGGTAACGAGTTATACAGGGGAGACATTCCAGCATTATTTATCAAAACATCGCACTTACCGAAATGATCAATTACTTTTTCAAATAAGGCATCACACTGATCCCATTCTCCGACATGGCATTCAGCGGGAAGCGCTTCTATGCCTGTTTCCTTCATTATCTCCTCAGCTAGCGCCTCACAGTTTTCTTTTTTTCTGCTTGCGATAACGACATGGGCCCCAAGACGAGAAAAAGCGAAAGACATTTCCTTTCCTAAACCACGACTTCCTCCGGTAATAGTAATGACCTTCCCAGCAAGGTCACCGAACATGTCATTAGGACGTGCCATCGATTTTCCCTCTCTATGAGTTCTTAAACTGGGCCCCGATGTTTAACGGAGTGACATCAAGCGGATGAAGAACACCCGGTGGAGCTTCGCAAACTGCAGGAATTGCGTTAACAATCCGATTCGCTGCCGTGCCGTTTCCTCCTCCGGCAGCGCCACGCTCACCATGCTCTTCACCATGGACAGTAACTGAAAGATTCGGCTTACCTGTTATCTCTACCTGATGAACGCCTTGCCCTGAAGACGGGTATGGCCAATCCGGCGCACAATCATCATCGATGCGAGTGACATGTTCCATTACCAACATAGGTTTTCCATTGACAATGCCTTGAATTTCGAAACGAAGCGCCCCAATGGTACCTTCATCAAAATCGCCCATTCCCTCAACGGTTACGGTCTTTTCCAAAGCACGCTTTTCAACATGAGTTCGGATCTCTTCAAGTTCAACTCCAAGCCCATCAGCAAGGATCCGTATCTCTGGCCCCCATACCATCTGCATAGAGAAATCTAAGACCATGGGTGGCGTTTGATCCATGGGCATGCCGAACCCTACGAGGTTACGAACAGCATCAGGCTGGTCATACAACGCATAGTTCATTAATTCTCTTGAGCGGATTTCTGTAATGTCTGCACTTACTCCAGCGAGCAGTAATGGGAGAATGTCACACGTCCATCCGGGATCAATTCCGGAAGCAAAAATTGAGGCGTTTCCTTCGGCACAAGCACTAGCGAACCGACCCGCCAAATCATCGGGCATAGATGGCGGATGATAGAGCGGGTAGAAACTAGGCGTAACGACATTTTTTCCACTCCGAAGAAGTTGCTCTGCTTCATCAAGAGATTCCATAGGTCTGAAATCGGCATTAACCGTATAGACAACTGCATCAACATTGCTTTCAAGGGCAATAGAGATATCGTCTGAAGCTGTAATTCCTGTGGTTTCTATGCCGGCAAGGTCGCCGGCGTCTTTCCCGACTTTGTCAGGGTTCTGAACTAACACACCAACTAGATCAAGATCTTTATTTGCTACAACGGAACGAATAGCTGGGCGACCAACATTTCCTGTTCCCCAAACAACAACTTTTTTTCCCATTGATTTTCTCCTTAGTCCCTGAGTTAACGATATGTGACATCACCGCAGAGATCTAACTGAAGAAAAATATCCGTTGACATGCCCCTTTCCCTGCATGTGTGGATTCAGATAGGCGAATACGAAAAGATGCGCGACAATAGAGGGAGACGTATAGAAAGTAGATCAATATGCAAGGACTTATTCTTGAAGGAACCACCGAAGATAGCGTCCGCTTATCTGACAATATTGAACTTGTAGCGGATTTAGCTCCTAGACAAGTCCGCGTTGAAATCCATGCCGCTGGGGTCTGTGGATCGGATCTGAGTTGCGTCCACGGAAAATACTATATGCCTACCCCCTTGGTTCCAGGACATGAAGCAGCTGGCAAAGTCGTTGAAGTCGGTTCAGCGGTTACATACTGTCAAAAGGGTGACCATGTCATTCTTTCAACTTTTGGCAACTGCGGTCACTGTCCTGAATGCGAAGATGGACACCCAGGAAATTGCAGGAATGGAGGTATGGGAGGGCTTACCCAGCCGTATCGAGAAGACGATCAGTTGCTTTATAATTTTGCCAATTCGGTGCGTTCGTTCAAGAAACGATTGTCAACGAAAATCAATGCATTCCTATCCCGAAAGAAATGCCACTGGCTTCCGCTTCCCTCATTGGCTGCGGCGTCATAACCGGTACGGGGGCTGTCTTTAATCGCGCCAACGTGCAGATAGGCGACAGTGTCGTTGTAATTGGAGCTGGAGGCGTCGGATTAAATGTTATCCAAGCAGCGAATTTAGTCGGAGCAAGCCAAATAGTCGCTATCGATCGAGTTCCAGAGAAAGAATCGCTTGCAAGG